>ERZ890510.1811-NODE-1811-length-13231-cov-4.021554_pt1 | contig 13231 bp, 14 predicted proteins | sample MGYA00521265_ERZ890510 | MGnify/ENA primary metagenome ERZ890510 (study PRJEB32303, sample SAMEA104408624) | aquatic metagenome | biome: Brackish water; feature: Chemocline; material: water | place: Baltic Sea | collected 2014-10-26T21:54:00 | depth 110 m ...
CCCGCATTGCGGTATATTTCGTCTTGCAGCCCATTTTCGCCAGAAAAGCGCAGTAGCTCTGACCATTCCAACAAAAGCGTCGAAAAAAACGGCTTTAACCCAATGTACATCAGGAAGCCGGTCAACAGCGTGCTTAGAACAAACAATTCCTTAGAGCTGGCAACCTGTCCATCTTCCTTGGCTTTTTCCAGCCGTTTCTGGGTTGGTTCTTCGGTCTTTTCCTGACCGTCGCTTGCCTGATCAGCCAAGGTCTGCCTCCGCGATGGTATCTTCCATGAATTCGAGAATAAATTCTACCAACTCTGCTATTCCGTTGGCGAATGGCGTGGTCGAAATATACAGCGCCACAAAGCATGTCATCATGGTCAAAGGGAAGCCAAAGGAAAACAAATTCAGCTGCGGCGCAGATCGCGTCACAACACCCACAGTGATATTCGCCAAAAGCAGGATCGAAACGACAGGCAGCATCAGTTGCGACGCGATGGTAAACATATGACCCGCGGCCGCCAGCCCACCACTGACAAAGGCGCTGAACTGGAAAGGCTGGCCGAGTGGCAGTATTTCGTAACTCATCCTGATCAATGCAATCATATGCAGGTGCCCATTCAACGAAAGAAATGCGACAATAGCGAAAAGATTGAGAAACTGACTGATCACAGGCGTCTGTCCGCCAGTGTTGGGGTCCATCTGCGCGGCAAAGCCAAGTCCGGCAGAGGCTGCGATCTTCTCTCCTGTCAAGGCAACGGCAGAAAAGACTATCGTGAATGCCAGGCCGAGCGACAGACCAATTGCAATCTCGACCAAGGCGACTTCGATCATGACCAGAAACGGCAAATTGGTCGGATCTGGAACCTCGATCATACCATAAAAGCCAAGCGCGATCACTACACTGACAATCACCCTGACTTGCACGGGAATAGCCGCAGCGCCGAAAAAAGGCGCCGACAGGAAAAAGGCGCTAAGACGCAGCGTGTGTAGAAAGAACACGAGCATAAAATCGACCAGGGACTGGAGCTCAACCCCGCCTAGCCCCAGAACATCGTCAAGCGTTGGGACCTGGTCTATCATTTCAACAAGCGGATTTGTTCAAAAATTGACGCGAAGTAGTCTGTCATCTCTTGCATAATAAACGACGAAAATCCCATCATGGCCGCCAGGACAATCAACAGCTTTGGCACGAAGCTAAGTGTCATCTCATTGATGCTGGTGGCAGCTTGTAGAATACCGATGACAAGCCCGACAGCCAGCGCAACACCAAGAATTGGGCCAGAGGTGATAATGATCTGCCAAAAGGCCACTCTCAAACTTTCAATGTTGCTGTCAAACTCCATAGCTCAATTCACATATGTCGAGGCTATCGAACCGATGGTCATGGCCCAGCCATCCACCAACACGAAAAGCAAGAGTTTGAACGGAAGTGCGACCAACATCGGGCTGAGCATCATCATCCCCAAAGACATCAGGATCGACGCGATGACGAGGTCGATCACAAGAAAGGGAAGAAACAGCAGAAAGCCGATCTGGAACGCCGTCTTGAGTTCAGAGGTGATAAACGCCGGCAAAAGGACAGCATAAGGGACGTCTTCGTTTGAAGCATAGGGCGCATCCCCCGCCATTTCGGCGAACATCGCCAGTTCTGCCTCTCTGGTATTGAGGATCAGAAATCCCCGCATGATATTTGCCGAGCCTTCAATCGCAGAGGTCGCCGACAATTCCCCTACAAGATAGGGGGAAATCGCCGTCGTATAAATATCCTCGAATGTGGGTGCCATGACATAGAATGTCAGAAAAAGGGCAATAGAGATCAGGACCTGATTGGGGGGCGTCTGCTGGGTGCCCATCGCCTGTCGCAAGATCGAAAGAATGATGATGATCCGTGTAAAAGCGGTAATGCCCAACAAAAACGATGGCAGGATCGTCAACACAGTCATCAGCGCGAGAATTTGCAACGGCAGCGAATAGGTGGTCTCGCCGTTGTCGCCCACTAGGATGTTCAATGCGGGGAGGCCGCCGCCATCTTGTGCAAAAGCGCTTCCCAGCGGGAGGCTGCACAGGACGATCATGCCGAATAGATGGGCGACGACCGAGGTCAAGCGCATGGTGCGCGCCCTATTCATCCGACGGCTCACCGGGTTGCAGAAATAGCATCGTGGCCGCCTTGCCCGGGCCATGGACGACGGCGACCGATTGCCCGTCAAGTTCGAATAGCGACAATTGCGTCGTGCGATCAATGCGCTGCGTTTCACATAGCTTAATCCTGAATTCAGAGGGCAATATCCGTTGACGCAAAACGCCCGCTTTTGACGCGATAATATGGCGCGCAATCAGCAAGACCGCAAGAAATACCACCACAATAACGATGCTGAACGTATCAAAAATAGCATTTTCCATGATATAGGCCTTCTGCGGATCAGATGCTTCCGACGCGGTTTTCCGGGTCTACGATATTCGAGAAACGGATTCCGAAACGCTCGCCGACCATCACGATCTCGCCCTTTGCGATCAGCGTGCCGTTCACGAGAATATCGAGCGGTTCACCGGCCAAACGGTCCAGTTCCACGACCGAACCTTCGTTTAGGCGCAACAATTCGCTGATCGAAATCTCGGCCCGCCCCACTTCGACCGACATTTCGACTTCGACGTTTTCGAGTGCGCGCAATTTATCGGCCTTTAGGCCTCGGGAGTCTTTGTCCTGATCTTCCATGTTTGGTTCTTCCATCTTGTTATGCCGTGCCTAGTCCAGCTTTTGTGTGATCGTAATTGCGCTTGTGCCGGCGACTTCACCGATATTGGCAAAGAACATTTTATGGCCCTGAACCAGCACGCTTAACCCTTCTCGAACTTGGATCGGGTAGACATCACCCTTTCTCACACTGATCAAGTCCCGCAAAGAAACACTTGGATTGCTGAGTTGGGCATTGATCGGCAGGCGGACTTCTGAGACAGCCCGTTCCAGACGCTGGCGCCAGGTCATATCGTCGTCGAGTACTTCGGATTGCATCCGCGAGCGCAGCTGCGCAGCAATCGGTTTCAGGGTCTGAAGTGGATAGAGTATGTCAATTCTAGCGTCAGCTGCCTTTGGCAATTGCACAGAAAAGCTGCACACAATCACGATTTCGCTTCCGTCAACAAAGGATGCGAATTGCAGGTTTTCCTCGCGCGATTCATCGCTGAAGGTCAATTGCATCAAGTCCTGCCAGGCTAAAAGAAGTGTCTTATTCAGCCCTTCGGTAATGATCTCGATGACACGCGATTCTGTCGCGGTGAATTCGGCCCTTGGCTTGCATTTTATGCCAATATCCCCACCATAATATGCATTGGTCAATACCGAGATGAAACCGGGCTGGATCACCATCATCTTGCTGCCACGCAATTCGTCGATGCGCGACGTTGTCAAACTCATCAGCGCAGGGGCATCTTTACAATACTCGTCGAAAGTCTGAACCTCTGGCAACAGCGCCGTGATCCGAGGCTGCACGCGCAGCATCGGCTGGAAAACGGCGCGTGCCAATCGTGCAAACCGTTCATTGATGACGCGCAGGGCATAGTAATCCCCAAGCAAAGACAAATCATCCGACCCAAATACAAAATTACGAATATTCTTGGACGCTGATACGTCGGCTTTGGCCTTGACTCTCGTGTCGATGCTCCTGATCAGCGCATCGACCTCATCCTGTGTAAGTTTATTGGAGGACATTTATGTTTCTGCGCCTATTGCATCACGAAAGAGGTCAGCAAAACGCCTTCCACACCACCAAAGCCCTCTAGCTCCTCCAAAGTGGCGTTGATCGTCACTTTCAGGTCCTCTGCCATCACGCTGCGGGCTTCGCGGCCGACGACATCGGCTTCGCTATAATCGCTGAGCGTGGCAAGAATAGCAGCTCTGACAGCGGGCAGGTTGGATTCGACATTTTCCAGAATAGCCTGATCATATCGGGTCGATAGCCCGATGCCGATTTGCAAAAATCGGCGCGAATCTTTCAAGTTTGTAGTCAATGTACCCGGCAGCTCGTAGTAAAGTGTTTCGAATACTTCACTCTTAATGCTGTCTTTGGAGACTTGCTCTCGGATGCTAGCACCGGCTATCTTTTCGGTTTCGACCTCGGCAACCTCAGGAACAGGGGCCCTGTTTCTCTCGATGATCTCTGCAGCGATTTGCTCGGGAGAATTGGTAGCCGTGCCGAACAGGAAATAACCCACACCCAGACCAGCACCCATCATCCCCAAGCCAAGAACAGCGAATATAAGTATCTTAACAATACCGGATTTTTTCTTTTTTGGCTCTTCTTCTTCAGACATCTGTGCGTCTCCGTCGGGTCATTTATAATAAGATGTTGATGCGCGACAGATTGTCCGCGCGCGCCATGTCATCGCCATTTTTCACTGTATCAATAGCCAATTCCGATAACGCCACCTGGTCGGTGTAGCCATCTTTCTGGGCATCTTGGTCGCCATTTTGTCCGGTGCTTGCGGAATATGCGCCCAAGGTCAGGCCCGCGTTTTCAAATGCCGAGGAAAGTTGATCCTGCACATCCCGAAGCATCGCGGCGGTGGCCGGAACATCCGCGACGATTCGCATATCTGTGCCACGTTTGCCCTCGCTCAACTTGAGCGTGATTTGCCCCAGATGCGCGGGAAGGATCTTGATGGTCAGCGCGCCCCCTGCCTGGGCCGCATTGATCGCACGATTGACCAGAATTTGGGTCCAACCTCTCTGACGCACATCCAATGCCGCCTCCATCTGCCCTTGAAGGGCCGCGGCGGCCTGCCCGGCGACGCCAGAACCGGCCTGCCCATTGCCACCTTGAGATGCAGACCCCGCCCCGCCATTGGCAATTTCGATCTGCGTCATGGTAGGCAGCAACGGATCAGCACCAAGGGTCGGTGCCAATGGCTGACGCGGCAGCGTCACCTGCTGTACGGCATTCATTGATGTGCCCGCGGCCAATTGGGCCGTCTTTGACATCGGAATGGCAATTGCGGCGTGATCGGGCGCAGGCACGGGCATCATGTCATTCTGTGCGCGTGCAGGTCCCTGCTTTTTCTCGCCCAAAATCTGGGGTGCAGCACCGGTGTCAGGCGTCGCTGCCGCGCGCGCAGCCAGCTCTTGCGTCACAACATCCCCTGGCCCACCTCCGGCCGCTGCCGTCGACGGGCCGGCTTGCAAGGCCAGGACATCGGCACCCACAGGCTGTTGGGAGACCGTGATCTGCACTGCGTTCTCGGCCTGCGAGACGCGGGCGGCCCCGGCAAATGGTTCCGACCCTGCATCCGGCCCAACAATCTGATACGTCACTTGTTCAACTGTCAGCTTCCAGCCATCAGTCGTCGATTTTTTGACGCTTTCTACGATCGATCCATCCGGCATTGAAGTGATTGGCCCATCGACCGTTCCATCCACAGAAAAAGGTCCACCAACCAGAACAGGCAGGATAGTGTCACCAAACCCAGGATCACTGGCCGTCACCAATGTTGCATCACCTCTTGGCGACACTGCAACCAAAGCAGCACGCGGAAGACCAATATCGCCATGCGGCAGGTCCAGTTGCTGCAGATCCACGGGGAACCCCACCAGAACAACCGGCTGCAATGCGGTGGATTGGTCGGCCATGATGTCGGGATCAACAGGTACGAACTGGATTTGGGTGACCTGCGTCACATCCCAGAAATCACCAGGCTGACCCCCAACGGCGGCCGCCGCATCCATATCTGCAATCGGCGCGACAGGCAGGTCATCGCCAGCAGCCACAACAGCCTGAGGTTCAAGCACCGTTCTGGTAGACCCGACAGAGCTCGCAATCGCCAACAAAAACAGCGCCCCGCCTTGGTCATTGGCGGTCTGATCCAGCACACCCGTGCCCTGGAGCGTTGGTGGCGGCTCCGATCCTTGCTCTACCATATCCATTTGGGACAGGATGGGCGTTGCGACCTTTTCCAAACTGGTCATGATCTGCACGAAGGAATTCTCAACCGCGCTCACGCTCGCCTTGGTAGATTCAAGGCCGGTCTTGGCGAGCCAATCTGTTGCACCAGCAACACCAATATCATTGTTTTTCAACAAAGCTATCATCCTACCAACCCTTCCCAGAACCTAGAGGCTCCCCTGCAAGCGCGATGCCAAGCGGGTTGCTGCCTGACGTAAAACGATGATTTCGCTTTTAGACTTGCCTTCTCGTGCGAATAAAATCCTGTGCGGCGTCCGATTGCGTGTCGCGATCTTCGCTGGCCTGACGCTCTACCTCGTCTGCCTTGTTCGTCACGACCCGTTTCTTTTGGCTCATCCAATTGATCGCGGCGATCAGATCACGCAGTTCGATTTGCAGAAATTCCAGCTTGTTTCGCAAAATGTGGCCTTCATCAACCAGCTGCAATTCGTACCAGCGATCACTTTCCAACTGACGCGGATCAAGGTCACCTTGTTGCCTGCTTTTAGCCTGTAGATCTGTTATGCGCGCAATAAGATCGATAAGTTTGCTGATCTCATCTTGCAGGGCATGCTGGCGTTTGATCAAGGCTGGCATGCCTGCATGTGCTTTGAGCGCAATATTACGCAGCATTTTCGCCTTGCGTTCACCCATGCCTATTGGCCAACAATCGCGGCAAGCTGGCCAGAGGCTTTGCTCAGCTCGGCCTGTTCGTCAGGGCTCTGGCTGATGTAATCCACGAGTTTCGGCCAAAGCAAGACCGCCTGATCCAGATCCGTATCCTGCCCGGATACATAGCCGCCCATCAGCATCAAATCCCTGTTTTCATTATACAAAGACACAAGCTTTTTGAACTTTCGTGCCGCCTTTTGTTGTGCGGGCGGAACGATGTCATTCATTACCCGGCTAATCGAGGCCGGGATATCGATGGCGGGGTAGACGCCCAGCTGCGCGATCGAACGGCTGAGAACGATATGCCCGTCGAGGATGGCGCGGGCCGTATCGACCACAGGGTCATTGCTGTCATCACCATCGGCTAAAACAGTATAGATCCCGGTGATCGAACCCGCATCTGGGCCGACGCCCATACCGGCGCGTTCAATCAGGTTCGGGATCATCGAGATGACAGAGGCGGGATAGCCTTTCGAGGTTGGCGCCTCGCCCAACGCAAGCCCGATTTCGCGCTGCGCATGGGCGACACGCGTCAGCGAATCCATGATCAGCAGGACGTTCTTGCCTTGGTCCCTGAAATGTTCGGCCAATGCGGTCGCACGCCGCGCACCCCTGATCCGCAAAAGCGGGGACCGATCGGCAGGCACGGCAATGATACTGACCTTGCCCCTTGTGGCGGGCTGCATGATGGCGCGCACCATTTCGCCGACTTCGCGCGCGCGCTCGCCGATCAGGCCGATCACCACCACATCGGCCGATGTGTACCGCGCCATCATCCCCAACAGCACCGATTTGCCCACACCAGACCCTGCAATGATACCAATGCGTTGCCCGCATCCGATCGTCAAAAGACCGTTCACCGCGCGCACGCCCACGTCAAGCGGGCCGGGTATCTGTCGTCTGGCAAGCGGATTCACAAGGGTGCCGTTCAGCGGGGCTTGTGCCGAAACCTGGGGTGCGGGCCCATCATCCAAAGGCCAACCAAGCCCGTCCACGACACGCCCAAGATAGCTGTCACCGACGTCGACCATTGTGCCTTCGTCGATCAAGGCAACGCGCGCGCCCGCCTGAACCGCGGCACCCGACTGGTAAAGAACCAGCTTGTTGCGCCCCTCGTTAAATCCGATCACCTCGCCCAGCACAGCGTGGCCATCGGTTGTCTGCACAGAACAAACAGAGCCGACACAGACAGGAAAGCCGTCACATTCAAGCAGAAACCCATCGTAACGAGACACCCGTCCGCTGAGCATTGGCCCCTGGGTCGCGACGCCACGATCCTGTTTGAGAGGGCGCGTAATCTGGTCCGTAAAGTTCAGCATCACGCAAGCTCGTCCCCCGTTTTACGTAAGAGCGAGGTCGCCCGGTCGCGCAACAGATCCGACACCTCGGCACCGCCAACCCGCAGCCTTGCATCGCCGCGCTGCATTGTCGGATCGCCCCGCAGGTAAATCAGCGGAGGGTTCGGATGCGTATCAAGGCATTTTTGCAAAAGCGAGATGTCATCCGGGCATAGGAACACCTCGCGTGTGCCAAGAAGATGCCCAAGATTGCCCAATAGCGCGTCCAACCGCACCAAAAGCGGCTCTGGCATGTCGGTCAAGGCCACGCCAATGCGTTCTGAAGCCAAGGTCAGAACGGCATCCTCGATACTGCGAGCGACTACGTCCATGTCGAAAACCTGCTCGGACCCCAAAGAGACCATCAGCTGCTGCAGCTGGGTGAATTGCTCTGCCAATGCGACCTCGCGTTCGCCCTGCGTGATGGCTTTTCCGGCCGAAAAGCCCTCGGCATAGGCATCATCGCGGATGCGCTGATGCATGGCCTCATCGACCGGTGGCGCTGGCGGATGACGTGGCTCTGGCGCGCTTCCGACAGGCTGCGCCGTCACCTCAGGCGGCGGGGATGGTCCCTCTTCTGGCAGTTCATCGGGGGGCGAAAGCGTCTCTTCCGGCATAGCTGCGCTCAATTTCTCAACCGCGACTGGCGCGGGGTCGCCATCCTGTATCAGGTCTGTTTCCAACGAAATCTTGACGGCGATCTCGGCCCATGACAGCCGCCTGAAGGTCTGGTCAGCCTGCCGCGGGGCGGTATCGATCAAGGAAAAGGCGGGGTCCTTGGTCTTTGAAAGCAGATCTGCCAGATCCAGCTGATGCGGATCGCTGGCCGGATCGGTGGCTTGCATGTGGAACAATCGGCCCTTCATCAGACCATTTCATCCCCGCCGCGACCGGCAAGCACGATGGTCCCTTCGTCGGACATTCTGCGCGCCACCTCGATGATCTGTTTTTGGGCGGATTGCACCTCCGTCAAACGAACGGGGCCAAGCACTTCCATTTCGTCTTTGATGTTGGCAGCAGCTCGCGACGACATGCAGCCGAACATTTTCTCCTGCAGTTCCACGGTCGCACCTTTGAGCGCCATGATCAGATCTTCGGTTTCAAGCGACCTCAGCAAGGTCTGCAACGAACGATCATCAGACATGCTAAGGTTATCGAAGGTAAACATATTGTCCTGAATGGCCTGCATCAGATCCTTGTCGTTGCGCCTGATCGCACCAAGAATACGCTTTTCCATATTCGCTTTGGTGAAGTTCATGATCTTGGCGGCTGCTTTCACGCCGCCGACTTTGGTGGACCGCAGGCTAGTATTTGCCTTGAACTTCATTTGCATCACCAGCTCCAGTTCGCGCAGCGCCTCTGGATCGACGGTTTCAAGCGTCGCAATCCGCTGGACGATTTCCGGCTGAATATCTTCCGGCAGCAGGTTCAGCACGTCTGACGCCTGACTATAATCGAGATAGGACACAATCAGCGCAATGATTTGCGGATGTTCATCTTGCAACAATTCCGCAATGGACCGGCCATCCATCCAGTCGAGGATCTCGATCGGTCTTTCGCTGCTGGCGGGGGTAATGCGGCTGAGAACGGATTGCGCCTTATCTTCACCCAAAGCACGGTTAAGGACGTTGCGGATGTAATTGCCCGCCCCTAGCCCAAGGCTGGTCTGTCGCTTGATGATGGCAAGAAATTCGTCAAGCACGGCATTGACGGTTTCTTGATCCGTATTGCGCACAGAATACATCGCGCCGCCAAGATGCTGGACTTCTTTCGGTGACAGGTTTTTGAGAATTTCCGCTGCCTCTTCCTCGCCCAAAAGCATCATCAGGATCGCGGACTTTTGCGTTCCGGTCAGGCGTTCGGTAATTTCCGTCGCGGTCATTTCAGCTGCAGCAGCGGCATTCATCATATGTCCCCCAGTTATCCCACTTGATCCAAGTCATCTTCCATCAAGGCCTTGAACACGTTGGACACGCGCCCCGCCTCGTCCGCCACGATCATACGGATCAAGGCTACCTTGTCGTCATAGCTGTTGGCTGTATCGAGCATTTCAGCCGAAATCGTACTCTTCTTGGGTTTCAGCTTGGCCTTGATTTCTTCTAGTGTCTGCCCCTCTTCCATCTCGATCACACCCATGTCGATATTTTCGCCGTCTAAGGTGTTAATCGCATTGCGATAGCCGGATTCACCGGTCGTTGCAAGGAATTGGGTCAGCAAAGGCTTGATCAGCCCGAAAGAAACCACCGCCAAGACAAGGACCATCAAGGCATTGGTCAACATTTCCTGAATCCATGGATCTTCATACCATAACAAATCGGTGCTGACGCTCATCGCAGAGATCACGGCCTCGGGTGAAATGAAAGGCAGGCTGGCCACGATCAGCGTGTCACCCCTGTTCTCGTCGATCCCGACAGTGCGGGACACAAGCGATTTGACCTCCTCGATCCTGCTTGGGTCTAGCCCGTGCGCGGGCGCCGCTTGGGCCTCGCCGTCTTCGCCTGTCACCACCGGCTGCACTTCACGCAGCAGCACGGCAACATGGACACCGTTTATGAGGGTCATGGGGCTGTTTTCCGACATCACCGTCCGGCTAACCTCGTAATTGCGCAGCTTGTTCGAAGATCGCAGGCGCGACTGTCCGGTTCCTGACGCTTCTGCGCCCGCACCCGCTGCATCCGAGGCTTGACCTTCAGGCGTGGCGGTCTGCTGTTCCATTTCCGGTGCTGGCGGAGGCGTATTGGCAACACTCCCGGGAATCCCCCCTTGGCTTCCCGTCATTTCCTCTTCGAAAGCCTCCTGCTCGCTCAAAAGGGCAGTTCGATCGGGAACCACCATATCTTCCGTCCGCTCGGTGCGGGTAAAGTCGATATCCAGCGACACCTGCACCGAAACATTTCCCGGCCCTACAATCGGCGTCAGCAAGCTTTCGACACGCGTGCGGTATATGTCTTCCAGGCGCAGCCGATAGTCGAGCTGTCTGTCGGCCAAATCGGTCGCAGGGTCATTGATGGTATCGGACAAAAGCTGCCCGTTTTGGTTAACGACGGTCACGCTTGTCTTTGGCAGGTTTGCAACAGAAGACGATACAAGGTTCACGATCGCCATTACTTGCTGCTTGCTCAAACTGCGGCCAGGCATGACTTGGACGAAAACCGAAGCGGTCGGATTTTGGGCATTCCGCGCAAAGGCCGAACGCTCGGGTATTGCCAGATGCACCCGAGACGCCGACACCACGTCAATCTCGTTGATGGATCGTGCAAGTTCGACCTCCTGACTTTGCTTCAGGCGCATGCTCTCGACAGACCGGCTCGTGCCCATCGGAATGTCGGTCAATACGCTGTAGCCATCGGGCATGGATTGGGGCAAACCCTGCGCGGCCAAGGACATGCGCGAATTATAGAATTCTCCAGTCGGCACGGTAAGATCGCCCGTGACAGGATCAATAAGCACATCTGTGCCGTTATTGCGCAGCACATCCAGCACCGCCGCCTTTTCTGCCTCGGGCAGCGAAGCGAACAGCGTTGTCCGCTGCGGTGTCTGCAAAACAAGATACAAAGTCAGGCCAAGAACAACAAGCAAAGCCGCGGCAAAGACAGGAAACGCACGCTGCACGGCGGGCTGCATGTAAAACGACCGCAGCTCCTGCATGGCGTAGGACATCCGTTGCATCACCACGTTGGGAGAGGATGCCGCGCTACTATTTGTCAATCGATCGGTCAAATTGTGGTCTCATTCAGCTTTTCATTTTCCCAGGCCACACAATTCCCTAAATCGGCATGTTCATGATGTCCTTGTAGGCGCCCAGCGCTTTGTTTCGCACGCTCAGCGTCATCTGAAAGCTTAGCGAGGACACCTGCTGGGCCACCATCACCTTGGTCAGGTCGGTTTCCTTGCCGGTTTCGTAATCCCGGACCAGCTGTGCAGCTTCGTTTTCTGTGCGCGCCAGGTTATCAAGACTGTCACTCATTCGCTCGGCAAAGCTTGGGCCGGCGTTCGACCGGCCAAGCAAGTCCCCGCCACCAGCCCTTTCCGCCATATCGGCAGCCCGATCAAGGGCGGCAATGACGGTTGTAGATGAAACATTGCTGATCTGTTCCAAGGCTTTCATGTCACACTCCTATCGCGCGCGGTCAATTCGGGGCCGACGCTGTTGCTGTTACTCTCTGAGATTGAACGTCGGGAATCGAAGACTGATCGATCATAATGGCATCGGCCGTGATCACGTGGCCGTCTTTCAAGACCAACGCCCGCTGGATCACGTTTTCCAACTCGCGGACATTGCCCGGCCAGCTGTGCGACATCAGCAGGTCAAGGGCGCATGGCGACATCAACGGCATTTCCGTCACATCCTTGACATGCCGCATGACCAATTCATACGCGATCGCTGCAATGTCTTCAGGCCGCTCACGCAAGGCCTGCGTCTGGATCGGGAACACATTGAGCCGGTAAAACAGATCCTCACGGAACCGGCCCATGCGACATTCATCCGTCATGTTCCTGTTTGATGTCGCGAAGATCCGCACATCAACCTTGATCGGCTTTGTGCCGCCAACCGGCGTGACGGTCAATTCCTGGACCGCCCGCAACAGCTTGGCCTGAAGCTGAAGCGACATCTCGGAAATCTCGTCCAGCAAAAGGGTGCCACCATCCGCCGCCCTTATCACGCCGACATTCGATGTAGACGCCCCGGTAAAGGCGCCTTTCTCATGGCCGAACATCATGGCTTCCAGCATGTTGTCTGGGATCGCAGCGCAGTTGATCGCGATGAATTCTTTATCTTTGCGGGGCGATTGCAGGTGCATGAAGCGCGCCATCACTTCCTTGCCGCTGCCACTGGGACCATTGATAAACACACTGACCTCCGACTTTGCAACGCGTCTGGCCAGATCATAGAGCCGCCGGGACCCATCCGACCGCACCAAGGCGCGGCCCGTACCGTGCAAAATCGTGACTATGAGCTGCCGTGCATGATCGCGTGTCAAGTCTTTTGGCAGTGACAGATGCACGATGCGCCCGCCCAAAGAGGCCGTGACAGCATAGGCTTCGCCCCCTGTATCGGCAATCAAGACCGACTTGGCACCAACAGATTTCGCAAGCTCGATGACACCCGACTGACCGCCCAGTTCAGCTGCCCTCTGTGCCGACAAGACCAGAAAGTCGGTGCTGCATTTATTAGCATGAGAGCAGCCCATGACCTCTACTGCATCAATCTCATGCAAAATGAGATACTCCAATATTTCGGAGCCCAGGTCGAAAGCGACCAGATCAATAACTACCCTGTGTACGTTTTTCATCATG
>ERZ890510.1812-NODE-1812-length-13230-cov-13.636509_pt1 | contig 13230 bp, 8 predicted proteins | sample MGYA00521265_ERZ890510 | MGnify/ENA primary metagenome ERZ890510 (study PRJEB32303, sample SAMEA104408624) | aquatic metagenome | biome: Brackish water; feature: Chemocline; material: water | place: Baltic Sea | collected 2014-10-26T21:54:00 | depth 110 m ...
CCATAAGGATAGGCTCGAGATCGCGTCGTCGGTCTTCGACCTTCTCGCGAAGACATATAGGAATTTGCCCTTTCTGTCATTGCGAGCGAATGCAATGAGTGAGGCAATCTCCGGCCTCTTGGAGATCGGACAGCTCGAGATCGCGTCGTCGGTCTTCGACCTTCTCGCGAAGACAGGTAGGAATGAGCCCTCAGTGTCATTGCGAGGTTGCGAAGCGACCGTGGCAATCTCCGAATTGTTGCCATAAGGATAGGCTCGAGATCGCGTCGTCGGTCTTCGACCTTCTCGCGAAGACAGGTAGAATCGAGTCCTCTGTGTCATTGCGAGGTTGCGAAGCGACCGTGGCAATCTCCGAGTTCTTGAGTACGGATGGATCCAGATCGCCGCGTCCTATCGGACTCGCCAAGACTGGGCAGGTATTATTCCTGGTGAAGACCCATGGAAGTGTTACCCGTGGGAGCACCATTTATCGCAGCGCATTTACCTCATATCACGAAAAAAGGAAAATGTGGGTTTCAACTATGAATTGAACATTTCAAGACTATTTTCGTGTCCATAAAAAAAGTAGACAAGAACCTATAGAAGTAGTTTAGGAAAAAGAAAATGAAAAAACGCACCGAAAAATTTTACGACAATCAAGAACTCATACATAGCCCCAGAGGTCGCATATTACGCATCATGAGCGAATATATTGGACCTGAGGAAGTGTTCAGAAAAAATAAGATTCAAGATACCATTGTCTTTTTTGGATCCGCCAGAACCCAGCCCAAGCATATTGTAACCCAAGCTATTGAAAAAGCCAAGGCAGAGGGAAGCAGTGTAGAGAAGTTAGAGCAATTAGAGCGAGATCTGGGAATGTCCAGATATTATGAAGATGCGCGCGAGCTGGCCTACAAAATGACAGCCTGGTCAAAAAAATTAAAACAGAGTAAACGGCGCTTTATTGTTGCCACTGGCGGAGGCCCTGGAATTATGGAAGCTGCCAACCGCGGTGCAGCTGAAGCAAAAGGCCTTTCAGTGGGTTTAAATATCTCTTTGCCCTTTGAACAATCTGGCAATCCATATATCAGTCGTGAACTGGAAATGGAATTCCACTATTTCTTTATGCGCAAATACTGGTTTGTCTATCTTGCCAAAGCCCTGATTGCATTTCCCGGTGGATTTGGAACCTTTGATGAATTGTTTGAAACCCTGACTTTGATTCAAACCAAAAAGATCAGCAAGCAGATGCCCATCATGCTATTTGGAAATCGGTTCTGGGACAAGATGATTGATCTTCAGGGCCTGGCTGATTTTGGAACCATCAGTCATTCTGATCTTGAAATGTGTTATCAAACAGATAGTGTTGATGATGCTTTTGAGTATCTGACCAAACAACTTACAGACCTCTACCTGGAAGAAGCTCCAACCACAGACTAGACAGTTTGTGGCTCCCATAGTTTGCCCAGCGTGACTGCCCTTCTGGCGCCAGTTACGCTAGGCAAATTTGCAGACAACCCATTCGCAAATAGATATCCAAGATAGGCAAAACCGAAGGCCTCCTTATTGCTGGGGTTTACTCCCCGCACATTCAAATGACCTATCGCAATTGAAGGAAGTTCATCCCTCAACAATCCCATAAGTGTTTTATTAAATGCTCCACCACCCGATACAAACATCGAGGTCGGCGAATACATGGAGGATAGGGAGTTAATACTTGATGCAATTGTTTTGGCCGTTAAAACAGTTGATGTGTGAATTAAATCTTTAAACGCTTGTTCACTCCCGGGATAAAACTGTGTTAGTACAGTTTGAAAATAGGAATCACCAAACTGTTCTTGTCCTGCAGAGCGCGGGGGAGTGCGTTGATAAAACTCATGCTTAAGTAATTCATCAAGCAACTTGAGATTAACTTTGCCTTGTGAAGCGATATGACCCCCTTCATCAAAAGCCAATCTATCTTTTGTGAACATCCTCACCGACTTGTCAATCAATGTGTTTCCAGGACCCGTGTCCCACGCCAGCACAGGAGCCGGGTTGTTGGATCCTGGCACAATTGTCATATTGGCAATACCTCCAATGTTCAAAGAGAGGACATCAGAGTGCTTCTGCTGCAGGAGGTATTGATCAACAATAGGAATCAGGGGAGCACCTTGTCCTCCCTGCTCAACATCTGCGGTTCTGAAGTCATAAATTACCGGACAATTGAATTTGTCAGACATTGCCTGAGGCTTTCCAATCTGGAGTGAGAAGTGAGGTGGCTCATGCTTGATGGTTTGACCATGGGAAGCAATGAAATCAAAATCAAGATTTAGCTTTTCAATCTCTTTGGCAAACCACAAGCCCAGCTCAATATCAAGACGGCCTATCTCATCATCACTCAGGTGCAAAGGGTTCCTGAAACTTATTTGAAAGGTCTCAGGATAAGGAATCTCACAGCTATGCAATATCTCAAAATATGGGGAACGATCCTGGCCCTTGAATCTCACAAGACACAAATCCAGACCGTCTGCTGAACTGCCTGTCATAAGTCCCAGGATTTTCATTTGCTGCTCCCCATGATTTTTAACCATCCCCTAAACTGCGAATATTCACTATGTAAATCAATATCCTTGAGAGGTATTCAAATAAATATTCCCAGTGGAAATTCCCTGAAAACTTCGCACGGATTTTCATTCCACTTGCATAGGTTCCCAACTATCTTGCCTCGCTAATTTGGAATGATGCCAGCAATTAATATTATAATCTGGCTCGAATATAGATTGAATGGGAGAGATTTGTGGATATCAAGATTGAAGTTGGGAAACCTCACGAAAGAACGTTGAAAATTCGTGTGGAATGGTCTGAAATGGAACCCGGTTTTGAAAAAAAATTGACCAAACTAAATAAACAGGTAAATCGGCCTGGATTCAGACCTGGTAAAATACCCAGAAAAATCATGCTCCAATCTTATGGACCTAGCGTGCTGGCTGACATTCTGGATGAAACCGTACAGGCTGCCTACTACAAAGGCATCATGGATAACGAACTGGCCCCCATTGATCAGGGCAGTATTGAAGACATGTCTGAATTTGATATCGGCAAAGATCTTGAATTTTCACTAAAGCTTCAGGTTGAACCGGATTTTGAAATGTTCGACTATAAGGCTGGATTTAAGATCACTAAAAATGAATATACCGCAACTGATGAAGATATCGCTCATGCATTGGAACATTTGCAAGAACGCTTTGCAGAAGTTGAAATTCGTGACGATGGTGCTGTGGATGGTGATCTACTGAAGGGTGATCTCCAATACCTGGATGCAGAAGGTGTTGCCATAGAAGGGAGCTCTGTTGAGGACCGATATATAAAAATCGGTGATGGTGTGTTTGGTGGAGATGTGGGTAAAAAGCTCATCGGCTCCAAGGTGGGCGATGAAGTGAGCTTTGATATCCCGGCCCAGACCAAAGATGCTGAGGACCTTCATATCCGCATGCAGGTGAAGTCAGTTGAGACCCATATCCTTCCAGAATTGAATGATGACTTTGCAAAGCAGGTTGATCCCAAATTTGAGACTCTCCATGCATTGAAAGAGAGCAGTCGCCAAGATATCCAGAAGCAATTGGACTATGATGTCTTGAGGGCTCAGGATCAGAACCTGGCCAACAAGCTGGTTGAAGAAACCAAGCTCGAGGTTCCGGAAGCAATGATTGAGGACTACCTGGGTAAACTTGTTGAACGGGTTCGCCAGGAGCGTGGTGCAGATGTGAACGAAGAAGAAGTTCGTGAACAAAATAAAGAACGCGCTATCTGGGAATTGTCCTGGTACCTCATTCGTAAAAAACTCCTCGCCACAGAAAAAATCGAAGTTACCGATGAAGATGTGGAATTAAAACTCGATGAGCTCGTCGCACAAATGCCTGGTGATGCTGAAAAGATGAAAACACTTTATAGAGATAAACAATATCTTCCCCAGATTAAAGATGATATCCTGGAGAAAAAGATATTTGCTCACATCGAATCTTTTGCAAAAGTAAAAGTTAAGAAAGCCACCAGCAAAGAAATCGGAGGCTACCATGCACACGCTCACTAGTCAACTTGTCCCCATGGTTGTTGAACAGACAGGCCGTTCAGAACGCGCCTATGATATATACAGCCGTCTACTTAAAGAACGTATCATCTTCCTTAGCACACCTATCGATGATAATGTTGCATCTCTCGTTGTTGCACAGTTATTGTTTCTAGAGGCCGAGGATAGCGAGAAAGATATAAACTTATACATAAACTCCCCTGGTGGAATAATTACATCTGGTATGGCCATTATGGATACCATGAATTTTATCAAGCCAGATGTTTCCACCATCGTTGTGGGACAGGCTTCCAGCATGGGCGCACTCTTGCTTGGAGCTGGAGCCAAGGGAAAACGTTTCACCCTACCCAACTCAAGAATAATGATTCACCAACCCATGGGTGGTACTGAAGGACAGGCATCAGATATTGTCATTGCTGCTGAAGAGATCCAGAAGACCAAACACAAGTTGAATCAGATGTTGGCAAAGTTTTGTGGTAAGCGCGTTTCTCAAATTGAGAAAGATGCTGACAGAAATTATTTCATGTCTGCCCCTGAAGCTGTCGCCTATGGCATCGTAGACGATATTCTCGAAAAACGAGGGTAAGTCCTTGGCAAAAGTTAAACCGGGGAAAACGTGTTCCTTTTGTGGAAGACCCCAGGAAGAAACTGGCATGCTCATCGCCAGTCCAACAGGATCGAATATTTGTGGGCGATGTATTGATCAAGCTCAACAGATAGTTAAAGATGAATCTCCTGGAATAAACAAATCATTTAGTTTGTTTTCCTCCATTGACGAAATACCCAAACCAGTTGAAATTAAATCTCATCTCGACGCCTATGTCATTGGTCAGGAGCAGGCAAAACGAGCTGTTTCTGTCGCCGTGTATAATCACTATAAACGCATCATGGTTCAAGATGATGTGCATGATATTGATCTGGAGAAGAGTAATATATTACTCATGGGTCCAACAGGCACTGGCAAAACTTTACTTGCACGTGCATTGGCAAGTTTCCTGGATGTTCCATTTGCCATTGCTGACGCAACCGTCCTCACAGAAGCTGGTTATGTTGGTGAGGATGTAGAAAATATATTGGTTCGACTTCTTCAGTCAGCAGATTATGATGTTCAAGCCACAGAAGCCGGTATCATCTATGTAGATGAAATCGATAAAATTTCGCGCCGTTCAGCCAACGCATCCATCACCCGTGATGTTTCTGGAGAAGGTGTCCAACAGGCATTACTAAAGATATTGGAAGGGACCGTCGCCCAGGTACCGCCAAAGGGTGGTCGCAAACATCCCGAGCAACCCCTGGTTTCCATCAACACTAAAAACATTCTGTTTATTGTTGGAGGCGCATTTGAGGGCATAGAAGAGATCATTGCCCGTCGACGAAAAAAGACCCTGTTGGGTTTCTCCAGTTTTGATGAAGAACAGTCAAAATTGAAAGGGGCAGAACTTTTACGGGTTGTAGAACCTGAGGATTTGCTTCAGTATGGACTCATCCCTGAGCTTATTGGAAGACTCCCTGTGTTGGCTGCATTGGAAGATCTCACCAGAGAAGCTTTGCATTCCATTCTTCTGGAACCACGGAACGCCCTGGTCAAGCAGTATCAAAAAATGTTTGAAATGGAAGGGGTTGAGCTCATCATTGAAGAAAAGGCTCTGGATGCCATTATTGATGAAGCTGAGAAAGTCGGTACAGGAGCTCGAGCTTTACGTCGATCTATGGAAAAGGTGATGCAGGATATTATGTTTGATTTGCCTGACTGGGACGGTATCAAAAAATGCGTAATTACTGGGGCAGTTGTAAAAGACGGCAAACCCCCCCGGCTTAGCTAAATATCCAATTTCGCTTCAATCCCATCTTTCCCTAGGCAGCAAACATTGAAAAATGAGTCCCAGATTGGGCTTTTCGTCGCTTAGAGGTTTGTTTCTTACGATTTACAAAACTGATTCAATTGTTTTGAATCTCCATTGACCAATACACTATTTAGATAATACATGTAAACCCATCTTTTGAATTACCCAGGATAGAGCCGTTCCCTTCTATGCTTGGGCTCTCAGCGATTATTGCGGCTATGGAGACTACTTAATAGTAACAATAACCGTTGATAAATAAGGCTTTCTTGAGTACCACAAAAAACTTGCAAGGCCATTTATTTTCGACTATTCTTCATGTCGATGCGTTAAAGAAACGTTAGTGGAGGAAATAAGAATGAAATATCGTCACTTGCTGACTGGTTTGGTCATATTTATAATGGCAGTACAGCTTGTTTTTGCTGGAACCACTGGAAAAATTTCCGGTGTGGTAACCGATGCTAGAACCGGAGAGCCCCTTCCCGGTGTAAATGTTATAATTCAGGGCACTAATTACGGTACTGCTACAGATCTTTCAGGTCATTTTTATATCCTGAATGTTCCCCCTGGTATCGTAACAATCGATGCTTCTTTTATTGGTTATGCCAGAATGTCAATACAGGAAGTCCGGGTTGTGGTAGATATGACAACAACCACGAATATCTCCATGCAGGTAGAAGCCTTGCAGGGGCAAAGTATTGTTGTTGTGGAGACACGTCCTTTAGTGGATTCGAAATCAACCAACGAGCGTCGTACCATTCGAAGTGAAGATATTACCAATCTGCCTGTACGTGATGCCGACGAAATTGTTGCCCTCCAGACAGGTGCGATTCGTGTAGGAAACAACCTGCATATCCGTGGTGGAAGACTTGAAGAAGTCGCTTACTACGTTGATGGTGTCTATCAGGTAAATGACTTTAACAGAATTTCCAGACCACAAGCGGCTGAAGTATCTAGCCAGGCTTTGGAGGAACTTTCCTTTCAGGCTGGTGGATTTGATGCTGAATATGGTTCAGCAACGGCTGGTTTGATCAATATGTCCACCAAAACTGGTGGCAGAAAATTTAACATCGCTGGTGAGATCGCAACGGATGAGTTTCTGCCTTCTGAAGATGGTGGAACGTTTTTGGATAAGAGTGATGATGGTCTTTTCCAAACGTACTCTTACGGTCAAAACATCTATAATTTGTCTATTAACGGTCCCGTCCTTCCAGACCTGACATTTTACCTTAACGCAGAGTACCAGTATAATCAGGATAGAAGAACTACTTCAGGTTCACATCCAGAGTCAACGTATCTTGGTGATCTTGACTCAAATGGATATGCCACCTATGATGAATATGAAGTATTCGCAAAATATGGTCCGCTACCAAACAATTCTGAAACCAAACTCCTGGCCACTGGAAACCTCCTCTATGCCAAGAAAAATATTCGCATCAAAATCGGTGGAAACATTGCAAACACCCGTTGGAATTCATATGGAACCACAGTCGCCTCTTTCGATAAGGCAGCCTTTGCTTTAGAGAGTATCCCACTGTGGAAAAGTAAGACCCAGGCTGGTTACATGCGAGGAACCTGGACAATCAATTCCAAGACCTTGCTGGATTTTCAAGTGTCATCCTTTAACGATGGATACGAGACAGGTCATGAAAAACTGTGGGATGATTTTTTCTATTACGGTCTGAAAGAATTCCCTGTTGATGAGTTGGATGCAATAGCCGCCCTCGATGATGATGAGCGCAGGCAAATGCTGGCAAATGAATACGACCCGATTCAATACATAATTGATCATAGATCAGACTTCACGGAAGTAGATGGCAATCTTGTCTATCAACCTGCCCTGCGTCAGAATGGAACTGACCCCTCAACTTCTGGTGCATATGCTGATTTTAGTGCACCTGGAACCATTAACTCCGCCTATGCAAGAAATGAAACGGGGTATTGGGGTATGAATACCAACCTGAAAATGCAGAGAGGGGTTCATGAGCTTAAAGTTGGTGGTGAGTTTAGACAATACCTGATCCGCTACTATCGTCTGGGAGCGCCAGAACGTCTGGCTTCCACATTCTTTAATAATACACCTCGCAACCAGGAAGAATTTGCTACAGATCTGGCCGCTGGTGATCTTGCCCTGGGAGACTATACAGTATATCAAGACTATATTGATAATTACTGGTTCCAGGCCTACAAGAATGCTTATTCAGAAAATATGGGTTACAGTATCGATGGTTCTTCCCTGGTTAATACAGCCCTTGGAGATGACCGAGATGGTGCTCGTCGTCCCACCGTTGCTGGAGTATATCTTCAGGATAAGGTTGAGATGAGTGACCTGATTATGAATATTGGTTTACGCTACGATTACATCGCTGCCAATAATTTTCAGTTCAGAGACCCATCCAAGATTATTCTTGATCAGGAAGGTGCAATTGCGGAACAAGTATACATGGATGAGGATGGAATTTACTCCAGTTACGAGACAACTCCCTTTGATGCTACTGGTACAGAGCAGCTGACGCTGAGAGACCCAATTCATATTATTAGTCCAAGACTGGGTCTGGCCTTTCCAGTGACTGATCGTACGGTTTTCCATGCTCAATATGGAAAATATGTACAACAGCCACAATTGAATCGCCTCTTTCTCAGTTACACACGTTTTGCAGCCAACCTGAGTCAGGGTAACTATACGACTTCAGGGAACCCAGAACTTGAGCCTGTACGTACAACTTCATATGAAATTGGATTCCAGCAGGCTATTGGCGATGCTGCCAGTCTAGATATGACGGTCTTCTACAAACAAATGACAGGTTATGTCCAGATCAGAAATGTCCAGGATGCAACACCTGTGATCTATGCACGTTATGTCAACGGTGACTATGGTAGTATCAAGGGACTCTCCACATCCTTTAACTTAAGAAGATCCGGATATGTCCAGGCTACCCTGAACTATACACTCCAGTATGCCGGCGGAACCGGTTCAACTGGAGCGGGTCAGTATAAGATCGCCTGGCAATCAGGAAATTATCCTTCATTTGTAAGCCCGCTTGATTTCGATCAACGTCATACTGGGTCAATCAATGTGGATTTCAGAACCACCTCAAAGGATAGAATCCCTGAAGCGGGTGCCAACCTGCTCTTCACATTTGGAAGTGGACGCCGCTACACGCCAATGGCCATTAATAGTGCAGTTTTCCCAGGAACCTCTGATACCCCAGTCGCCGCACTGAATTCCGGTGTGATGCCCTGGTTCTATCAGATGGATTTAAAGCTGGATAAGAACTTCACAGTGGGTCCCCTGAGACTTAACACCTACATCTGGGTTAAGAATTTACTGGATCGCTCTAACGTGCGAGACGTTGAGGATGGCACTGGTCAGGCAAACAACGATGGTTGGCTCACTACGGATTATGGAAAAGCATGGTTAGCTGATGAAAACAACTCTGAAGAATTGTACAGGATGCGCATGGTTCATCCTTTTAACTATGAGAACCCCAGGACCTTTCTGCTAGGTGTTCGATTTTATATGGGCAATTAGGAGAGAGGTGAAGATATGAATGTTGAGAGTAAATCTATGAAGCATATTATTGCAGTAATGTTGTCTGTTATTCTGTTTGCCACAGGTGGCTTGGCAGATGTAAGAAGCCTTGGGAACAGTTCTAACCTTGCAAAAGCGAATACCCTGGAATTTATCTTATATGATGCAAATCAGATACGATCCTGGGTAGGTAATAACGGCCACATTGTGAGTCATATTCCTACAGGTGATTCAGGTTTGGAATGGCCAAAAGGTTCTGGGTACACAGCTGTGTTTGCCTCAGGTCTTTGGGTGGCAGGAATGGTTGATGGGAGTGTAAGATCAGCTGCTGCTGAATTCACGTCTGAATTTCAGCCCGGAATCATTATTTATGATCCTGTAACACAAACATCTTCTGGTCCAGATTCTCCCAATGATGCTCGCTTTCAGGTGAGCTCCATTGACAAGGGTGACAATGCTGATGTAACTTCCCCCAATTATAACCGTGAATATTCAACCTGGCCGGCTGCTGATGGTGCTCCTGCCCACGATGGTGAGTTTTTTACCGATACCAATCTGAATGGTGTTTGGGATGATGGTGAGCCCTGGGATGATTTTGATGTTGATGGTATTTATGATGGTCCTGATGGCGTCATGATCAGTGGTGAAGATCCTCCTCAGATGATTGGTGATCAGATGCACTGGTTTGTCATCAATGATGCTGAACCAAATACACACTCCAACCTGTGGTCAACTGAGCCCCTGGGCATTGAAGTTCAGACGACAGTCTTTGGTTTTGATCGGGCTGACCCTTTAGGTAACGTGATGTTTCTTAAATGGCTGGTAATAAACAAGAGTGGTGGAGATATCGATGATATGTATCTCTCCATTTGGTCAGATGCTGATCTTGGTGATGCCACCGATGATTATGTGGGTTGCGATACAACGCTCTCAATAGGTTACTTCTATAATGGAGGACAGACTGATCAGGACTATGGTTCTAAGCCACCTTCAGTTGGCTATGACTTCTTCCAGGGTCCTATTGTCCCATCAGTTGGTGATACTGCACTGATTTCCGGTAGAGAAATTGCCGATTTCAGGAATCTTCCCATGACCTCATTTGTCTACTACATTAATGGTGATCCTTTTCTTGATGATCCTGAAACCGCTGATGAAGCCTATAATTATATGCAGGGTCTCTCCGTTACAGGTGAAGTCTTTCATGAGAGATTCGATGAAACGCTTCCGATTTCAAGATTTATTTATCCTGGTGACCCCAACACTCGTAGTGGCTGGACAGCCTATGATGATCTTGTACCAGGTGATATGCGCGGTATGATGAGTTCAGGACCCTTTGATATGTCCACCTGGATAGATACAGATGGTGATGGTTTCCCACAGGTTGGTGAACCCGGTGTCCAGGAAGTTGTCTCTGCTGTTATCATTGCAGCAGGAACCAATAATACCAATGCCGTTAGTGCTATGAAATTCTTTGACCAGTATGCACAGGGTGCCTATGATGCACAGTTTAATCTGCCAAGTCCATCCTCACCACAGGTGCTTGTGAGCGAGTTGGATAACCAGATCATCCTGTCCTGGGAAGAAGGTGCAGAAGCACTTGAAGCTTTCTCGGAGCTGGAATATGAGTTTGAAGGCTACAATATTTATCAGGGCGAATCAGAAAATGGTCCCTGGGTACTCGTCCAGACCTATGATGTGGCCAATGGAGTTGGAACCATCCTGGATAGGGAATTTAATGTTGAGAACGGTCTGATCCTTGAAGGTCCTGTTCAATTTGGAGCTGATGAAGGGGTTCAACGCCTTATCGATTTACGACGAGATGCAGTCCGTGGAAATATTGACCTGATCAACGGTCGCAAATATTACTATGCTGTTTCCTCCTACGCGTACAGCGAATCAAAGGCTCCCAAGACAGTTGAGAGCTCAAAATCCGCTATCATTGTGCGACCCCATGCACCAGCCCTTGGTCTGGTTCTAAACGCCGCAACGGGTGATAGCGTTGGGTATAGCCATATTGGTATTGCCGAAGCCTCAATTACAGCTGAAGTCATAGATCCCTTACAGCTGACAGGCGAATCCTATGCCGTTGATTTCACATTTGATTCCACCAGCATGTCAGGATGGTGGGCATTTGGAAGAACCAATGCTTCTGACGTTTTGGTTGACACCCTGGTTAAGTCGTCCAATACGATGGTCGTCATAGGAACTGATACAACTGATGTTGTAGATGGCCTGCTGGCATACCGTTCGAATTTGATCGATGGATTTGTCTTTGATGTAAATAACGTTTCCTTTGAGGCCCCTAAAACGAATACCACATGGAGTCAGACTACAAATATTGTGGGTACTCAAAATGAAGTCATGACCTATCTGGCTGTTTCACCTGGTGGTGTAGATTCACTGGCTTGGTTAGATGAGGCCCAGACACAAATGGTCCATATGGATACCCTTTATGGTCCTGATTACTATTATGACTATTTCGAAAGACGAGATGTTATTGACCTCACTTATTTCGATCTCTTTCGTGAAGTGACCCATGATGTTCACATCCAGGCCTTCGCATCCAATTTTGGAGGCATCGGTGGTGATAGACTTGCTGACATTCCAAATGTTGGAGGTGGTAGCGAATCCATCATTGATCTTCAGGCAGATCTTCAAATCAGATTTACCGAGGAGGGACAGAAAGCCACGAGATGGTTGAGACGTGCTGATGATACACTTATACACGTGCCGTTTGAAGTGTGGGATATGGACCAGAATCGACAACTGGTTCTGGGTGTAAAGGACAATAATAAATCAGGTGGTATCCAGGATACATCACTTGATAATTGGGAAAACACTCTCGATTTGGATTGGGTCGCCGTCTACTTCCTGGATTATGCAACCCATGCTGATTCCATACAGGAATTTAGAGATAATCCCAATTCCGGGTGGGCCTGGCAGTTTAATGACGCCTCAAAATTTACTGTGGGTGACGTCCTTGATCTGAGCTTCTTGAATCCCGTTAAAGCCGGTGAAGACAGATGGCTGTTTTCGCCTTCTTCTCTGGTTGATGCAACCAAGGATGAAGCAAAAGAACAACTCGATTTGTTGAACGTCTTCCCCAATCCATATTTTGCATTTAATGTGGAGGAGAGAGCGCCTCTCGATCGATTTGTGACCTTTACTCACCTGCCAGAAGGAGATGCTACCATTCGTATTTATTCTCTGGGTGGTCATTTCGTAAGAGTAATTGATCATGGTTCAACAAGCTTTGCCGGAAGTTCATTTGATCAATGGAATTTGACAAACAATGCAGGTATTCCAGTTGCCAGTGGAATGTACATCGTGCACATCGAAATCCCAGATGTTGGGGATCGCTTCCTCAAACTGGCGATATTCCAACCTGAAGAACGCTTAGATGTATATTAGAATTTCATTGAGTATAGAGGATAATTATTATGTATAAAACAAATAGACTTTCAAAGGGTTTGATGGTCCTGCTCATTACTCTCCTTGCTGTTAGTATTGCATTTGCCGGCAGCGATAAACGTCGCGGAACCGCAGGTGCTCAGGAACTGTTATTGCCTGTTGGTTCAGTTGGTACTGCCATGGGTGGCTCTTATAGTGCAGTTGTTTCGGGAATCGAAGCTGCTTATTGGAATCCAGCTGGTGTGGCCATACTCGAGGGGAATGGTGAAGCCATTTTCTCACATATGGATTACATCGCTGATATTAATGTTGAGTATGCTGCCATCGCCAGTCGCGTTGGTAACCTGGGTGTTCTGGGAGCCAGCTTAAAAACCATTAACTTTGGTGAAATACCGGTG
>ERZ890510.1818-NODE-1818-length-13215-cov-7.228875_pt1 | contig 13215 bp, 13 predicted proteins | sample MGYA00521265_ERZ890510 | MGnify/ENA primary metagenome ERZ890510 (study PRJEB32303, sample SAMEA104408624) | aquatic metagenome | biome: Brackish water; feature: Chemocline; material: water | place: Baltic Sea | collected 2014-10-26T21:54:00 | depth 110 m ...
TATTTGAATTTACAATTAACTCATCACCAATTGTTCTAAAAAAGGAAAAAACAATAAATCCGACAACAAAAAATGGAAAAAAACTTTTTATTGAACTTTTAATTTCAAGATTTTCATTTTTATTATAAAGGTAAGAAATCAATGGAATTAGAAGTATTAAAAATGAGTTTCTTAATAACTTTGTTGTCATTGCAGAATTAAGAGCTATCTCACTATTGTACATTTCTGAATAAATGACACCAGAAGCACTTACTTGAGCCGTATCATGAATAGATGTACCCAAAAAGATACCTGCTAATTCTGGAGTTGATCCAAAAAGATAATGAGCTAGATAAGGATATGTAAACACAGCTATCATTCCAAATAATGTAACTATGCCAACTGCATAGCTAGTTTCATCCTTGCTAGATTTGATAATTGAAGATGTTGCTATCACAGCTGTAACACCGCATATGCAAGTTCCCATTGTTATTAAATATCCTAGACTATTAGGTATTCGAAAAACCTTACATAAATAGTATAAAATTATAAAAGCAATCATAATATTAAAGATAACTAAAAGAAAAGAAATTGAGCCATAATTAAATAGCTCTGTAAGACTTAGACTAAAACCCAGTAAAGCAATTCCAATTCTTAATATTTTTTTTAAAGAAAAATTAGTAAACCACTGAACTTCCTTATTTAGCTTAAAGCTGTTACCAATCAACAAACCTATTACTATACATATGAAAGCTGAAGAAATAAGTATATTGTTTATAGATAAAAATTTATTAATTATGATTGAAATAATTACTATAGAAGTAAGAAAAAAAATTCCAAAAAAGTTCTTTTTGATTACATTCATAGAGTTTTTATTTCTTAAGTTAATTGAAAGTAATTACATTAAAATATATTAAATAAAGATTATAGCAAAACATTCTTTTTTTAAATTCTATGAAATAAAACTAAGAGCATGTCTTGAATTACCAATCTTTGACAAAGTCTTTTGAAAAAGAAAACATTTTTAAAGGAGTAGATTCTCCTCTTGGTATTTCGGCAGTTGGATTTAGTCTAAATTCGTCTTTACCTCTAGCTAATTGAGTTTCAAAAAAAGGCCAAACTGTTAAATCACCCTTAACGTTTGTTGGAGAAAACCTCATTGTAACACCACATCTTCTTCTGTTGGAATTATTAGATCCTGAGCCATGAAGTAAAGCATCATTGTGCAATGATATTTCTCCTGCTTTTAAGTTTAAAGATACAACTTTATCTTCATCAATTTGATCAAAAGAGACTTCTTGATCTAAAACTAAATTTTTAGCATTATTTTTTTTATGTATAAATTTTCCTAATTTATGACTTCCTGAAACAACTTTCATAGCACCATTATCTTCGTCGGTATCAAAAACAGCTAACCAAACAGTAACAGCATTTGCAGGGCTTAATGGCCAATATTGTGCGTCTTGATGCCACGGCACAACAGATCCATCTTTAGGCTCTTTGCTAAAAAATTGACCTCCCCACTGAACAAAGTTTGGACCTAAAAGATCTTCGACATAATCTAAAATAACTGGCGTTCGGCAAAGATCATAAAAATTTTTGCTAGCTTTATGCCACATATTAGTTTTATTTATATCAATATCATTTGGTAACTTTGAACTTAGCTCATCATACCAATTATGAAGATCTTTAACTGCATTTTCTGAAAAAACTGGCAAACCAGTAACATAGCCTTCTTTTGAATACTGCTGCTTTTCTTTGCTTGTTAATCTTCTAATTTCAGGGTGAATATCAAACATTATTTTCCCTTCTATTCTTCATTATTATCTTTTTTAATATTAAAGTCTGGTTTTTACGCAAGGTCAATTAAATGTTTTTCTTTTTTATTTATATGATATTTAGATCCTTTCAATATAGAAAGTCTATCTTCTGGAATTATAACTGATTCCAGTTAATACCATAAATATCTATTGCATTTAAATCTCTTAGAAGACCATTTGTAATTAGTTATACTAATTCTAACACTCTATTCAGAGATATTAACGCTATAGCTTATCCATAATGAACAGGTAGGATATGATAGTAATTTTATTTAAATTGAGATAACAAGTCATCTTAAGTCAATCAATTAAGATCCTAAAATTATTATTTAGCTTACCTAAAATTAACCTCTTCTAATGGGTATTTTTAAATACTGTTGATCATTATCTTCTTTTTTAGGCAAAAATCCTGCATCAATATTTACTTGTAAACTCTGTAATAATAACTTTGGAGATTTTAGTATTTTATCTCGAGCGTCTCTATTTTTTATAAATTCTTCTTTTGAGGTATTTTCATTTAATTGTGGGTTCAGTTTTTTTTCTTTACCAATTGTAGTTTCATATTTAACTTCTCTTTCTTTTGGTAAGTAATCGTGACCAACAAATACCCTTGTATGATTAGGAAGGGTATATAACCTTTTTGTTACTGATTCATACATCTGGGCTGAGCTACCACCAGGAAAATCACATCTACCTGTTCCATAATCATGCATAAACAATACATCCCCAGTAAAGACTACGTCTTCATTAATCAAATATGAGACGCATGCCGGAGTATGGCCAGGAGTATAAAGTGTTTTAATTATAAAATTTCCAAAGACTAACTCTGAATTATCTTGAAGTAATAAATCAAATTGAATTCCATTTTCATTGAAATTTTTAAAGTTAAAGACATGCTTAAATGTTTTTTGAACAAGTTTAATATTTTCTCCAATAGCAAGTTTAGCTTTTGGAAACGCCTGCTTAATAAATTGAGATCCTGACAAATGATCAGCATGCGCATGCGTTTCTAATATGTAATGCAGGATCAATTCATTGGTATTTAAAAAATTAATTACGTTATCAACTGAAGATGTTGAATACTTTGATGTATCAGGATCATAGTCCAAAACTGGATCAATCAATATTGTATCTTTAGTTATTTTATCATATACTACGTAGGTTAAAGTTGATGTGTTCTTATCAAAAAATGTTTTTATTTCCATAATAATTTTCCTTTTATAGCAATTCTTTAACTACAATTAATAACCCCATCACAAAAACAAAATAGGCAAATCCTTTTCGTAAGATCGCAATTGAAATTCTATTATTAAGTAATGAACCTAATATTACGCCGCAGATAGTGAAACCCATAAAAATACTTAGAAAATACCAATCAAGAGAAATTCCCTCAGATCTATCGCTAGCAAGACCTGCTAAAGATTTAAGCGCAATCACTAAAAGTGAAGTCGCAATTGCTTTCCTAAGAGTTATATTAGCTAGAAGCATTAAAGAAGGGACAATTATAAACCCACCCCCTGCTCCAAAAAATCCAGTTATAATTCCCACAAACAAGCCTCCAAATGAAATTTTAATTGGGTTAATTTTTTTATGCTTTAATTGTTGATTTACATCCTTATTTGGTTCTTTTGATTTAAACATGAATAGTGCAATCAAAAGTACTAATAAAGAAAACGCTAACATAATAACTTGGTCTTTATTAAAAATGTATTTAAATACAGAGAAATTTTCAGGAATAATTGGTAAAACATATTTTCTAGATAAAAATACACCTAACATAGATGGAATAGAAAACCATATAGCAACTCTAAAATCAATAAGGTTATCTCGATAATATTTTATAGAACCAAGTGCGCTAGTAAGCCCTACTACTAGCAAAGAATACCCTGTTGCTAAAACTGCTGGAATACCAAAAAAATAGACGAGTATAGGCACTGTTAAAATAGCACCTCCTCCCCCAAGTAGCCCAAGAATAAAGCCCATTAAAATGGCAAGAAAATAACCTATAATTTCCATTATTTATTCCAAGGCATGATTGCTAAAAGTTTGGTCATATAGCAATTACCACTTAAACCTGCATACAAAAGACCTGTTCCCACGGCGCCAGATAACCATATAAAATTATTATTAATAAAATAACTTGTTAATACACCAATTAAAACAAGGAAGCCTGCAATAGACATCACTTGCTGCATCATCGGCATAAACCATTTTTTACTTCGTATAACTGGAAGTCCTTTAGTTATCCAATCTTGAATACCTCCCTCCACATTAACAAAATTAGTTGATCCCTTTAGCTCCATATCTTTGCAAATCTTAAAACTTCTATTACCGCTATTACAAAAAATATAAACTGGTTCATCTGAATTGAGTTCACTTATACGGTTAGGAACTTCATCAACAGGAATATTGATTGTTTTTTCAATATAAACTGATCTGTTTTCTCCTTGTGTTCTCACATCTACAACGATTATATTTTTCTTAGAATTTAGTTTTTTTGATAAATTGTTTACTGTAATTTGTTGCATATACTTATCTCCTTTTTATATACTATACCCCCCATAGTATAAAATGTAAAGAATTTAATTACAAAATTAACTATTAAAAAATTTAAAAATGATATACTGCAGGGGGTATGTGAAAAATAAGGAACCGTTAATGGAAAATCAAAAACTAATATTTAGATTAAATAGAGCTGTAGGACAAATAGAAGCAATCAAAAAACAGATTGAATTAAAAGAAGATGATGATTGCTTAAAGGTTTTGCAACAACTTAAGGCCAGCATAAATGCTTTGAAGAAATTTGGTGAAGCTTATATGTCTGAACATTTAGACAAATGCATTAAAAAAGGAATGACCTCAGAAGACATAAAAGATAATTTAAAGTCGGTTGTTTCTGGTGCATTCTCTCTTTAATATAAATTTAGATTTCTATGACTAAATCTATTTTTTGAGTTTAATCACTGACACATTACCGTTGATAATCTTCCGATAACGCTCCCAATGACAAAACTGGTGATGCATCAATATCAGTAGCATCTAACATAGCTGTTACGCGTTCCAGAGATGCTACAATTTGAGCCTGCTCCCAATCTTGCATGTTTTGAAATTTTTTAACAAATCTTTGCTGCAAAGCATCAGGCGAATCTTTGATGGCCTCCCGGCCTGACTTAGTCAATAAAACATGCATTTGACGACGATCTGCTACCGATCGCATGCGAGTTACAAAACTCGCTGCAACTAACTTATCAACTAAAACTGTAACAGTGGCCTGAGATACACCCATTTGAGTTGCTAACCCCTTTGGAGAAGCACGCTCATCATCTTTGCTGGCTAAAATTTGTAAAACCCTAAGCTTAGCTGGAGTTAGACCTACAGACTGGGCAAGGCGCCTTTCAAATAATTCAGTAGCACGCAAAATCTTGCGAATAGCTATTAGGCTTTCTTCAGTACGGGCATTTTTCATAGATCAGACTTTGCCACATAGACAACAATAAAATCAATCAAAAACAAAATTATATAGTTAGCTAAACTAATTAAATAATTAGATAAACTAAGTAAATTTTAATAATAAATTATTTTTTTGTTGATATATCTTGCTTTAATATATATGTTACATAAATATTAATTAGTTAATTAAACTAAATTACTTAGATAAACAAAGTAAAGCAAATAGATTAAATAATGAAAATAAACATAAAAAAACCGCAGATAAACAATCTTTGTTTTCGTATGCCAAATGCAACTGACGGAACAGAAATTTGGAACTTAATTCAAAAATGTAAACCTCTTGACCAAAATTCTATGTACTGCAACCTAGTGCAAGCCGATCATTTTCGTGATACATGTGTTGTTGCCGAATTAAATGGTAAGATTGTTGGATGGATATCTGGGCATATCATCCCACAAAAAAATGAAATGTTTATTTGGCAAGTAGCCGTTTGTGATGATGCCCGCGGATTGGGTGTTGGGAAAAAAATGCTGTCAGAACTTTTGCAACGCAAAGTCACTCAACACATTTCTAAAATTCAAACAACCATCACTAAAGACAATCTCGCATCGTGGGGATTGTTTAAAAGCTTTTCTTCCAAATTAGAAGCTGAACTTAGCCACAAACCTTATTATAAGCGTGAGCAGCATTTTGATAACATGCATGATACAGAGCATCTTGTTACAATCCAACTTCCTAGTTCAGAGTTGCCCGCGATAACAGTTTAACTAAATAAACTAAGCAAAAGGACATATTATGCCAAGAGACTTTATAGAAACAAATAGTATTTTTGAACGCCGTGAAAGTGAAGGTAGATCATACTGCCGCGCCATGCCAAAGGTCTTTTCAACTGCAAAAGGCTCAATAATGACAGACGAGAATGGTCAACAATGGATTGATTTTCTCGCAGGCTGCTCTTCTTTAAACTATGGTCACAACGACCCTGATATGAAATCAGCTCTTATAGATCATATAACTCAAGATGGTGTTGCACATGGGCTAGACTTTCATACCAATGCAAAAGCCAGGTTTTTAGAATCATTAGAAAAACTAATTCTAATCCCTCGCAATATGGATCATCGTGCTATGTTTACCGGCCCTACTGGAGCTAATGCTGTCGAAGCTGCCATGAAGTTGGCACGTAAAGCAACAGGACGTCAAAATATAATAGCATTTACCAACGGCTTTCATGGAGTTACCACTGGAGCATTGTCAGCAACAGCCAACAGCTATCATCGAGGCGGCGCCGGCATGGCATTAAACGGAGTGACACGCATGCCATATGATGGATACATGAATGGAAAATGCGACACTGCGGATTTTCTAACTGCTATGTTAGAAGATGAATCAAGCGGACTAGATCATCCTGCTGCATTTATTTTAGAGACAGTTCAAGGCGAAGGAGGTCTTAACGCCGCTAACTCTCACTGGTTAAAACGTATCGCAAAACTAGCAAAAAAGCATGATATTTTATTGATAGTTGATGATATTCAAGCTGGTTGTGGGCGTTGTGAAGGTTTCTTTTCATTTGAAAAATCGGGCATAGTTCCTGATATAATAACGATGGCAAAATCTATATCTGGATTTGGATTGCCAATGGCGATGGTTTTAGTTCGTCCTGCTTATGATCTTCTTGGTCCAGCCGAACATAACGGTACATTTCGTGGAAATACACATGCATTTGTAACAGCGAATGTTGCTTTGAATAAATTTTGGGGAACCTCAAAATTTGAACAACAAGTTTTTGAAAAATCAACCAAATTAACAGATCAATTGAAAGATATTGCAACACTTATACCAGGATCCTACATCAAAGGACGTGGAATGATGCAAGGCATTGATGTAATTGATACTGTTTTGGCCAGCAAGATTTGTAGAAATGCTTTTGAAAACGGCCTTATGATTGAAACATCAGGAAACCGAGATCAGGTGGTAAAAGTTTTAGCCCCACTAACTACGCCGCAATCGTTATTGGATGATGGCATTTCTATTTTGAAAAAAGCCACACAATCCGCCTTACAATAAAAACTTAAAAATAGAGAAAAGGTTTAGAATGATTATTCGTGATTTCAACCATATCAATAAAAATGATAAAAGGCGCGTTGTATCTGATGCAAACTGGAAATCTATTCGGATGCTACTGGCCGAGGATGGCATGGGATTTTCATTTCATATAACTATTCTTAATGAAGGATCAAAACATACATTTGAATATAAAAGACATTTTGAAAGTGTCTATTGTATATCTGGTTCTGGAAGCATTAAAGATTTAAAAACTGGGGAAACGCATATGATACGCCCAGGTGTTCTTTATGCTCTAAACAAAAACGACCGACATATATTGAGTGCAGACAAAGAGCTTGTTATGGCATGCGTATTCAATCCACCTGTTACCGGAAATGAAGTTCATCAAGCAGATGGTTCTTATGCATTAGAAGAGACATAAATACTTTAAAAAACAATTCAATCTTAAAATGTTGTACCTTAAAGATATTAGACTTAAGTTTCACTAGAAGAAGGATGTTTTAGCAGAATATGCTTGCCTCATTATCAATAATTACACATGCCTATACTAGACATCCAGTTTCTTTAAGCCTAAATAAATCTGATACTTATATCGAAAAATTATACGTGATATTATCTCTCTATAGAGAGGATATCATTTCGCGTATAATTCGAATAACCTCATTTGGTTGTTCTGCACAAGGTATATGCCCTGCATCTTTAATAATCTCAAACTTTGCGCCTGGAATCATTTTAGCTGTTGCTCCAACAAGTTCAGGCGTAGTTGCTCCATCCTGCTCACCAACAACACAAGTTGTAGGAATTGAAATAGATGATGCCTTGTCAGTGAAATCAGCATCACGAATAGCCATACCAGTTCCAATGTAACCTTCAAGGGGCGTGCGTGTAAACATTGCTTCATATCCCCGAAGATCAACTTGTTGATTTTTATGAAAACTTGGTGAAAACCACCTTTGCATATTACCTTCTACAAGCGCCTCAAGACCGCCTTCACGCGCAATTGCAATCCTGTCATTCCACATATCCTTATTACCAATTTTAGCAGCTGTATCACAAAGTATTAGAGCTTGAACAAGATCAGGTCGAGCATGATAAACGCCCTGAGCAATAAGTCCGCCAACCGAAAGGCCAACTAATATTGTATTAGAAACCTGAAGATGATCCATCAAAGCAGTAAGGTCATTAATATGGTCATCAATGATATAAGGAGAATTTCCAAGACCTGAAAGGCCGTGACCACGTTTGTCATATAAAAGTATACTATAATCTTTAACAAGGTCATCAACACAACTTTGCCAAATACGAAAGTCAGTTGCTAATGAGTTCGAAAAAACTATAAGCGGTTTATCGGAGCCTTTATTAATGTATCTATAATGAACAGAAATTCCATTGATAGCTGCGAAATTCATAATATACCTCTTCTACAAATTACTTGAAACTTAATTAATCTAATTAAAATAAATGATAATATGTGATTAAGAAAGCTAATTATAATTTATTTTTCAGGAAATCAACTTCAAAAAATTGTTCTGAATTACTCTTGCGCCTTAGCAAAGCGAGCGTCTCTCCAAGCAATAGCATCTCGCATTCCACGTTCACGAGCAATATCCATAAATGCTTTTTTATCAGGCGATCCTACAGACTCAATTGCATGATCTATATCAAGGGCATTTTTTAACGCCTTTTGCATCCCTTGAATCTCATAAGTCTCATTCAAAGCCCTTTTAGTAGAGGTAACAACTACTGGATCAACCAAGGCTATTCCCTTGGCGATACTTAATGCCACTTCTAAGTGCTTACCCGTTTCAACTACTCGACTAACTATTCCTGCGCTTAAAGCTGTACTTGCATCAATTCTATCTTGGCCAGTCAATATAATGTCTTTAGCGCGTTTAGGGCTTGTAACCCAAGGCAATAAAAGCGTTACAATCCCTGCTCCAAACTTAAGTTCAGGCTCACCAAATATTGCATCCTCTGCAGCCACTGTAATATCGCAAGCCAATGCAATTTCAAAAGCACCCGCCATACAGGCGCCATGTACTGCTGCAATAGTTGGCTTTGGACTATTCCAAAAACGCATTGTACTATCAAAATCTAAATCTAGAATTTCACGCCAAATCTTTTTCCCCGATGGATTAGTTTCCATCTGCGCCTTCAGATCAAATCCTGAAGAAAATGCTCGACCTGCCCCACTAATCACAATTGCTCTAACCAGAGAGTTAGATTCTGCAGAGTCCATCGCCTCATTTATTTCGATCAATGTCTGCTTATCAAGAGCATTAAGTCTATCTGGTTTATTAAGAATAATTTGCGCTACATTCCCGTCTACTTCATATAAAATTGAATTAAAAGTCATTTTTTATCCTTACTAGGTTTGTTGAGAGGATGGAGTTAATTCTCCAGAAAGAATTTGTCTCTTAAAATAAGATCTGTCAGCTTTGCCCGTTCCCCCAACAGGCAAAGCAATTCCAAAATAAAACACATCTGGTATTTTGTATTTTTCTAAACATTTTTTTAAGTGTGTTTTTACTTCAAATACACTAATTTTACTTAAAGAGTTGGGAATAATTAGTACGTGTATACGTTCTCCAAGGATATCATCTGCAATCCCCACTGCCATTGCAGCAATAACAGATCGATGTGAACAAATAGCCTGCTCAATTTCACCAGGAGAAATCTTATTTCCACCACGGCTAATCAATTCTTTACTACGTCCCATTAATTCTAAAACTAATGGACCAACTTCCTTTACAATGTCACCGGTTTTAAACCATTTTCCAGAAAATGATTTTTGGGTTAATTCAGCCTCATCCAAATAACCATTCATTAAATATGGACTAAAAATCTGCAACTCTCCTTCTTCACCTAATCGAACTGGCTTGTTGTTTAAATCAACAATTCTGTAAGTCACACCTCCAGATGGCTTGCCAATAGACCCTGGATACTTAGAAAAAGTATCAGGAAATGAGAAAAAATCGCAACTAGCGGTTTCAGTTGAACCATAAATGTCAATTAAATCAGTTTTAGAAAATTCTTTTCTAACTGTCACCGCCAAAGATCTTCCTAAAGATTCTCCACCAATCAAAATTTGCTTCAAACATCCAGTATTAACCTTTTTCTCGATTTGATCTATTAATTCAAGCTTGGAGAAAATAACTCTCATCATTGTTGGCACAACACCAACACGTGTTATTTCGTTTTTAGCTAATGTAGAAATAAATTCTTCAGCATTAAATTTTTCATGTATATAAATCGCTCCACCTCTAAGTAGAGTTAACAATGCAAGCCAAAGGCCAAATACAAAATTAATATTAAGAACTAGAAGAACACGATCTTGTTCATTAAATTGCAATATCTTATCTATTTCATAAATCTTATCGATAAAAGCTTGATGAGAAACTACAACCCCCTTGGGCTCACCAGTACTTCCAGAAGTAAAAATAATAAATGCAGCGCCTCTGATAATTTCTAAATCAGAAAACTGATTTGAAGAAAGATTTACTATCTTAATTTCTTTATCAAAAGATTGATAATCTATCAAAAGCTTAGCATTAGTTTTTTTCTGAATTTTGAGATACACTTCCTTTGGAGAAGTCCTGCTGATTGGAACAATAACTCCTTCAGCTTGCCATATGCCAAGTATTGCTGCAATATCCGATGGTTGATTTGAAACTAATACAAGAATAGGGTCATGAGGTTTAGATCCATGTTTTATTAACTTCTCGGCAATTTCCAGCACCTTTAGATACAATTTTTTGTAGGTAACATCATCAATTCGACCAATTAATGCATGTCTTTGAGTGTGTTTAACAAGCGAATGTCTAAGGAGGTTACCTAGATTTTTAGCCACCAGATCCTCCATAAGCGTTTAAACTAAAATTATTTGAAGATTATGTGTAACAATCTATTATTTGCTATACTAACCGTCAACTTTTAAGTTATATTACTAATACTAATGCTTATATATTTGATAATCAGAGGGCCTTTATCATAAGTAAAGATTGTGAACATTATCTATTCTATAGTTAAAATTCACTATATCAATATTGGATCAAAGAATTAAATTTGACATTACATTAAAATAACAGAATCTTAATTTGGCTTGAAGACGTTTACACCTTCAACGCATTTTACTTTCCCTGAGACACCCAAATAATCTTCCAATGTCATACTCAACATTAACTCAACATCATCAGGCGTATTTGCTATAAAGCGACTTCCATCAGAAAGCCGTCCAAACAAAATTCCAAATGAAGGTCCTTTACGATCATGCATAATTGTATAGGTTTCTATTGACGCATCACCATTTGCAAACTCTGTTACAGACGGCCCCTTTTGAGAATTAATTTCAGCCTGATAAATACTCGGATCTTTTGGAGCGAATGGTTTCTCTGCTGGTTCGGCAGAGTAAATACCAGCTGACTGCTTCGTTACATAATTTCCATTAGCCGTAACTAGTCCTTTAATACCAGGCTGAGCTCTTACCTTATTAATCATCTCAGCAATTGAGTGCGTAACATAATTATTGCCTGGCCCACCAAAATAAGGCAACCCTCCAGTAATTGTAAGACCTCTTGGATCATCTAGAGACACACCCATTTCATCGCACGCAATCTGCACTGCCGAAGGAAAACAACTATATAAATCAAGCGCGTCGATATCAGCTAATGTGCAATCAGCCATTTCAAATGCCTCCTGAGCAACTTTTGACATTGCAGGCGACGAATGAAAGTTTATACGATCACTTAAATACCAGTGATCATAGGCATCAGCACACCCATGCAGATAAACCCATTTTTCCTTGGGGATACCTAATTCTTTTGCTTTGGCAACTGATGTTAAAATAATTGCAGCAGACTGATCAATAAACGCATTGGAGTTCATGAGCTTAGTATAAGGGAACCCTATATACGGGTTATAGGAGCTAACTGTTGCAATCTGCTTTGCTGTAAAACCTTGTCTCCTATCTGCTAGTGGGTTATTAGCCGCAACTGAAGCAAAATTAGAAAACAGCCTGCCCATTTCAAGAGAATGCTCTGATATTGAACGACCTTTATCGCCGCGAATAGAATTCTCAAACATTGGATAGGCAAATATAGCACCTGCCATACGATGGCGATCTTCAATATCTGACCATCCTCGTTTATCTACACCCCATTCTTCAAAGCTGCCTCCAGGATCTTCATTCCAGTCAAGTTTAAGGCCCCCTCGTTGGGCATTCTTCTGGGTTGCTAATGCTTCCCCGCCTGCAATCATTCCAGCTTCCATTTCTCCACGCGTTATCATCTCAAACATACGATTGACACACCACTGAGGCATATTTCCACCAGGGTGTGTATAAATAAGACGGGTAGAGTTTTCTAAGCCAAGACGATTAGCTAACGAACGCGGTGGATTAGCATATTTTCCAAATGGGCAGATAAACCTCCAACTCGTATCAGAAAAGGAACGGAGTAAAACGATAGTATCTAAAGACTTTAAAAGAGCGGCTCCTGCACCGCTATCTTCAGCTGCCTTTCGTCCCGATGTGGCAGTCAAATCCATTGGGGAAAGAGCCAAGGCTGGATCTGGCTCACGTTGAGTTACCTGTCCGGTTCCTACCAATATTGGTATTCTTGTTTCATCCATTTTTTATCCTCCCATACTTTAAAAAAATCTAAGCATACTTAGGAACTTTATTTTTATATTAAACATAGTTTTCTCATTTAATACGTTAGATATAAAAACAAGGAATATCTATATTATGTTGTGAAAAAATATGATTATTTATGTTGTAAAATATTTCTAGTTAAACAAGGATTTAGAACATCCATTTCACAAGGCATAAACAAAAATTATGGAAGAGATGAGAAAGTAGCAAGAGAATTAAATTTCTTTTTATAAGATTAAGATAATTACGAT
>ERZ890510.1820-NODE-1820-length-13195-cov-5.412329_pt1 | contig 13195 bp, 14 predicted proteins | sample MGYA00521265_ERZ890510 | MGnify/ENA primary metagenome ERZ890510 (study PRJEB32303, sample SAMEA104408624) | aquatic metagenome | biome: Brackish water; feature: Chemocline; material: water | place: Baltic Sea | collected 2014-10-26T21:54:00 | depth 110 m ...
ATGTTTGCCCTGGAGGCGGTCGTTGATATCGCGGTCCACGGCGGCCCCGATCCGGTCCAGGCGCGTGAGATCACCGCGCGTCAGGGAATTCCGCAGCGCTACCTGGAGCAGGTGATGCAACGGCTGGTGCGGGCCGGCATTCTGCGCGGCGTGCGCGGGCCGCGCGGTGGCTATCGCCTAGCCCGCGAACGGCGCCGGATCACGGTCGGCGAAATCGCCCGGGTCGTTTACACGCTTGAAGCCGACGATGGGCCGGACCATCCCAGTACGTCGGAGATCGGCCAAAAGGTCGTCGCGCCGTTGTGGCGTACCGTACAAGACGAAACGATGAGCCGGCTCGACGCGATTACCTTGGAAGACTTGTATCAACGAGCCCTTGCGTGCAGCGTTGCCGCCGCCAAATCCGAGCCAATGGATTTCACAATCTGATGTCAAAATCACCTGCACCGCGCGAACCGATGCCCCAGGGTCGCATTTACGACTCGATTCCCGAGACCATCGGCAATACGCCGCTCGTACGCTTGCCGCATCTTGCCAAGGCGTTGGACTGCCGCGCCGAGCTGATCGGTAAACTTGAATTTTTCAATCCATTGGGTTCGGTCAAGGATCGCATTGGTGTCGCGATGATCGATGCCGCCGAAGCCGATGGCCGGTTGAAACCGGATACGGTGATTGTCGAGCCGACCTCGGGCAACACCGGTATTGCGCTCGCGTTCATTTGCGCCGCGCGCGGTTATCGTTTGATCCTGGCCATGCCCGAGAGCATGTCGCTCGAACGGCGCAAAATGTTGCTGTTGCTGGGCGCTGAACTTGAACTGACGCCGGCGCCCAAAGGCATGCGCGGCGCGATCGCCCGGGTGCAGGAAATCATCGACACGCTGCCGGACGCGATCACCCTGCAGCAGTTTGACAACCCGGCCAATCCCGAGATTCACCGCCGCACCACGGCCGAAGAAATCTGGGCCGACACGCAAGGCTCGCTTGACGGCGTGGTGTGCGGCGTCGGTACCGGCGGAACGCTAACCGGTGTCGGAAGCGTGCTCAAACCGCGTCTGCCCGGCCTTAAGATGATTGCCGTCGAGCCCGAGGACAGTGCCGTGTTGTCGGGTGGGCCGCCGGGCCCGCACGCCATTCAGGGGATCGGCGCAGGGTTTATCCCGGGCAACCTCGATCAAACGCTGGTCGACGAGGTGGTGACCATCGCCAACGAAACCGCGCTAGAAACTGCGCGACTCACCGCCAAGCTTGAAGGCATCGCGGTCGGCATTTCATCGGGCGCGGCGATTGCCGCGGCGGCCGAGGTCGGGCGCCGCGACGACTGGGCCGGTCGCCGACTAGTCGTGATCCTGCCCTCGTTTGCCGAACGCTACCTCTCAACCGCGCTGTTCGACCTGAGCTGAGGCGGTGGACTTTTCCGAAGCGCAAATCCACCGCTACGCGCGCCACATTATCCTCGACGAGGTCGGCGGCGCGGGTCAGGCAGCGCTGCTGGGCGCCAAGGTGTTGGTGGTGGGCGCGGGCGGCTTGGGGTCGCCGTTGCTGATGTATCTGGCGGCGGCTGGGGTCGGCACCCTGGGCATTGTGGATGACGACACGGTGAGCCTGTCGAACCTGCAACGCCAAATCGCCCACACCACCGCGCGGGTCGGCGCGACCAAGACGGCGAGCGCCCACGACACATTGGCCGCGCTGAACCCTGATGTGCGGGTGATTGAGCACACCATGCGGCTGGGGCCGGACAACGTCGCGGGCCTGATTGCCGATTACGACATTGTGGCTGACGGCAGTGACAATTTTCCGACGCGATTTTTGCTTAACGATGCCTGTCACCTCGGCGGCAAGACCTTGGTGTCGGCAGCAGTGCTGCGCTTTGACGGCCAGTTGTCGACCTTCAAGTCGCACCTGGGCGGGGGCCATCCATGCTACCGCTGCATTTACCCGGCGCCACCGCCGGACGGATTGATCCCGAGTTGCGCCGAAGGCGGCGTGCTAGGCGCGTTGGCGGGCACCATGGGAACGCTCCAAGCCACCGAGGTGATCAAGGAGATCCTGGGGATCGGCGAGAGCCTGTCGGGCACGTTGTTGATTTACGAGGGTTTGGCCGCGGCCTTCCGCAAGGTCCGGGTCAAGCCTGACCCGGCCTGCGCGCTGTGTAGCGCGGCACCCACCATCACCGCAGTTGCCGCCCATGCCGCCTGACCGGACACGCCCTGCCAAGCTGGCGCTGATCGTTTATGCCGGTGCGTTCGACAAAGTGCATTACGCGCTTGCCACTGCGGCGGCGGCAATCGCGACCAACACGCCGGTGACATTGTTTTTCACGATGGACGCAATTGCGTGTTTGGCGCGCGGTCCAGACGGCGCGCCAGGCTGGCACACGGTGTTGGCGGGTGACGGTCGAACGGGCGCGGTCGTTGACGGTGAATTCGCCGAACGCGGCGTCGGCACCTTTGAGGAATTGCTCTCGGCCTGCATCGAGCTGGGCGCGACATTCATGGTGTGCGACATGGGCCTGCGCGCCAAAGACATCGCGCGCGCGGCATTGCGCGACGACATTGCATTCGTCGAGGGCGGGTTGGTGACGTTCTTGAATGACGCACGCGCCGACGGCGCGATGCTGTTTATTTGATCTAAATTGTTGTGCCGGCAATCACGCGGTCGGGCGGCTTGTGGCCGTCCATGAAGGTGCGGATGTTGATCAGCACGAGTTCGCCGGTAGCGAGACGGCTTTCAAGTGTTGCTGAGCCCATGTGCGGGAGCATCACGACATTGTCGAGTTTGAAGAAACCTGGTTTGACCTGCGGTTCGTTCTCGTAGACGTCGAGACCGGCGCCCATCAAGTCGCCCGTCTTGAGCATCGCGATCAGCGCTGATTCGTCAACGATTTCACCGCGCGCGGTGTTGACGATATAGGCCTCTTTACGCAGCAGCTTGAGCCGGCGCGCCGATAGCAGGTGATACGTCGCCGGGGTGTGCGGGCAATTGACCGAGACGATATCCATGTGGGCCAGCATCTGGTCGAGGCTTTCCCAATAGGTCGCTTCGAGATCGGTTTCGATCTCGGGCGCGACGCGGTGGCGGTTGTGATAGTGAATCGAGAGGCCAAAACCCCGGGCGCGCCGCGCCAGAGCGGTGCCGATGCGGCCCATGCCGAGGATGCCCAGGCGTTTGCCCCATATGCGCCGGCCCAACATAAAGCTGGGCGACCAGCCCGGCCATTCGCCGGCGCGCATCAGGCGTTCGCCTTCGACCAGCCGGCGCGGCACGGCGAGGATCAGCGCCATGGTCATGTCGGCGGTATCTTCGGTCAGGACCCCGGGGGTATTGGTGACAGTGATCTTGGCGGCGGCGGCCGCTGCCAGATCGATGTGATCGACACCGTTTCCGAAGTTGGCGATGAGCTTGAGATCGGGCCCAGCGGCGCTGAGCAGATCGGCATCGATCCGGTCGGTCACGGTGGGGACCAAGACGTCGCACCGCGTGACCGCCTGGCGCAGATCGTCGGCCGACAACGGACTGTCGTCGACGTTTAGCGTCGTCTCGAACAGTTCCATCATCCGGGTTTCGATTTCGTCCGGCAGTTTGCGCGTGACGATGACCCGCGGTTTGCGTTTTGGCATGGCCGATTTCAGGTAGTGACGACAGCCGCATCTCTAGCAAATCGGCGCGGTTACGGGAAGGCGCGGTCGATAATGGAGGCAAGCCAGCGCTTCCTTGACCCTGATGCGCGACGGTTGGCATATAGCGGCGTGCGGATATTGGTGCAGCGAATTTTTCTTAGCGCTCGGGGTTGGGCCGTGGCCGCCGTTCTTGCGGTCGTTTTTGTCGTTGTTCATGCCGGCGCCCAGGACGGCTACGCGCCGCATTTCGTCTCCCTTCGTCATGACACAGTGAACGTGCGCACCGGACCAGGGACGCAGTATCCGGTCGACTGGGTATTCAAACGCGCAGGCCTGCCGGTCGAGGCGATTGCCGAATTCGAGGAATGGATTCGCGTGCGCGACTATGAGGGCGCCGAAGGCTGGATCCACCGGCGATTGCTGTCGCCCGACCGATGGGCCGTCATTACCGGGACGCTGCGCACGGTGCGGCGGCGTCCAACAGATGACAGCAGCCCGGTGCTGTTCGCCGAACCCGGGGTGCAAGGCCACCTCCTGGCATGCGCCGATGGGTGGTGCGAGATTGAAATACGGGAGCGCCGGGGCTGGGTGCAGCGCGACATTCTGTGGGGCGTTTATCCCGACGAGGAATTCGACTAAGCGGCGTCGAAGTCGCCCTGCAGCGCGGCGCGCGCGGCCCGCGGCACCACCGCCATGTGACCGTAATGGTCGTGGCCAATCTGCAGCACCGCCTCGACAGAGGAATCGCGAAACGCCGCAACCTGCGCGGCCGTCATCGGGAAGCGCAGGAAATGAATCGACGAGGTTTTGCCGTCTGCCTTGGTGCGTTCCACGTCGCCTTCGGGCACCGCTATGACCGTTTCGTCGCCGACGCGTAACGAGACGGTGCGTTCGACGTTGGTCAACCGATGTAGCTCGATGTCACGCCGCACCGGGTCTTCAATTTCGAACATCAACGTCGCGACTAGTTCTTTTCCCTTTGGAATCAAGGGACTGTAGGCGGTCAACTCGTCTGCGATCTGCGCCTCGCCGCCTTTTTCGATGAATAACATTTCGTGAATTTGCATCCACATCGTGTCGTAATTCTCAAAATAGAATGTCGCGAACGGCCCGACGCCAACGCGACGATCCTGTCTGATGGCCGAGATTTCGCTGCGCTTTTGTTTGCGGATCGCCGCGTAGGCCTCCATTGCCATGAGATCATTGCGGGTGATTTCGTGGTTGGCGCGCGTCATTTGACGAGCCCGTAAGCTCGGGCGACCAGTTCAACCGGGTGGAACGCGCGCGCCGCCGCCAACTTTGCGGTGGCGCCGTCGATCTTTTCCATGCCCTGAACGATGTGTTTGCCGGCCAGCGGACATTCGGAAACGACGAATGCCGCATCGGCATCGGCGGCGCGCTGGGCCGCAGGCGCGCCCACTTTCAGCGCCACCGGAAAATTCTCGGTCTTGATGCCCCACGAGCCGCCATGGCCGGAGCAACGCTCGACGATCGTGACTTTGGCGTCGGGCACGTAGCGCAGGAGTTCGGCAGCCTTAGCGCCCATGTTCTGGGCTCGTGCGTGACAGGCCAAATGCACCGCGACACCGCCCGGCAGGGCCGTCATGCCGTCGGCCAAACCCTCTTTCTTGGCAATGTCGACGATGTATTCGGACAGATCGAAGGTAGCGTCTGCGAGGCGTTTGACCTGCGCGTTGTCCGGCACGATTAGCGGCCATTCGAACTTGAGCATCAGCGCGCAAGACGGCGTCATGGCGACGATGTCGTAGCCGTCTTCAATCCAGATGGCGAGGGCGGCGGCGACGCGACGGGCGCGGCCCGCGACATCTTTAAGTTCGCCGCCTTCGAGTTGCGGCATGCCACAGCATTCGGGGTAAACGACCTCGGCCTCGACACCGTTATGAGCGAGGACGGCGCGAGCGGCGTCGCCAATATCGGGATTGTTGTAGTTGACGAAACACGTCGCATAGAGCGCGACTTTGCGGCCCGCAGCGGGCGCTTCGGTGTTGCGCTCTAGCGCGTGATGGGCGGCTTTCGCCATCAACGTCTTAGCGTGGAATTTGGGCAGCTCGACGTCCTCGTGGACATGGGCGACGCCCTTGAGCACGGGACGGGTCAGCCGATTGCCGCGGGCTGAGGCCCAGTTGGCAAGCGGCGCAGCGAGTCGGGCGAGACGGCCGTTGCGATCGGTCTTGGTGAGTTGCGCTTCGCCCAGCCCTGGCTTGATGCCGCACGCCCGTTCGGCTGCGCGATAGCGCAACATGAGATGGGGAAAGTCGAGATTAAATTCGTGCGGCGGCACATAGGGACACTTGGTCATGAAACACATGTCGCACAACGTGCAGGCATCAACGACGGGTTTGAAGCCGGTGCTGGACACCGAATCGAGTTCGCCGGTTTTGGATTCGTCGATCAAGTCAAACAGACGGGGAAACGAGTCGCACAGATTGAAACACCGCCGACAGCCGTGACAAATGTCGAAGACGCGCCGCAGCTCGGTATCGAGTGCGTCCCAATCGGTGTAGGCCGGATCTTGCCACGCAATGGGATGGCGGATCGGTGCCTCGGTCGAACCTTCTTTCACGCGGCCTAACCTTCTTGCCAGTGAATTAGAAACGGGGGCGGTGTGTGTCGCCGCCCCCGCATTTCTTGATCGACTGCGCGTTTAGAGGCTGTCGAGCGCTTTCTGAAAACGGCCGGCGTGGGACTTTTCGGCTTTGGCCAATGTCTCAAACCAGTCTGCGATCTCGGTGAAGCCCTCATCGCGTGCGGTCTTCGCCATGCCCGGATACATATCAGTGTATTCGTGCGTTTCGCCGGCGATCGACGCCTTGAGGTTCTTGTCAGTCGTGCCGATGGGCTCGCCCGTTGCCGGATCCCCGGTCTCTTCGAGGAATTCGAGATGGCCGTGGGCGTGGCCGGTCTCGCCTTCGGCGGTGGAGCGGAACACGGTCGAGACGTCGTTGTAGCCCTCGACGTCCGCTTTTTGTGCGAAATACAGATAACGCCGATTCGCCTGCGACTCGCCGGCGAAGGCATCCTTCAGGTTCTGCTCGGTCTTGGTATTCTTAAGAGCTGGCATCGATGTCCTCCTGTCAGTGTTTTTCTTGGGACGCGTCGTTGATTGTTGGTTCGGACGGTGCGTGGCCCGAGACGTAATATGACGCGCGAGCGGGCACGAGTCAAACAGTTTAGAATGGTTTTAATAAACCATTCAGGCCATTGATTTTTAAGGACTTATGAGCGGTCGTCGCGGAGCCGAATGACCACATCAATACGCTCGATGCGGGTCCCGGCCGGCGGGTCGGGCAGGCTCGACAGGTCAACCTCGGCAGCGTCGATATCCTTGAGCTCGCCGCGCGCTTCGTAAAAGAAGTGATGATGGGCGCCCACATTGGTATCGAAATACGAGCGACCCGGGTTGACCATCACCTCGCGCAACAGGCCGACCCGAACGAACTGGTGCAACGTGTTGTAGACAGTGGCGAGCGAAACGCGAATCCCTTCACCGCCAGCCTCACCGTGCAGCGCTTCGGCGGTGACGTGGCGCGAACCCCGCGCGAACAACAGACGGGCCAGCGCAACGCGTTGACGCGTTGGGCGCAGTCCGGTCGCACGAATACGGTCTTGCGCAGCGGCGGCATTCTCGGGGCGGTCCAACACGGTCATAGGGTTTTCCTACGCACTCAGTCGCCGGTCACCAGTCTGTCGACCAGTTGATGGACGGTGGGTACAAATCCGTTTGAGTAGAACGGGTCGTCCTTGAAGCGGAAGGCGGCGTGGCCGGCAAACATCAGCTGGTTCTCGACCTCGTCACTGTGGCCGATGACCTGAAGCGTCTTTTGGATGCAGAAGCTTCGCGGATCGGTCTTCTTGCCCGTTGTGTGACCCTCGAGCTGGGACCAGTTGGAAAAATTGCACGTACTGAGGCAACCCATGCATTCGGTCTGATCGGTGCGGATATCGCGCATGATTTCGGGCTTCACAAAAATGAGCGTCGAATCGGGCGTCTTCATCGCTTCGGTATGCCCCGCCGCAATCCATTGCTCGGCCCGGCTCTTGTCGTGCGCGGTGACGAACAACGGCTGCTTTCGCGGTCCGGTGAGAAACGCCGTGTCATGATCGCCAATCGGCTCGCGGGTGAACGCGATCTGATGATCGTGGCGCTCTTTCAATTCGCGCAGAAACGCGTTCTCGACCGCCGAGGACCACATCCCGGTAGGACTGAAATTATTGAGATAGACATCGCCCTCGTTGAGCGTCAGCAAGCGTTGCTTCCAAGCATCGGAAATCGGGCTTTCTTCGGTCAACAACGGCCGGGTACCGAACTGAAAGGCAATCGGGCCAAGCTCGGGATTATCAATCCAATTTTCCCACTCGCGCAGGTACCACACGCCGCCCGCCATGATGATGGGCGTTTCATCGAGACCGAATTCGCGCAGGCGTTCGCGTAGTTCAAGGACCCGCGGATAGGGGTCCTCAGGATGCGCCGGGTCTTCGCTGTTGGATAGACCGTTGTGCCCACCGGCACGCCACGGGTCTTCGTAGACCACGCCGCCGAGGAGCTCGGAAAATTTGTGATAGGCGCGTTTCCACAGTGCGCGAAAGGCGCGGCCCGAGGAGACAATCGGATAATAGTGGACGCCAAAATGGGCGGCGATTTCCGCGACTTTGTAGGGCATCCCTGCACCGCAGGTGACGCCGTGCACCAATTTGCCCGCGCGTTCGAGAATGCCGACCAGCACGCGCTCCGCCGCCGCCATTTCCCACAAAACGTTGATGTGGATCGGGCCGCGTCCGCCGGCGATCTCATGGGCGATTTTGGCTTGGGTGACGCCGCCGTCGATGGCGTAGCGGATCAGCTCCTCGTGCCGTTCGACACGGGTGCGTCCGAAATATTGCTGGGGGATCGGGTGACCGTCGCTGTCGTACGAATCGGCGTTGACCCCGGAAAACGTGCCGACGGCACCCGCCGCGGCCCACGCGCCGGAACTTTCACCGTTAGAGATCGAGATTCCCTTGCCGCCCTCAAACAGAGGGAAAACATCGAAACCCGAGATGCGCATACTATTGAGGGACTTCACAATTGAGCATCCTTGCCGACCGCCCCGTTGGCGTCGTCCCGTTCAATATAGAATGATTCCACGCTAGACCAACCACCAGATGTCCGGCCGCGTTGCCGCGACCGGACAAATTGGCTTGATTGAGCGGTGATCAGTCGCCAGCTTCGGCGGTTGCAGGGGCATCTTCTTCGACGCCACTGTCTTGATTTACCATCTTCATGGAGAGGCGAACTTTGCCCCGATCATCAAAGGACAGGACTTTGACCCAGACTTCGTCGCCCTCGTTGACGACATCGGTCACCTTGCCGACCCGGCCAGGGGCCAACTCGCTGATGTGAACCAGTCCGTCCTTGGAGCCGATGAAGTTCACGAACGCGCCGAAATCGACAACCTTGACGACCTTACCCTTGTAGATAACGCCGACCTCGGCCTCCGCGATGATGTCACGAATCCACTTCACGGCAGCTTCGGCCGATTCGGTGTTGGAGCTGGCCACCTTGACGGTCCCGTCATCCTCGATATCGATCTTGGCGCCGGTCACTTCGCAAATTTCGCGAATGACCTTACCGCCGGTGCCGATGATTTCGCGGATCTTGTCCTTAGGAACCTGAAGGGTGGTAATCCGCGGGGCGTGGTCATTGACCTCGTCACGCGGCGCGCTGAGGGATTTGGACATCTCGCCCAAGATATGCAGCCGGCCCTCGCGGGCCTGGCTCAGGGCGACCTCCATGATCTCCCGGGTAATCCCGGTGACCTTGATGTCCATCTGTAACGCGGTGACGCCGTTCTCAGTGCCGGCGACTTTGAAGTCCATATCGCCGAGGTGATCTTCGTCACCCAAGATGTCGGACAGGACCGCAAAGCCCGAGTCTTCGAGGATCAAACCCATCGCAATACCGGCGCACGGCGAGCGCAACGGCACGCCGGCGCCCATCATCGACAGTGACGCGCCGCAGACCGTGGCCATCGAGGACGACCCGTTGGATTCGGTCACCTCGGAGACAACGCGGATGGTGTAGGGAAATACGTCCGGTGCTGGCAGGAGCGGGCGCAAGGCACGCCATGCAAGTTTGCCGTGACCGATTTCACGCCGACCCGGCGAGGACATGAACTTGGTTTCGCCGACCGAGTACGGCGGGAAGTTGTAGTGCAGCATGAAGCGCTCGCGGTATTCGCCCTCGAGTGCGTCGATGATCTGTTCGTCTTGGCCGGTTCCCAAGGTGGTGACCGCCAGTGCCTGCGTTTCGCCGCGGGTGAACAGTGCCGAACCGTGGGTGCGCGGCAGCACATCGTTCTCTACCGCAATTTGCCGTACGGTTTTGAGATCGCGGCCGTCGATTCGAATCCCGCTATCCAGGATTTGGCCGCGGACGATTTTCTTTTCCATCTTTTTGAACAGGCCCGATGCAACGCTTGGATCGAGGTTTTCATCCACGGCGGTTTGATCGACCTTCTTCCGCGCTGCCAAAAGCTTGTCGCTCCGCGCTTGTTTTTCGCGAATTGTATAAGCCGCACGGACATCTTCGCCCACTAGCGATTCGAGGCGAGCCTTCATTTCGCTGCTGTCGACTTCTTCCGGCAACGGCCACGGCTCTTTCGCGGCGGTTTCAGCCAGCGACACAATCGCGTCGATTACCGGTTGGAACGATTCGTGGCCGAACATGACGGCGCCCAGCATGATTTCTTCGTTGAGTTCGGAGGCTTCAGATTCGACCATCAAGACACCGTCGCGGGTACCGGCGACGATCAGATCGAGTGACGAGTCCGCGAGTTGCTCGGCCAACGGGTTGAGAACGTACTCGCCGTCGATGTAGCCGACGCGTGCGCCGGCGATCGGGCCGAGGAACGGAATGCCAGAAATGGTGAGGGCCGCCGAGGCGCCGATCAACGCCGCCATGTCAGGATTGTTTTCCAGATCGTGCGATAGCACCGTGCAGATGACTTGCGTCTCGTTGCGGAAACTGTGGTGAAAGAGCGGACGAATCGGCCGGTCGATCAGGCGCGAGGTGAGCGTTTCCTTTTCGTTGGGCCGTCCTTCGCGCTTGAAGAAGCCGCCCGGAATCTTACCGGCGGCGAAAGTTTTTTCCTGGTAGTTGACGGTGAGCGGAAAGAAATCGATGCCAACACGCGGCGTCTTTTGCGCCACGGCGGTGCACAGGACAGTCGTCTCGCCATAGGTGACGAGAACAGCCCCGTCGGCCTGGCGCGCTATCTTGCCGGTTTCCAAGACAAGCGTGCGCCCGCCCCAGGTGATTTCCTTCCGAACGATCTTAAACATATCTATCTTCCTTGCTTGCTGTCGGAGCGCACCCCTTGCGCGCTCCCCTGGTGGTCAGCGACCGGACTCCAAATGGCGGGCATGCCGACACGACCGAGCGACCCGCTTTAAGCGCGGGACCGACCGGGGCGTGCGTGGCAAGCACCCAGCTACTTTCTGATACCGAGTCGCTGAATAAGTTGCTCGTAGCGCGAGACGTCGCAGTCGCGCACATAGTCGAGCAGTCGGCGGCGCCGATTAACGAGCATCAAAAGCCCGCGCCGCGAGTGAGCGTCTTTTTTGTGTTCTTTGAAGTGTTCGGTCAGGTTGGTGATCCGTTCCGTTAGGATGGCAACCTGCACCTCGGGCGACCCCGTGTCTTGATCCTTGGTCGCATACTCTTTGATGAGCGTCGCTTTGCGCTGAGTGGTAATCGACATCGGATATCTCCTGTCACAAATTGAAAACACGAAGCGGTTTCAAGGTGCCGTCAATCGCCCGCGCCATAGCTACCGGACCACTGTCCGATGTTGCGAAGACGATGCCGTCCCTGAGTTCCGCGGAAACGTCAATCGATTGGCCATGGCGAAGTTTCGCCGCAGCCTCGCCGTCCAAGGCCAGCGCCGGGATGTCGTCCAGCGCGGTCTCAAGCGGCAAAAGTGCTTCCGCGAGGCGCGCACTATGGCTCAACCCCTCGAGGCAGGCTAGCGAAATCGCTTGAGAATCGGTGAACGGGCCCGCCCGGGTCCGCCGCAGATCGCCCAAATAGCCGACGGTCCCGAGCGCCTCGGCCAGATCGCGAACCAAGGCTCGGATGTAGGTACCCTTTGAGCACAAAACGTCCAAAACAGCGCTATCGGCGTCGTTTTGGACCAAATCGAGCGAAAAAACCTCTATTTCACGGGATTTGAGGATGACTGTCTCGCCGGCCCGCGCCAAGGCGTAGGCGCGGCGGCCATCGACCTTGAGCGCAGAGTAGGCGGGCGGCCGTTGGGTGACGCGTCCCACAAATCCGCCCAATGCGGCCGCAATCGCCGCCCGGTCGGGACGGACCACGCTGGTCGCAGTGACCGCGCCTTCGGCATCGTCGGTGTCGCGGCTTTCGCCCCACCGCACCGTGGCGCGGTAGCCTTTTGTCCCATCGAGAATATAGCCGATGACCTTGGTTGCCTCGCCCAGCGCGATCGGTAGAAGGCCGGTGGCGAGCGGGTCGAGGGTGCCGCCGTGCCCGGCTTTGACGCGGTCGAAGAGCCGACGAACGTTGCCAACCGCCGCGGCCGACGACAAACCTTTGGGTTTATCGAGAAGAACCCAACCGTTCATTCCGGGCGCGATTTGGCGTTGGCCCGCGCCAGCAGCGCCTCGATCTTGTCGGCTTCGTCGAAAGTATTGTCGAGGATGAACTCGAGACGCGGCGTGTAGCGCAAGCCAGCGCTGCGCGCCAACGGGCCCTGCAGGCGCGGCGCCACACGATTGAGTTCTTCCAGCAACTGCTCAGCGCTACTGCCACCAAGTGGAAAAACGAACGCCCGTGCCTGCTTGAGATCGAGACTGACCCGGACCTGCGAAATGGTGACGGCGCCGCCAGTCACCTGGCCGCCGACAAACTCCATCGGCGCAAGCGCCTCGACCAGACCGTGGCGCAAAAGTTCGCCGACGCGGTGCTGCCGTTGTTGGGCTGATTTACTGGGGGTTCTCGGCATGATTTCCCGAGCCACCTGGCCCGGTCCGGGCACGGCGGCCTAAAGCGTGCGGGCGATCTCTTCTACTTCGTAGACTTCGATCACGTCTTTGTCGTGGTAGTCATGATAGTTCTCCAGCGCAATACCGCATTCCGAACCGGCACGAACTTCGCGCACATCGTCCTTGAAATGTTTCAGCATGCCCAGGACGCCTTCATGGACCACAACGTCGTCGCGCAGCAGACGCGCCCTGGCGCCGCGCCGCACCGAGCCCTCGATGACTTCGCAACCGGCGACCTTGCCAACCTTCGACACCGCGAACACCTGTTTGATGCGGGCTTGGCCGAGGACGGTCTCTTTGATCGCGGGCTCGAGCATGCCGGACAGGATGTCCCTCATCTCGTCGACCACGTTGTAGATTACCGAGTAGTAGCGGATTTCGAGCTTGTCGCGTTTGGCACGGTCGCGCGCCTGGACGTTGGCCCGTACGTTGAAACCGAGAATGAGCGCTTTTGACGCGGCGGCGAGCGTGACGTCGGATTCGTTGATCGCGCCGACCCCGCCGTGAACGAC
>ERZ890510.1823-NODE-1823-length-13187-cov-11.312671_pt1 | contig 13187 bp, 6 predicted proteins | sample MGYA00521265_ERZ890510 | MGnify/ENA primary metagenome ERZ890510 (study PRJEB32303, sample SAMEA104408624) | aquatic metagenome | biome: Brackish water; feature: Chemocline; material: water | place: Baltic Sea | collected 2014-10-26T21:54:00 | depth 110 m ...
TCATTGCTGGTGGCGCCCTGCCAGTTAACGGTAAACCCACCACACTGGTGACCACGATTATTGGCATTTTTGCCAGCTACCAGAATCCGGGCATTTTTATCAAGGGGGAGGAATGCCTCTTCGTTTTTGAGCATAACCAGAGATTTACGCACTGCTTCTCGGGCAACTTCACGGTGTTCCCTGGAACCGAATATCTCGGTCTGTCTGGAAAGTTTGCGCTCTGCAGGTCTGGGTTTGTCAAATAAACCAAATTCGAATTTGACCCTGAGAATTCTTCTGACTGCGTCTTCCAGGCGTTTCCTGGGAACTCTACCAGCGAGAACAAGTGACTTGGCGTGTTCAATAAACTCCTGCCACTTTTCAGTGACCATAAACATATCCATTCCTGCATTCAGACCCAGCTCTACAGCCTTTCCGAAATCTTCAGCCAGACAATCAATTCCATCCCAATCTGAAACAATAAAACCTTGAAATCCTAATTCATCTTTCAGGACATCTGTGAGCAGGTAGCGGTGCTCATGACATTTGAGACCGTTCCAACTGTTCAAGGAAGCCATGACGGTGAGAACACCTGCTTCTATGGCAGCCTTATAGGGAGGAATATGTAGACGACGCAATTCAGCCTCATCGATTTGAGCATCCCCCTGGTCAATGCCATGGACCGTTGTTCCATCTCCTACAAAATGCTTTGCGCAGGCAATAACGTTTTCCTCTCCAAAATTTCCCTGGAGGCCAGCAATAAAACGGGGTGCATATTCAGATACGATTTTAGGATCTTCACTATAGCTTTCATAGGTGCGCCCCCAATGGTCGTTGCGTACAACAGCCAGAGTTGGAGCAAATGTCCACTCCACACCAGTCACTGCAATTTCCCGAGCAGTTGTTTTTGCGATTCGCTCCATGAGATCGGGATCTCTTGCAGCTCCAAGCCCTATATTATGCGGAAATACCACTGCACCAGTCACATTGGAGTTCCCATGGATGGCATCTACACCATAAACGATTGGAATGGCCAGATGATCTTCATCTGCTTCCATGGAGGCAGCCCAATATTCATCATTCATGGCGATCCAATCCTCGGGAGCATTATCTCCAGGTACGGAACCTCCGCCACTGAGAACTGAACCGATATGGTATTTTTTTACCTGCACTGGTGTCACGAACTGTCGCTCAGGCTGAACCAGTTGACCAACCATCTGGTCCAGATTCATTTTGGACATTAATTCCGTAATCTGTTTTTCATATCTATTCATGTACAAATCCCCGTCAAAGGATTGATCATTAAAATTATTTTAGTGTAATCTCGATACGTCGTATCTTTTTTGACCGGATCATCATGGCTGTGTCATGATCCAGCCTGCTTCCACTGATATGTTGAATATTCCCTGCATCATCATAGAGTGACCATTCCGCTGGTGAAACGCTTCCGGGACCATATGTATTCTGTCTGGTTGGGTTTATGTAGCTTATCAGAATATCACCGAGAAACATAAAACTGAAACTGTTCTCAGGGATAGCATGGGAGTGGATCTCACCATGGTGAGTCAAGTTTACAGTCTGCGCTTCGCTGGTAAACAACCAGGCCGGAAGAACTGGATTGACACTAAAGATCAACTCTTTATCATTCTTCATGGCGAAGGCGGTTGGTCCCACAGCCATCTCGATGAGGATATGGATGAATTCAGCAGTTGCACCACTCAATCGTGCCACAAAGCCTGTACCATGTAGGCCTGGGTTAGGATTGGCACTACTAACCAGAAAGGATGAGTTTTCCAGGATGCTGCGTCCATAGACTTCTGGATCAAGGAAGGGGATAAAAACATTCCGGAAATCATCATAGAAAGCCTCATGGAGACCATTCCGGAGCAACTCCAGCATATATTTGTATTCCATATGGAGCCAAATTGATTCGTTTTCAAACCATCCTGGTGAAAAGGTGCGTGCACGCCCGATCTCCATGGGCTGATCCGTAAGTGATTCATTAACTTTATACATTTTAAGCTTTTCATCGAAGAGACCACTTTTACGAATGTGTGTGGCGACTTGAAGGGCATGCTCTTGATCCGGTTGACAACGTAGATAATGGACTGGACCCTCAAGGAAGAGTGGAAGATGAATACATTCGAAGGCTTTTACGCGAAAACAGGAGAAGCCTTTGGCGTTTGTTTTGATGGTTTTTCGACCATCATCCGCAACCAGTTCAATAAGTTCAAAGTCTTTGGGTCGGTGGGTAAAATAGGTATAGGGAATAGTGCCATCACTGTTCCAGGCTCTGGCAACCCCCTCGTCAATCCTTGCCACACATGCAGTGAGGAAATCAGCAATCCAGCTCAGTTTAACTGGAGTTGCATTTCCACTGATCCCGTACAAGGTTTTTTCTCGATAATCTTCTTTGGCAGATGTTGCTGCATTCCAATACTCAAATGGCCTGGTAGCGCTTGGGAGCAGCTCAGAAATCTTCTGCATGAAGGTGTTCAACTCTGCAAATACTTCCACCTCCGTATCGAGCAATTTTGATTCCTTAAGGAAATCCAAAAGAAATGTCGCATGTCGCTTGATTTCCAGCGTTTCGCTGAGACTGGAACCCATGAGACCAGGGATGCCATTTAGCGCATCATACCAGTTCGGTTTGTCGGTTTCCATCTCAACACCTATTCCAGATGCATCAAGAGAAGCAATTTTATTTGTGATGATGCAGATCAACTTGATAAACAGGGAAGTTTCAACAACTTTTCCCAAACCGAAGTTGGTACGTACCAGATGTTGGTCATGCTCTCGAGAGGCGATGACAGCAGCTTTCTCTTCATCAAAGGAGACCGAATTCAACTGCATCTTTTTGTCCTCCCAGATGACATATTTATCATCCCGGGGAAGCACTTTGTAGGCTGTGTCATGAAAGGTGAATTTCTGGTAATCCATAAGGATGTATTTGAGATTTTCCGGATATATACTCAGGTAGTTTTCCAGCAGATCCATGTTGTATGTCCAATGATCAGACCAGTAACCTTCAGCAAAATCTGTATCATGAATTTTTTTACAACATGGCAGCAAATCTCCCAACAGACTATCGGCATTGTCTGGGAATTCTACGCCCAGAGACCCTAAAAAGGATAATAGTTCACCAGGAGTGACCTCATCTTCAAGATATACAAACACCTGCTCAGCTACTGATGGCTCGAGGTGTTGTCCCAGGACGTCTCTGCCCCTTGATACATCCTCAAGGCTATATTTAACTTCCTTAATCACAAGCGGGTTAAAGCCGTCCAACTGAATCAAATTCACAAAATGTTCAAGATTTCCAGATTGGACATCGGGATTAAAAAACAAATCGGAGCGGCGGTTTTGATTGATATCCCTGAAGTTGCCATTCCCTTGAGAATAAAAGGAGGGAGTAATGCGATAATCATTGTAATCACGTTCGAGATCGCCATGTTTTCTAGAATAAAGATGGAGAACCGACTTTGAGTTTTTTCCTTCAAAAGTGTAGGGAAAACCTCCACGCAGCACATTATCCAGAAAATTTTGACGGACATACATGTCAAATACTGGTTCCCGACTCACAACGAGATTTTTCTGAGTCAACTCATCACTGATTCTGATGCTGTCCTGAGCCTTGTTGCTGAAATAATCCTTACTCATAATAGACGGGAGGAGCGCATTCAAGGCGTCTTGAGATTCAGCATGACCGATCACAGAACTCACTGTATAGGTTTCTCCGGCACCTAAGGTTTTGGAAAACATACCCATGGCAGAGGGATAGCGATTCTCGAAGGCCTGATGATCCAGAAGCTGGTCAAAAGGGGTGCTCAGGAAAGAATCTGGGTAGGAATAGTCGTTATGGGCTCCAAAGATTCTTTCGGGATCAACGATGGGAGTGAGTATTTGCATACCCTTCGCGCTGTTCTCAAATCCAACATAAAAATTTCCACGTTCAAGCACTTCCACATCGGGTGTGTCAGTTGGTTTGACCTTGGCTTTAAACAGAGGTGCTTTGTTATCGTAATTCTTTACCTCAACAAAAGCTTCCATCAAGCGTCGAATATTCTTGAGACCAAAATTGCCAATACCAAAGGGAATAATAAGCGGCAGACCATCAAGCCCTTCGAAAGCTACATCTGATTTGTTCAGGTTTGTGATATGCAAATTTCGGATGATCCCGGCAAAGCTTTCCTCCGGGATAGAATGATACTCAACGGTGAAACGCAGCCCCAGGGTCTTATTCTCTTCCTCCAATACCAGGTGGGAGGGGGATATCTTCATGCACTGGGTGCGGTCAATATTTTTATCCTGAATATGGTCCTGAAATGGTTCATAGAAGGTGACGCCAGAACTCTCAGGAAATTTTAGAAAGGTTCTAAAACCCTGTGTAGGTGCCAATTGATAGGCCCAGTTTGCAGGGAGGAATTCCATGATGGGATTCTCCTTGTCCTGGATGCCCATGCTGCAGATACCCTGTCCACGATTTACATAGAATATCCACATGGGGATGCCCATTTTTCCGGCTATTCCCGGGAAGAAACTGGAGAATGGCTTGGCAGCGTTGTAATTGCTGATGACGAAGTCACCATTCTTGTTTAACTGGTAGGTGGGTTTAGGAGATGAATTCAATTTATCACCTTTCATCAAAAATTTGTATTGGCCAAAACTTCTGGAGTGGCCAATAATAGTCTAAAGTTGGACCCTGACAGTTTGCACTGAGTTCTCAGCAATGCTCAGGTCTGCAAACTCGCCTGCAATCTGCAATTTGTATTGAATGGGTGCGGCTGTTGTGTTCAGCACCTGTACGCTCATCAAACCAGCTTTGTTGACGGTGGCACAAAAGTGGAGATCATCAGCACCTAAACCGTCTGTAGATGCTTGAGTCTGCAAGGCTTTATCACCAGGTCTGATGGTTCTACTGAATTGCGCCAGCACGGAAAAGATCGGTGTGTAATAGACATCCAAAGATTGAGTATCGATCATGATCGGAGCCCCGCAGAAGTTACCAACATGGTTGGGTCCTCCTTGCTGATCCAGGACGATATTCCAGTCAACCCAGCCAGTGGCCCAGTGGTCAAGACTTACAATAATATTGCGGGCATAGCGATGAACCGGTGTATACAGAGGATGATCTTTTCCCGCTTTACCTGCCCAGGGCACAGCATAAGCCCAGTCCGAAGCAGAGGGTGTCCACCAGAACTCATCATTCTTAAACCAATCTTTCTCAGTACGTCCTTCTGGATCTGTGCAATCAGCAGGTGCAGGTTTACCTAGATCATCAATGCAACCTTCTGTATGGACGATGGTGTAATCAGGAAACTTGGCATGGACGCGATCAAAGACTTCTTCATAAACTTTGATGGTGCTTTCATACCAGTGTACTGCCATGCCATAGATATATTTTTCTTTCACATCAGCGGGGTAGAGGACGTCTGACCATTCCTCAATGCCATCACGATTCTGATCAAAGATCAATAGCCGGGCATTCCCGAATCCAGCCTTACGTAGACCTGGTCCAAGATATTTCTGAACAAATTCACTCTGAGTTTCAGGGCTAAAGTTCATGCTTTCCCACTGACCATTATTGCCGTGGGGCTCATTCACTGGAGTAAGACCCCAGATGTTGACTCCTGCAGCCTTATAGGCCTCAAAATAACGAACCAGATAATCTGCGTAGGTGCTGACGTACTCGGGTTTTAATGAACCGCCGGTGCCCTGCCAATTATTCTCAGCAGTCATGGGCTGAAAATACATCTCAATGTCTTTCATCCAGGCCGGAGCTGTCCAGGCAGAGGCGATAATGCGAAGTTCAGAATCCTTTTGAGATTGTTTGATCTTTAGTGCTTCCTGAATCATGGGTAGGAGATCGTACTTGCTGTCCTTGATTCCTGGATAGTCTGCTGGAGCAAATCCCTCCAGATCCTCTTGAATGCTAAAGGATTTAAGCTCAGTATCTCCAGCTTGCTCAGCGTATGAATACTTGCCTTCCACAGAAAAATCACAGGCTCCGATATGGGTTCGAGTCAGAGAAAAATTGGCTCCTTCTTCACCATAGATATTTTGCATAACCTTCATACGATCCTGTGGTTCTAAATGCGCCAGAACAAAGGCTGAGGATTCAGTGAATGAGGTTCCAATACCATCAATGGTTTGCTTTACACTATCGGGGAAAACCTGAATAACAATACCTTCTGCTTGCCCCGCTTTGAATTGGACGTTTTCCTGCACTGCAAGTTTACTCCCGCTGGCAGAGGTATTCAGGATCTCAGAAGTAGATGCAAGTGACTTGGCCTGGGATTGTGGTGTGAGCTCGGGTTTGGGACCACAAGCCACAATCAGGAGGGTCATGAATAGGAGGGTAAAGCCCCCTAGTTTAATATTTCTGTTCATAATAATAAAATCACCCCTCTATTAATTTTCTGTAGAATCTGCCGCAGCAACTTTACCGCGTCTGGCTTCGAGTTGGGTTCGGATATCGTATGCTTTTACTTCTGTGAGCCCGTAAGTAGAAATAATCCACAATGCAATCAACGAGGTGACCAGAGGAATACCCACATCGAATACTCGGATCAGGAAGAGCGTGTTTTCTCCCTGAGCTGCTCCCAGAGCCACATCAAAACCGGAGACTTTAAGTAAAATTCCTGTCATGAGCCCTGCCAGAGCCATACCCACTTTGACCATCCACCAGTAAATGGCTCCAAAAACGCCTTCCCGACGTTGATGGGTCTCGAGCTCGTCATAGTCACACACATCAGAAATCATTGATCCCATTAATGTGAATAATGAACCTGTACCAAAGGCCACGAAAGGTGCTGCGTAAAGGAGCCAGTATGGATAGTCAGGATTGTATCCCACCCATTTGATGGCATAGCCCAGGATGGATAGTGAGATCGTAATGAGAAAGGTTTTACGCTTCCCAATCTTGGTTGCGATCCACCCGGTCAATGGAATGACACCCAGGGTAGCAATGGAGGTAAGCATCCCAAACCACCCCATGAGTTTTCCAGCATCCCCATCATTTCCACCGAAGAGATAGTAGATCATGACATATATGGAGAAAGACATACCGAGTTGAAAACCATTGAAAACCAGAAAAGTTGCCCCGCACAATTTCACAAAGGGCTTGCACTTGAAAGTGGTCACAATTCCCTTGAAGAATTCGCTCATGTTTTCAGCGATGCTCTTGCTTGCATTTTTTACAGGTTCCAGAGTTTGCCTCTCTTTTAAGAAGATGGCGGGAATTATTCCAAAGACTGCGACGATGATACCAACAGCGATCGCCAGCGTACGGGCACCATGTACGGTGTCTCTGAAGAGTGTGCTGGACATGATGGCGTAGAACCAGGGGACACCCAGCCAGGCCAGCTGACCCACTGTGTTGGCAAAGGCATGGAGACGTGTCCGTTCATGATAATCAGGTGTCATTTCATAACCGAAAGCCACAAAAGGTGTGGCGAAAACCGTATAGGCCAGGAAGAAGAGAATGGACATGGCCATGAAGTACCAGAAGTAGGTGACAAAGAATTTTTCGCTCTTTCTCAACTTGAGTGAATGAACGGTGGCAGTTCCAGTCCCAACCAATCCAGCGAGATGAATAGAAATATTATCCAGAGCTTGGATATCAAGGGTTTCATTACCAGCCTGATCTCCCATGGAGGTACTCCTGACTAGATCAGCTAATTTGAACTTGTAGAGATTACCCTTTTTGCCTTCAGACATCTCCCCGGTAAGCTCAATAAAGTAGGACTCGCCTGCCATACCATTTGCAGAAGCAGCTTCATTGAAGACGACCTGAAATGACTCGAACTCTGGGATATCAACATTGATTTCAACCTGAGGGAAACCGTCAAGATTTGTGGCCAGACTTGAACCGGCTTCAGCAGCAAGTGACTTTGGTCCGTAAAAAGCAAAGTTGGCCTGGGCCATGGTTTCATCTGAGTAATCGAGGATCACACCACCGGCATCATTAAAGACGGCATCTGATTCGCTATGAGCAATGGTTTGGTGTTGTTTGATGGGAGTCTTGTCAAGAATGTCGATGTAGCCAGAGGGTAACTGCCACATGAGGGCAAAAATGATTCCGGCTAAAATGGCACCGGCGAAGATGAAGGGACGACGTCTGCCCCAACGAGTTCGAGTATTGTCTGAGATGTAACCCAGCAAGGGATCAGAGACCGCGTCAAAAATGCGAGGAATGGCACCAATGAGACCTACCCACAAGACATCCATACCGAGACCCAGGTTGAGGATAACTACCATGGCAGGCAGTGCAGCAGCCTGGAGATTGTTTACCAGCATACCCACTGCATATGCCGATTTCTGTTTTAACGAAATTCGATCTTCTGGTGCAGTTTTGTAGTGTGTTTTTGCACTCATGTGCGAGACTCCTTCATTACTCATTTCTTAAAGAGAATATATTTGATATATATGTGAGGATCTTTTCAACAGCCTCAATAGTATTCAACAAACTAAAGGTTCGATTCTGGTATGGGCTCAAGATCATTTCGATAAAAACCTGGTTCCGCAAATACACCTTCCAGAGCCAGTGTCGCTGCTCCAATGCTTTCTGCTTTATGGCCAAGTTCGCTGGTTCGAATGTCCGTGATAGGAACAGATCCTACAATTGAACACGCCTTAATTTTTTCCTGAACGGGATCCAATAAACGGCTTTGCAGTTCCTTCATTGCGCCACCGAGAATGACACGTCCTGGATTCATCATATTGATCCAGCCGGTGATAGCAGTACTCAAGTATTCAGAAGTTTCCTGATAAAGTTGAAGGGCTAACTCATCGTTATCATGGGCAGCCAGTTCAATTTCCTCAAGATTTAATGTCCCCTTTGCCAAGGGGCTTTCAGGATATTTGTCCGCGAGTTCAGCGACACGGGCAAACATGGCTTTTCCACCCACGTGGGTTGTGAGACAACCCTTAAGACCACACTCACACACCACATCGCTTGCTCCAATTGGCATGTGTCCCATTTCACCTGCGATTCCAGTAGAACCTCGGTAGATTTCTCCATTGAGCACGAATCCAGCACCTATTCCATAACCTATCTTGACATAGGTCAGGTCTTCAAATCCACGACCGGCACCCCAGCGATATTCTGCAAGGGCACCAAGGTTGGCATCATTGTCTACATAGACTGGGACACCATAATGACTGTGAAGGATATCCAACTCATTTTTCCCGCGCCAGGCAGGTATCACGACTTCAGAAATCCATTCTGGGTGATCTGGATCCACAGGACTGGGGAGTGCGATGCCAATGCTCAGGAGACGCTTGTTCCCATCCACAACTTGATTGAGGCAGGTATCACAAAGCTGGAAGACCAGACTGCGGGTACCCTCAGGGTCAGACCGCACAGAATAGCTGCGTTTTTCGAATGCCAGAACTTGACCACCCAGGTTCATCAGCGCAGCGGATACATGAGTAGCTCCGATGTCAATCCCCAGGATCACCTTATGGTCATTTTGAAATTCAAGGACGATGGGTTTTCGACCACCGCTGGAGACACCGGAGCCAACCTCTTTGACATAGCCTGTGAGAAGGAGGTCTCTGATTACTTCAGTGACTGTAGATCTTGAAAGGCCAATTTGTCTGGCAATCTCTGCCCGGGAGATTTGGTGTTCGTGCCGAATCAAATGGAGCACTGAATCTGCCAGAGGTCTGGCTTCCCAACGGTCGACCTTGCGGTAGCCAAAGAAGTCAGGCTGTATATATCCTACACCAGATGTAGGATCTTGATTTTTTACCCCTGTCGTCATGGCGTAATCATTTCATCGGCTTTTTCGCTTTCTGATGACAACGTGTCCATCAGGCTGCTGGTAATGCTTGCGAAATGCGATTGAATATCTTCCAGACTTAATTCAGGGGAGAGGGGATTCAGCTGATGCACTTGTTGCAGAACATAATAAGCTTTACGAGGCAAAAGCTTGTATATGCCCTCAGTTTCAGCGGCTTCTTTGCCGCAGACGCCAAACCATTCTTCGTTCATGTTATTATTACCATGAACAAAATCTTCGAAGTAACCACCATTGGCCCACGAGGCATGGATATCATGAATGTCCAGATTATCATCAGGTCCTGACTTCCACCATCCATCACTGAATTGGAATGTGCATCCGCCAATGGCATTTCCAATGGTACCGTGACCTCTGGAGTTACTATAAATCTCACCCCAATTTTCCAGAAGATACCTGGCTTGTGAGGTCTGGTCCTCACGCATTTCCGTGGCATGATAAGCGTCAGCACCAAATTCAGTAAACAACAGAGGTAGGCCTAGTTTATCATTTACGACCTGGAAGAGGTCACCAAATGAAGCGCCTCGATAACTGTTTGTTCCAAAAATGTCTAAATTTTTAATTTCCTGGGCGATAAGATCTATAAATTGATCATCTCCATTGGCTATGGCTACCGGTCGGCGATTGTCGCGTATATGAATAATTCTGATGGCTTCATTAAAAAGTGAATACAGGTCGCGAGCCTGCTGCAGGTGATTAGCCTGGGCTTCAGGCATATCCTGTGTTTCAGAAGACTCCCAGATTAAACCATAGTTATTCTCATTGCCCAATAGCCATATGATTACACCGGGCACATAGCGAAATTGTTCTATCATTGATATGACATCTGCCAGAACTTTATCTCGTGTTGCTGGATCGCCATAATTCACATTGGCAATCCATTTACCATCGATCTCCATTCCATAGCGCGCAAAAGGATGATTCAAGATGGTGAAAATATCGTAGGTCTCGTAGATATACTTGACCCAGCGAGGTGGAACGCCTACATATTGGCGAATAGTATTAACACCCATGGCTTTCATGGCGGACATCTCATCGTCAAGGACTTTGAGAATAAATTCCTCGGGTTGGTCCCAAAGGATATAGCTGTAATTGGTTCCAATGGGGTAATAGTCCCAGTTCATCCCGTTGATGAAATAATCAGTGTCATCTACAGTTAGCTTATGACCCGTGCTATCTGAAATGACTTTGACAGAAGCGACATGACCGCTTGTACAATCGGAGACGGAGAATGCAATCATAACAATGAGACTGATGGCAAGTCCCCTGGCTAAGGGACGAATCAGTTTGTTATTCTCTGAATGCATGGAAAACTCCTTATATCAACAAATCATTCAATGCAAAATATACTTTGTTCGATTACCGTACAAAGTATTTGTCGTAAGGGAGGTAAGTCAAGAGAAAAGGTAAATGTTACCTATAAATCTTTAATGTTACGATCTAGTGGTTCCGGAAATCACATTTCTGGGGCGATGGGGGTTGCAGGATGTTGGGAAGGCAGAAAACTTGATGTCTCAATGACACTCATATTTTTCCATTTTCCACCATAGAATCTACCAAGAAATGTAAGTCCCATGGCCACGATGAAAAGGGCACAGAAGGTCCAGGGCAGATAGAGGTCAGAGTCAAAATACTCTACAGCGATAAAGGTGGGGATAATAAGCACGAAGATGGAAAGAACAGTAGTCACCCGCATGACAAAGTGGGTATCACCGGCGCCTTTAATAGCTGATGAGTACAATATGCTCAAGGTATCAAATACGGCATAAACCGCTACAAAGCGCAGCAAGATGATGGCAACATTGAAAGTCTCCAGAGAGGCGGCAAAGGGAGCAATAAAGACCTGTGGAATGACGATGTAAAAGAAGGTGCATACAAGCATATATAACATACCCAGTTGAACAGCTGAGTTCGCTGCATATTTGGCTGTCTCTGGATTACCGGCTCCAATATTCTGACCAACCATCATCGATACAGCGATTCCCAGTCCAAACATTGGCATAAAGGCCAGACTATTAATATTGATGGCAATATTTGTGGCAGCCAGCTCCATCTGACCTATGCGTCCCAGAATGAGGATGAAGGCGGTAAAACCCATGATTTCCAGAAAGAAATGACCTCCACTGGGTAAACCGTACTTGAGAAAGCGCTTCACAAATGAAACATCCCATGACCGCGATTCCCAGACCTTGAATCTGAGCTGGTTTTGAGGTCTGAAAATTAATACGAGGTACATTGCTATTGAGCAAAAACCGGCAATAATGGTGGCGATGGCAGCCCCGGCTATCCCCATTTCAGGAAAAATCCCAACACCGAAAATTAACAGGTAGTCTAAAACCAAATTGATTGCGGTTGTCAATACGTTGACCCACATGACGGGCCAGTTGCGACCCTGACCAGTAAAAAACCCTGCAAATGCCGAGGATAAGATCGGACCCAAACCCCCAAAACAGAGAATCCGGAAATAAGTACTCTCCATGAGCTGCAATTTCTCACTATGCCCCACCAGCCTGAACAATGAGTCTGAAAAAGGTGATATGAGGAGCAGAATAATTGCTCCAAAAAGAGAAAGATAGAAACTATGCCACAGGACGATGCCAACCTTATGATCCTCCTTGGCACCCACATATTGAGATACAAAAGTTCCGGCATAACTCACCGTACCGATGAAAAGGCAGATAAAGGTAAAGTTGAGGATCCCTGCGGGCATGGCTGCAGCCAGGGCTTCCTCAGAGTGCCAGCTGAGAAACATGCGATCAACAAATTGTTGTATGGACCAGGATCCAGTGCTCAATATGAGCGGGAAGGCTACTACCAGGATATGGCGATAGCCAAACTCTGAACTCCACCTGGTCTTTATGTTACTAAGCATTTAACTAAACTTCCTTTACCACCCCTGGGAGCACACATACCTTTCACTCTGAAACCAATATCTGATTCACCGCATACTAATAAACATTTGACTTTATGTGGCATGAAAATGGTTAGTAATTCGTTTCCATTTCTTAGATACAAAAAGCTTGATGGAATGTTATCTTGGCGCAGATGATGAATATGAATATCAGGAAAACTAGTGAATAAATTAATAACACTCTTGCTCACGCTACTGACACTTGGATGGTCCCAGGAACATTGGGAAACTGCAATCTATGACAATGATATATGGAGCTATTATCCTGCAGTAGCTGAACCGCCTGCGGACTGGATGAACCCCGATTTTGATGATACTGCCTGGTTACAGGGTACAGGAGGAATTGGCTTTGGCGATAATGATGATGGAACCATCATCTCTGGAGTATCAGCTGTCTATATCCGCACAACCTTTAGCATCCCTTCCCTGGACCAGATCACAGCAGGATTGCTTCACTATGATTATGATGACGGTTTTATTGCCTATTTGAATGG
>ERZ890510.1824-NODE-1824-length-13174-cov-3.576568_pt1 | contig 13174 bp, 10 predicted proteins | sample MGYA00521265_ERZ890510 | MGnify/ENA primary metagenome ERZ890510 (study PRJEB32303, sample SAMEA104408624) | aquatic metagenome | biome: Brackish water; feature: Chemocline; material: water | place: Baltic Sea | collected 2014-10-26T21:54:00 | depth 110 m ...
ATCGCCAACCGCCCGAACCCGGGGCGCATCGCGGAAGAACTGGCGATGATCGACGGCATTTCGCGCGGACGGCTGGACATGGGGCTGGTGCGCGGCTCGCCCTATGAAATCGCGCCGACCAACGCCATGCCGGTCGGCCAGATGGATCGCTTCTGGGAAGCGCATGATCTGATCATCAAGGCGCTGACGACACAGGACGGGCCGTTTAGCTGGGAAAGCGAGAATTTTCACTATCGCAAGGTCAATGTGTGGCCGCGCCCGTATCAGGCGCCGCACCCGCCGGTCTGGGTCACTGCGACCAGCCCCGGCAGCGCGCCGCGCATTGCCAGCCATCGCCACGTCATCGCGACGTTGATTTCCGGCGTCATCGCCAAGGATTTGTTTCAAGCCTACCGCGATCAGGCGCGCAAGGACGGGTGGAGTCCGGGGCCGGACCGCTTTGCCTATTGCGCCGTGGTGGGCGTCGGCGACACGCAAGCCGAAGGCCTGCGCCGCGCCGACCAGATCGCCGATTACATCCGCACCAGCCCGATTGTCGCGAAGGAATTCGCCAACCCGCCGGGCTACAAGCAGATACCCGCCGAAATCGCGTCGATTCGCATGGGACCGCTGGGCGGCAGCCGTCCGCTAAAAACGCCGGAAGGTAAACTGGTCAACCAGCGCACCGGCAAGATCGAGGAATTCGTCGAGGCGTGCAGCGCGTTTGCGGGCACCCCCGACCAGGTCTTCGAACAGATCAAACGCTTCCACACACTGGTCGGCGGTTTCGGCAGCCTGTTGATGATGGGTCAGGGCGGACATCTGTCGCACGAAGACACGGTCTCCAATCTGACGATGTTCTCCGAGGAAGTGTTGCCCCGCCTGCAGGAGCTGAACATCAACGCCGCCGCAGCGGAATAACCCTACTCCGCCGCCGCTTGGCGCCCCGAGGAATCCGGCGCGACCAGAAGGGCGGCGAGATCGGAGACATGCGCCACCGATTCCACATTGGCGACCGCGTCGATAATCTGTTCCGTGCGTCCGGCGGGCAGTAACCCGTCCGTCAGGTAGTGGAACTTCTCGTTGACTTCCGCATCGCTGAACGGATTTTCCGGCAGCCCCTTGGAAAACTGCACATCGGCGGTGACGACATCGCCGTTGCGCAGCTTGACCTCGATCCCGGCGCCTTCGTCCACGCGCGCCCAGTTGCTCTGGTTTTCCGCCACCACGACCTTCACCTTACGGGCCGCGGCGCGCAGGGTTTCATCGCCCAGATCGACCTTCAGATAATCCCAGAACCCGTTGCCGCCCGGCATGCCGTTGCTGGCCCCATACAGCCGCATGGCCATGGAAAACGGCAGACTGAACTGGGCGCCCAGAATGTCTTCCGGTTCGATGATCGACCCGATATGGCTGAGAATCGGGACAGAGTTGGTCGCGACGTTGATTTCAACCACGTCTTCCGGCGTAAAAACCTGTTTGCCCCGCGCTTCGTCGAGCGCATCCAGCGCGGCGTGGATAAGATGGCAGCAGCTATACGGCTTCAACCCGTTGTCCAGCATGTGCCATGTGTCGCCAAGGCCGCCGGTCAGGCGGGACAAGTCATAATCGACGGCGAAGACTTTACAGAACCCCTTTTCGCCCTCGATGATCGACGCCGGGCCGGTAATCCCGGCGTTGGCGAACATGGTGGCGCGCACACCCGCCTGGGCCGGAATCCCCGCGTGCATCCGCTTCACCGAACCGCCGGTCTTGGTGTATTCGATCAAGCCTGCCGAATGACTGCCCGCGATGCCCATCGCGTTCAACGTATGTTCCGCATCAAACCCCATGATGACCGACCCGGCCGCCGCCCCCCCAAACGGCCCGACACCGACAGGCGGGTGATGGCCGCGATAAATCAGATGCGGCGAACAGGTCCATGACAGGCGGATCATGACCTCGTAAGCAGCGATCACCGCCAGCAGCAATTTTTCCCCGTTCGCATCCCCGTATTCGCCCGTCGCCATGGCCGTGGGCACGGCGATCTGCCCCGGATGGGTCGGGCTTTTCAGATGCGTGTCGTCGGTCTCATTCGCGTGATTGAAGGTGGCGTTCAGAAACGCCGCGTCGTCGGGCGATAGCGTATCGCCGTAATAGGCCACCGTCGCGCCCGTGCCGCTGCGCGTCTTGGTGATGACATCGTAATAGGTGCGGCTCCACGGAACCGTTGCGCCCGCAATCTGGCAGCCAAAATTATCCAGGATGAACCGCCGCGCGTGATCCTTCACCGTTTCCGGAATGTCTTCCAGACGCAACCCGGCGATCCATTCGGACAGAATTTTAGTTTCATGCATGGCGATTCCCCTTGTCCTTAATATTGTCTGGACATTCTTCGCAACCCGGCCGCCAAAGGCAAGAAGTCTATGGCGCCTTTACGAGAATCCGTTCGATGGCCAGACGGGCCACCGCCGCCTCGTCAATATCCGCGCCCAGGCCGGGGCGATCCGGCGCGGTCGCCTCCCCGTTGATGATCTCCAGAACCACTTCGGGCGCGATTTCATCGGCGGCGACTTGCGGCAGACCCATGGCGAATTCGGCGCCGAACGCGTGATTCGGGATCGACACGTTCAAATGCGCCGCCGCCAGAGCTTCCAGATGGCTGCCATTGGCGGTGCCCGCGCTGTTCACGTCATACCCCATGGATTCAGCGACCGTTGCGATTTGTCGCCCACGCCACAGCCCGCCCGCCTTGTATAATTTGATGCAGGCGACATCAGCGGCGCCCGTCGCCAACACCCGCGCAGCGTCGGCGGGGGAATAGATCGACTCATCCGCCATCACCGGCACGGTTGTCCTGGCCCGCACGTCGCGCATTCCGTCGATGGAATGTTGCGGCACCGGTTGTTCAAAATAGGCGAGGTCGAGATCCTCCAACCGCCGCGCCAGACGAATAGCGTCGCGCGCCTCCAGCGCGCCATTGGCGTCGAGCGCAAGGCGCGCGCGGTCGCCCACGGCGTCATGAACGCGGTGCAGGATGTCCACATCCATGTCCAACCGCTCGACAGGACCAACCTTGAAACAAATGTATTGCGGCGCGTAATCAGCCATGACCTGTTCCGCCTCCGCGACCATCGTATCGGCGTCGGCCTGACCGACAGACCATTCCAGCGGGATTCGGTCGCGGCATTTGCCGCCCAGCAAGGCGTGGACGGGGACGCCCAGCGCACGCCCGGCCAGATCGTGCAGCGCCATATCAAGCGGCGCCAACGCCGCCGGGTTCGCAGGCAAGCGCCGCCAGCAGTCGCGGAAGATCGCCGTGCGATCCAAAGCGTTACGCCCGACAACAAGCGGCGCATAAAAATTCCGCAACGCGGCGACCATGCTGTACGCGGTTTCACCCTGAAACGGATTGACCGGGCGCATCTGCCCCCATCCGGTAATTCCGCCCGCACGCACGGCGACCAGGACGGACCGACCGACAAGGTTGTTTTCCCCATACGGGATCGGCCCGGTCGGCAACACACGCCGCAACGCAGGCAAGGTGTCGAGTGGGATTATTTCGATCTGATCAATTTTTAACATTATTCCCCCGTCACGGCCGACTCCAAAGGCGCCGCTGAAAAACCTTCATCCGCGTAGGCTTTTGCGATCGCCTGAAAATCATCTTCGTGCGCAACCATCGCGTCGATTACATCCGGGTCGAAATGCCCGCCGCGCCCGTCCCGTAATATCTCCATCGCTTTTTCATGGCTGAAGGCGGGCTTGTAAACACGTTTCGTAATAAGCGCGTCATACACGTCCGCCACCGCCATGAGCCGTCCTGAAACAGGAATATCGTCGCCCCGCAGGCCGCGTGGATACCCGCCGCCGTCCCATTTTTCATGGTGCGTCAACGCGATTTCCCCGGCCAGCCGTAAAAAAGACGTGACCCCCAATTCGCGTTCCGCCACGGCCAGCGCGTCGGCGCCGATTTGCGCATGGGTCTTCATAATGTCGCGTTCCGGGTCGGTGTGCGCGCCAGATTTCAACAGAATATTGTCGGGAATACCAACCTTGCCAATATCGTGCAGCGGCGCGGATTTGAACAAGAGCTCGACGGTTTCATCGTCCAGATACGCCGAAAACCGGGGATGGTCCTGCAACGCTTTCGCCAGAACCCGAACATATCGCTGGGTGCGCAGGATATGCGCGCCGGTTTCGTTGTCGCGGGCTTCCGCCAGAGACGCGAGCGACAGGATCGTGACGTCCTGGGTGCGGATCACTTCTTCGGTGCGTTCGCGAATACGATCCACCATCTCGTTGGCGTCCCGGGCGATTTCGCCGAATTCGTTGTTGCTGCTAACCGGAATCCGTTGGGTGTAATTCCCGGCGGCGACATGGGATAGAACGGAGCGTTGCGCATCCAGAAACAGGCTGAGATTAAGCGCAAAGGAATGGATGACATTCAGCGCGTGCGGCAACATGACCGCGAGCACGAACATGAATTCCTTGATAATGGAAAGGCGCGCGGCTTCCAGCGTCACCATGCCGCTAACCGCCACGATCCACCGTAAATCCTTGCTGACAAGCAGGATCATCAACCCCATCAGCATGAAAATCATGACCGTGGCGAATATCGCCAGTTTTCGGTTCAGGGGAAGATAGCGCCCATCAAGCGACACCGGACGGCCCCCGGCGGTCACCTCGGTGAAAATCGACCGCTCTGCTTCCAGCGCAAGATCCAGGGCGGCGAAAAAGCCAAGCGAGGAAAACCCGGCCACCAGTTTTAACCCGCTTTCGAGCGGAAACCCGTGCAGGACATAATTATAGGCCGTCAAAAAAATCGCCGCCGACAGGAATAGTCCAAGCTCTACCCAGAAGGTCCGGCTTGCCCGGCGTTTCAACGGCCCCGGCGCGACACAGGATTTTTGCAAAATACGGTGCAATGCGAATAGCACCGCCAGAACGCCGATGATCGGCGCCGCGATCCGCCAGGCCGGCAGGCTATCGATGAAGGGACAAACCCACGCGCCGTAAAACGGAATGATAGCAGCCGCCAGACTATAATGAAGCTTTGCGCGCATCAATTTTCCTGTTTGCGCCATGACAATTGCCGACGGGCAGTGGGACATGGCCGGTGCGGCATGGTGCGTCCTTTTCACGCCCGTTGCAAAGTGTATCATAATCGCCGAACCCTGAACCCAATGTTCATCACGTCGTATCAAAAGGGAGTGACCGGTTCATGGCCAATTATGTGGCGGATTATGATGTGATTGTTGTCGGCGCCGGCAATGCGGCCTTTGCCGCCGCTGTTTCGGCGCGTGAAAACGGCGCGGACAAGGTTCTGGTTCTGGAGAAAGCCGACCAGGCCAATCGCGGCGGCAACACGCATTTCAGCGGTGGCATTCTGCGCTTCGCGTTCGACGACCCGCAGGAAATCGCGCCGTTGTTGCCGAACGTCGATTCCGATTACTTGAATTTTTTCGAAGGTGTCCAACCCTATACGCCCGCCGACTTCAAAAGCGATTTGATGCGCGTCACGCGCGGTCGCACCGACCCCGAATTATCGGATTACGTCATCGCCAATTCAAAAGACGTGGTGTTTTGGGCGCATGATTACGCCAACATCGCCATGGAACCCGCCCACACCATCGCCGGGGTCGAAAAGAACGGCGTCATTTACTGGCCCAAGGGCGCCATTGTCCGCACCGAACACGAAGGCGTCGGCTTGACGGCGGGGTGGTTCAAATGCGCCGAACGCGACGGCGTGGAAATCCGCTATGAAACCGGGGCGACGCGCATCATCATCGATAAAAAGGGCCGGGCCGCCGGGGTCACGACGCGCAGTCCTGCCGGAATCGAGGACATCACCGCCAACGCCGTCATACTGGCCTGCGGCGGGTTTGAAGCCAACGCGCAATGGCGTGCGCAATATCTGGGCGGCCCCTGGGGTCACGCCAAGGTGCGCGGCACCGCTCACAACCAGGGCGACGGCCTGCGCATGGCGCTCGACATCGGGGCCTTGCCCTATGGCCATTGGGGCGGTTGCCACGCGACCCCGATCAGCGCCGAATGGGGCGATTTCGCCGACCGTCGCCTGACCGATAAGTCCAACCGTCTGTCCTATTTATTCGGCGTGATGATCAACCGTCTGGGCCGCCGCTTCGTGGATGAAGGCGAAGACACGCAGTTCTATACCTACGCCAGGTTCGGCGGCGAAATCCTGCACCAACCGGGTGGCGTCGCCTACCAGATATTCGACCAACGCACGGTTCACCTGTTGGAACCGCGCTATGAAACCAGCACCCCGATCACCGCGAACACGCTGGCCGAACTGGTGGAAAAACTCGATCTGGAAGACCGCCCCCAGGCGTTGGCGACGTTGAACGCCTATAACGCGGCCTGTGGCGACCCGGATGGATTCGACCCCACCGAAAAGGACGGATTGACGACAGCCGGGGTGGAGCCCGAAAAGACGAACTGGGCGACGCCGCTGGATTCACCGCCTTACGCAGCCTATTCCGCGACCGGCGGCGTCACCTTTACCTTTGGCGGATTGAAGGTCGACACCGACGCCCGGGTCATCGCCACGGACTGGCGCCCCATCGACGGCCTGTACGCCTGTGGCGAATTGGTCGGCGGCCTGTTCCACTACAACTACCCCGGCGGCACGGGGCTGGTGTCGGGCATGGTGATGGGCCGAGCTGCCGGGCGCCACGCCGCCCAACAAACCGGATAACCGAAAAAACCGTACAACCAGAAAACCCGTACAAAAAGAGGCAAACACAATGATGCACGCGATATCAGCCGCCGAGGCGAGCGCCAACCGGCGCACAATTTCCGTCCATGGATGCGAATATTTCCTAAGCGGCTATGTGGGGATGCAGCCCGAACGCGGCACCTATGTCGAAGGCAACGAGAAAAACGACAACGGTCTGCCACAAGGGTTTCTGGTCGAACAACCGCCCCATTCGGTGACGCCGCCGCATTTCCACGAGGTCAATCAATTTCAGGTCTTCGTTGGCGGCGGCGGCAAGATCGGCAAGCACGAAGCGGCCCCCGTGTCGGTGCACTACGCCAACGGGCACACGCCCTATGGCCCCATCACCGCCGGCGACGACGGCGTGCAGTATTTCACCCTGCGCGCCGCCTGGGACCCCGGCGCGAAATACATGCCGGAAAACCGCGACAAACTGAAACCCGGTCCGCGCCGGTTCAGGCTGGCCCCGAATCTGGTCGTCAGCCCACAAGACGATTTGGCCGCGCGCACGCAAGGCGCGCTGGAACCGATCATCGACGCGGAAGACGACGGGTTACAGGCCTATATCCTGCGGCTTGGCCCCGGCGGCGAAATGGAATTGCCCGACCCCGCCACCGGCGGCGGTCAGTATCATCTGGTCGTGAATGGCGATCTTGTGCGCGACGATGGCGACGACTTCGACCGGTTGTCCTGTGTCTTCCTGTCCAGCTCGGAGCCCGCCCTGCACGCCAGGGCCGGATCGGGCGGGTTGGAAATGCTGGTGATGCAACTCCCCACCGAAGCGCCGTAACCTCAAATCGGGTTAACCGGCACGCCGCTCGAAATCGTCGTGCGCTGCATCAACCGTTGATGCTTGACCGTGTCGTATTGGGTGGCGCGGTGGACTGCCGCCTGATTATCCCAGACGATGACGTCACCCTGGCGCCATTCATGACGGTAGGTGTTTTCCGGTCGCGTCGCGCGCGCCAGCAAATCATCCAACAGCGCCCGGCTTTCATCTTCCGGCCAGCCCACGACGCCTTTGGCGTGCACGCCTATCATGACCGACTTGCGGCCATTGCCCTTGTTGGTCCGGACCAGCCGGTGTCGAACCGGGGGCGTGAAACTTCGTTCTTCTGGCGTAAATTCAAACCCGACCAGCCCGCGCGAATAGGAAATGTCGTACTCGATCTCCAAATCCTCAATGTCGGCCTTTTCCGTATCGCTGAGGGACTCATAGGCCGCCCGCGTCGACGCCAGCTCGGTCGCGCCGCCTTCCGGCGGCACGATGCGCGCGGTCAAAACCGAACATAACGACGGTATCGCCTTGAACGAACTATCGGCGTGCCACAGCATGTTGGCCTTTTGATAAAACATGCGCCGGTCGTCCGGGGGAATGACCGCGCCTGATTTGATGTCCAGATTGGATTGGCGCGCAAACGGCGTCCCGGAACCGGGATTGACGCCGCGCGTGCCTTCCAGCGGCCCGAACCGTTCGCTGAAGGCTATTTGCTGTTCGTCGGTCATTTCCTGACCGGAAAAGACGAGCACCAGATGTTCGTCGAAGGCCGCGCGAATTTCCGCGAACGTCGCGTCATCAAGCGGCTTGGTGATATCGACTCCGGCGATCCGGGCCCCGAACACCGGCGTTACGGGCGTGACGGTCATCGACATGGAACATTCCTCAATTTCAGAAAAGCGTCCTATAGGGTGTCGCGGGATGGCGAACGGGTCAAGACCCCTGCCGGGGCGGTGGCCGCTTCAGCAGAAATATGAAGGGAACGACGCTAAGCGCCAGAGCGGAAAAGACATAAAACGCATTCACATAACCGACCATCGCCGCCTGACGACTGACTTCGCCGCTCATGCGCGCCAAACCGCCAAGATTGTCGATTCGCCACGCGCCTGACAGGGATGGAAAGCGGAAAATTTCATTGAACGGCGTCACCACTTCCGACATCACCGAATAATTGACGCTGGCGTAATGCACCGCGACGCCAACACAGATGGAAATAAAGATTGCGCTGCCCAGATTACGCAGCAGATGGAAAACCGCCGTGGCTTCTCCCAATTGGCGCGGATGCAAGGTCGCATAGGCCAGAATGGTCAGCGGCACCCAGAGAAAACTGTTGCCGAATCCCTGAAAGGCGCTGGTCCACATCGCGTCCCAGATTGACACATCCAAATTGAATTGCGCCATGCACAAGCCGCTCAGCCCCTGACAGATGAAGCCAATAGCGAGTGACATGCGCGGGTCAAACCGGCCCATCGCGACAACCGCAAAATTGCCCATCAAACTGCCAAAGCCCCGCGCCGCGAGAATGGTTCCGATCAATGAATCAGGAAACCCGCGCAAATTCTGCAACAACGGCGGCAGCAACGCCAAGGGCACAAACGACAGCGCGCCAAACACCACCGCAAAACACAGGCCCAGCGCAAAATTCCGATCCGCCAATAAATGCGGCGGCAAAAACGGGTGCGCTGCGGTGAAGCTGTGCACGAGGAAAATATAAAACGTCGCCGCCGCCAGAAAGGTTTCGATGATGACTTCCAGCGATTCATACCAATCCAGCCGGTCGCCCCGATCCATGATCAACTGAAAGCTCGCAATCGCCACCGTCAACGCCACGAACCCGATCCAGTCCATCCGCGTGCCTTGAAGCCGCCTGTTATCGGTAATGAACACCCACACCAGGAACACCGACAGGACGCAGAGGGGGCCGATCATGAAGAACACCCAGCGCCAGTTGTAGGCCTCTGCGACATAACCGCCGATGGTCGGCCCGACGATGGGGCCAATCACCACGCCCATGCCCCAAATCGCCGTCGCCAAACCACGTTGATGATGGGGAAACGCGCCCAGCATGATCGCCTGGGACAGCGGCACGATGGGCGCCACGAACAATCCCTGTACGACGCGATAGGCGATCAGCGTCTCCAGACTGTCCGCCGCCCCGCACATCACCGTGGCCAGGGAAAAAATGATGACGCTGACCAGAAATATCCGGCGCCGTCCGAACCGGTTGGCGAGCCATCCCGTCGTCGGCGTCGCGACCGCCATGGCCATAAGGTTGAACGTCACCGACCACGCGATCTGGTCCTGAGTCGCCGACAACGCGCCCTGCATCTGTGGCAGCACGGCGTAGGCGATAGTCGAGCTCATCGCGCCGAGCATCGTCGCCAGGGTCACCGTGCCGAGGACGAAATAGCGTTGCGGGGCCGGTAACGGCCCGTCGAAGACGCTGGAATCGCTCACGCGCCCCCCGCCCGGCGCCCGTTACGGGAAAAGGCGTCTAAAAGAACGCGAAGGCGCGCATTTCGATGCTTTCGCGGATTGCCGCATCCGGCGGGCTGGTCGGGTCGTCGAAGGAAGTATGCGCGGTGAAGCGCACGCCCGCATCGCGGTCGGTATCGAAGACCTTGAACACCAACGCTTCGTCGCGCGTCATCAGCGGGAAATAATACCACTGATGCGCCGGATTGTGGGCGATATGATAGGTTTCCGCCGTGCGGTCGCGATAGCGGCGCTGGTTGGAGATGAAGCCGGATTCGGGGATCGTGCTTCCGTCGCACATGGCCAGCGGCTCGGTCTCCACACGCGGCGCAACCGAGCGCCAGACCTGGATAATCGCAAAACGTCGTTGCAACGCCGCTTCGGCTTCGCCGACAGGCAGAATATCGCGCACGCGCTTGGGCGCGGACCGTTCCGTATAGTCGTTGTGCACCGATTTCACGGTGGTGCGAATCCAGCCCTCCGCGTGACGCACCGGGTCGGCGGTGCGCACCGTATGGTCGAAGACAACGACCCGCTCGGCGCCGCTCTGCGCCAGGATCAACGCTTCGGTTTCCGGGTAGTAGACGCGTTTGACTTCGTCCTCGTCGAAAAAATCGCGCATCGCCGTCTTGTTCTCGACAAGCGTGAAGCCGTGTTGGGGCAAGGTGAAGGGGCCACCCGTGACCCGCCCGTTCGCGATCGGCATGGCGCGGGCCTGATACACCGGCCGCTTTTCCTTGTGCGCCTCTTCCGGCCAATCGACATAGCGGATGGACGGCTTGCCGTCGTCCACAATGTAATTCAGCTCGGCTTCCACATAGTCCTGTCCACGCACGACCGCCGTATCGCTCATATCCGTCGTCCCGATTCCATTGTTCCACGAACGCACCCCACCCGAATCACAAGATCGGGCTGTATTGTTATGTTGGTTTCCGCGCGATGAGGTCAAGGGACCTCCTTTAGCCGCCCGCCAAGCCTTGCGTATTCACATAAAGCGCATACAGCGATTGACTGGCCGCCATGAACAGCCGGTTTCGCCGGGCGCCGCCGAAACACACATTCGCACAGCGTTCGGGAAGCGCGATGCGGCCAATCCTGGTCCCGTCCGGCGCATACACCATGACGCCATCCAGTTCCGCCGTCCCCATGCCCCAGCCGCACCACAAATTGCCATCGATATCGCAGCGCATACCGTCGGGCGTGCCGTCGGGTCCCGCGTCGATGAATATCCGTTTGTTGGTGATATCGGTTCCGTTATCGGCAACGTCGCAGGCGAGGATATTGCGATGCGGCGCGCCGCGTGATTGGACGATGTACAGAATTGATTCGTCGGGCGAAAAACAAAGCCCGTTCGGCCCCAGAATATCATCGGCGACGATTGACGCCGCACCGCTGACCCCATCGACCCGATAGACGCATTGCGGCAATTCGGGTTCCGCCTTGAAACCTTCGTAATTGCCGAGGATGCCAAACACCGGATCGGTGAACCAGATCGACCCATCCGACTTCACCACCACATCATTCGGCGAATTCAGGCGGCGGCCTTCCCAATCTTCCATGATCGTCGTGATCGACCCGTCATATTCGGTGCGCGACACCTTGCGCCCACCATGTTCACAGGTGATCAGCCGCCCTTGCCGGTCGCGCGTGTGTCCGTTGGCGAAATCGGTGGGACGGCGGTACACGCTGACGGCGCCGGTTTCCTCCTCCCACTTCAAAATGCGGTTGTTGGGAATATCGCTCCACAGCAGATAGCGACCATCACCAAACCACACCGGCCCTTCCGACCACCGGCAACCCGTGTGCAGACGCTCCACGGCGGCGCTGAAGATGCGGTATTTGTCGAATCGTTCGTCGAACGTTTCAATCAACGGATCGGGGTAGCGGGGATAGTCGCGCCATCCGGCGGATTGGGGAGTTGTCATCGCCATTCATCCAGTTTTAGTGTCGGGTTTTAAATTTACAAATCACGAACCAAATCCATCGCTTGTTCCAACTGCGCAATATTGGCGTTTGCGTCATTGTCGGCAAAGCGGAAGGCGAGCGACGTGATGCCCGCATTTTTGTACACCTTGAAGCGTTCGCGCACCATGCCGGGGGTCCCGATGGCGCCAAATTTCACAATCATGTCATCCGGCACCCGCTGGCGCGCCTCGTCGCGTTTGCCGGCGACCCACAGGCTTTGCACCGCTTTCGCGTCCTCGGCGTATCCGGCGCGTTGCACCGCTTCGTTGTAGAAGTTCGTCCTGGCCGACCCCATGGCCCCCATCTGAAAGGCGACCCCGGCGCGCTGCGCGTCAATCAATTCCTCGACATTTTCACCGATGACGACCGTACAGGCGGCCTGCAATTCAAGATCCGACAGCCGCCGTCCCGCTGATTTGGCGCCGCGTTCAATATGCGGCAACAGCGCCTCGGGATGATCCGGCGAAAACGACGTGCCCAGCCAACCGTCGGCGGACGCGCCGGTATATTCCAGCGCCTTTGGCCCCAGGGTCGCCAGCATGACCGGAATATCAGCGGGTTCGTGTAACAACTTCAAAGCCTTGCCTTCACCGCCGGGTAACGGCAGTTGATGGTATTTGCCCTGGTATTCAAGCCGTTCGCCCCGAAACGCCATGCGCACGATATCGACGGTTTCCTTCAACCGCGTCAGCGGCCCCTTGTAGGATTCCCCGTGCAGGCCTTCAACGACTTGTGGCCCGCTGACGCCAAGCCCCAGAATAAAGCGCCCGTTCGACATCCCGTTCAGGGTCATTGCGGTCATCGCCGTCATCGCGGGCGTGCGGGCGCTGATCTGCATGATGTGCGACCCGAGTTTGATTTTCGTGGTTTGCCCCGCGAGATAGGCCAACGGCGTCACAGCGTCAGTCCACCAGGCCTCGCTGGCCCAGGCGCAATCAACGCCCAGACGTTCGGCTTCACGCACAAAATCGACGGTGGCCTGAAAATCACTGAGCGACCGCCGACCGATATGAACCGATGTTTTCATGATGTGACCCTTAATACCCAACAAACTTCCCGGCGCGCTTTTACTTGAGCGCCGCGATGGCTTCGGGATGATCTTCCCCCGCGCGGACGACGGCGATGTGCGAGCTGATCAAATCAAACGCCGTCGTCATGTCGGTGTTCAGCCCCTGGGCGACCGCCCGTTTGATCAACTGAACCGACAGCGGCGGCATCGCGGCGATGCGCGCCGCAAGTTTTTGCGTCTCCGCCAT
>ERZ890510.1825-NODE-1825-length-13170-cov-5.515364_pt1 | contig 13170 bp, 10 predicted proteins | sample MGYA00521265_ERZ890510 | MGnify/ENA primary metagenome ERZ890510 (study PRJEB32303, sample SAMEA104408624) | aquatic metagenome | biome: Brackish water; feature: Chemocline; material: water | place: Baltic Sea | collected 2014-10-26T21:54:00 | depth 110 m ...
GCCCAATGGCCATAGTCCACGTGGCGCATGACGTGGTCATATATCGGCGCCAGCCCCTCATAGGGTTCGGCCTTCACGGCATCGGCATCGGCATCGGCATCGGCATCGGGCTCGGTCACGATTTCACGGTTCGTCATCGAAGGACAGCACGGCCCGAGCCAGTGCTTCGCGACCGCGCTGTGCCAGGTAGCGGTCTCGTTGGTTGCGGGCAACCGGGCGCTCTGGCACCTCAAGGACTTCAGCTTCTATGCGGTGATCTTCGGTCTCGACCGACAACCGTGCACCGACATGCACCGGGTGTGAACCCCGCGCAGCCACACCGTTGAGCAGGATCCGACCCTCATCACAGGCACGCCGTGCCTGGGTGCGGGCTTTGAACAGCCCGGTGTTTTTGAGGAATGCGTCGAGCCGCGACATGACTTCAGGGCTGACCCATGGCCGGTCGTTGCGCGGTGCTGGTCTGCGCAGCCGACTCTGGATCCCACAACCACTTCTCGTCGAGCCGTTCTTCCACGTGAATGGCGCTGCGGTAGTCGGCGATCATGGCCGCCATGCGTGTGCCCACGCGCTCCTCACGGACCAGTGACTCGAGTGTGGCAAAATCGTCGTTCACCTTGAGAATGTGGCCGCCGTCCTCCAGAAAGAAGGGCTGGCTGATGCTGCCAAGTCCGAGATCGGCGACGTAGGGCGCCAGAAACGGCGGAAGCGCCTCACGTTCGATGACCTGCCACAGTCCACCCTGACGTGCCGTTCCCGGATCCTGTGAATGCTCCCGTGCCAGTTGCGCAAAGTCTTCTCCGGCAACTGCTCTACGGCGCAGATCCTCGAGCAGCGCGCGGGCCCGCTCATGGTCGGATTCGGCCGTGCGTGCCCGCACGAGGATGTGGCTGGCACACATCTCGGTCTCGCGCTTCTCATTCAACAGGATCAGATGAAAGCCAAAGGACGTCAGTACCGGTTCGCTGACTTCACCTGGTTTCAGGTTGAAGGCGGCGCGCTCAAATTCAGGCATGAGGGTCCCGGGCTCAAAGCAGCCGAGGTTTCCGCCCTCCGCTGCTGTGCCCGGATCCTCGGAGAACTGCCGGGCGACGCTGGCGAAATCCTGCCCCGCATCCAGTTCCAGTTGAATCGCCGCGATCTGCGCCTGCGCGCGTTCGATCACGGCAGCCTCAGGTGTCACCTTTACGTTGATCTGGCTGATCGACAGTTTTGGCGGCAGGGACGTGGCAAAGCTGTCGCGGAATGCCTCGACGTCCCGGCGCGTGATGAACTGTCGATACGCCAGATCATTGACCATCTGCTCGTAAAGGAGTCGATGCCGGATCTGCTTCCGGTAGCGTTGCTTCAACTGGCGTTCCGTCATCCCCGAACGCTCGAGCATGAGTGTCAGCTCACTCTCACCAATGTTGGTCTTGATCCGACCGAACTCGGCGTCGAGGTGTTCCTGCAGAAGTTCGGAGTCGACTTCGACACTGTCCTTCTCCGCTTTCTTGACGACGACGAGTTCGTCGATCATTTCTGCGACCACGCGCTGCCGTTCCCGGATCAACTCTTCCTCGGCGAGGAACATGGGGTTGCGCCCCTGTGCCTGCAGGTCCAGCTGCGTGCGCAGGTTGAGTTCGGACCAGAGCACGACCTCGTCATCGACGACGGCGGCGATCCGGTCGAGCAGTTCCGGTTCAGCGCCGACGCGGGTCGTAAGCAGGCTGACGAGGGCAAGGAGCATGGCAAGGTGGGAGCGTTTCATCATTGTGTGGCCAGTCGGGTTTCGTCGACGGACCACGCGTGTTTTGCACGCAGGCTCGTGACCAGTTCGTCTATGCGTTGCCGGTGCTTTTCGCGCACCAGCGCTTCCAGGATTTTCTCGCGCACCGACGGTTCGGCGAGATCGCGGACGGAACCGGCCTCCCTGCGATCGGTGAGTCGCACGATGTGATACCCACCATCAACAGACACGTTTCGACACAACTGACCGGCGCTGGTGCCGTCACAGGCTTCCCAGATTTCGGCGTGTTCGTCAGCAGTGAAGTAACCCAGGTCTCCTCCTACGGTGTTGGTCTCGCGATCGATGGACAGTTCGCGGACCTTCTCCTCAAAGACGGCGCCCCGCTGCAGCTCACTGCGCAGAGCCGTGGCATCCCGTCGAGAACCGAGCAGGATGTGCTGCGCGCGGATCTCGGCATCAGCCCGGCGAAAATCATCGGTATGCAGGTGATAGTACTGCTCCACGTCACTTTCGCTCACGTCGATCTGGCTGTCATTGAACCGATCATCGACAAAGGCGGCGATGACGAGATCGCGGCGGGCCTGCTCTACCATCTGCCGGACCCGTGGGGTGCGGTCCATCTCGCGGGCCAGGGCTTCGTGGTAGAGCAACTCTCTTCGTACCCAGCTGTCGACGTAGAGGCGGCGCTGTTCCCCGGCCATTTCTGAGTCGGCAACCTGATTGTCCAACTGAGCCACGGTGAGTTTTGCATCGCCAACACGCGCAACCACTGGCCCCTCGTCGCGCTCTGTGCCACAACCGGGGACGAATACACCAAGACCGAGGCCGACACAGAGCAGCCCCTGTCGTAGACAGGCTCCGCGCCGATGCCGGAATCTACCGCAGTTCTTCGCCAAGATCCTCTCTCTTTTCCTGAGGCACCATGCCGCGATCACAGCAATTCCTCCACCAGATCTCTCGCTTTCTGGAGTCGTTCCTGTTCATCGCTGGCTCTGAGGAAGGTCTCGATGGACAGTCGTGCACCGACGTTGAATTCCAACTGCGACGATGACTTTTCGACCAGGCGTTGGATATCGGCCGGCGAAACTTGCACGCTCTCGGGGAAGTGCAGGCTGAAACGGGATTTTTCCAATTGCACGGATTCCAGGCCCAGCTGTTTTGCCATCACCTTGATCTCCATGATGTGCAACAGCGCTTTCGCCTGCCAGGGCGCACGACCGAAGCGATCCTCCATCTCTTCCTTGATCGCCAGCAGATCGACGACGCGCTGCGCCTCGGCCAGGCGCTGATAGAACTCCATTTTCAGATCGCCGTCCGGGACATAATCCTCGGGGATATAGGCCGTCACGGCGATCTTGATTTCCGGGTCGATCTGTTTTTCGACTGTTTCACCCTTCAATTCACGGACGGCCTCATCGAGGAGCCGGGTGTACAGATCAAATCCCACGGCCGTGATGAAACCATGCTGCTGGGCACCCAGCAAGTTTCCAGCGCCACGGATCTCCATGTCGCGCATGGCGATGTTGAATCCTGACCCGAGGTCAGCGAATTCCTCTACGGCCCGCAACCGCAAGCGCGATTTGCGCGTCAATTTCTTGCCCTTGGGCACCATCAGGTAGGCATAGGCACGTTCTTTGGAGCGGCCCACACGACCACGAATCTGGTACAGCTGCGACAATCCGAGCATGTCGGCTCGATTCACCAGGATTGTGTTCACGGAGGGAATGTCGATGCCGGACTCGATGATCATAGTACTGACGAGGCAGTCGTACTTCCGTTCCAGGAAGTCGAACATGATCTGCTCGAGCTGCCGCGACGGCATCTGTCCATGGCCGACAGCAAAACGCACTTCCGGCAGCAGTTCCTGCAAGAAATCCACCAGCCTGTGGATGGATTGCACGCGGTTGTGCACGAAATACACCTGGCCACCGCGCGCAATCTCGCGCTGAATCGCCTCGGCGATGCGCCCTTCGTCGAAAGCCAGAATCTCGGTGTGGATGGGCAGCCGGTCTGCGGGTGGCGTATTGATGACGGACATGTCGCGGGCCCCCATCAGAGACATGTGCATGGTCCGCGGTATGGGCGTGGCGGTGAGGGTGACGACGTCAACCAGAGCCTTGAAATGCTTCAGGCGCTCCTTGTGTTTGACCCCGAAGCGTTGCTCCTCATCCACCACCAGCAGGCCAAGATCGCGGAACTTCACATCCTGACTGAGGATGCGGTGGGTACCGATGAGAATGTCGACCTTGCCGTCCGTCACATCCTGGGCGACGCCCTTCAGGTCCTTGGCGTTGCGGAACCGCGACATGACGTCGACGCGCACTGGGAACGGGGCCATGCGCTCGGAGAATGTCTGAAAGTGTTGCTGGGCAAGAATGGTTGTCGGCACAAGTACCGCGACTTGCTTGTGATCACACACGGCCTTGAAAGCGGCGCGCACGGCAACCTCTGTCTTGCCGTAGCCGACATCACCACAGACCAGACGATCCATGGGATGGGGCGACTCCATATCCTGCTTGACCTCCTCCACCGTGCGCAGCTGATCCGGCGTCTCCTGGAAGGGGAAGGCCGCCTCCAGTTCGCGCATCATGGCCGTGTCGGCAGAGAACTTCATACCTGGAAGTGACTTGCGGGCGGCATACAGCTGGATCAGCTCGCCCGCCATCTTGAAAATCTCTTCCTTGGTGCGCTCCTTGAGCTTCTCCCAGGCGCTGGAGCCGAGCTTGCTGAGCAGCGGCACATCACCCTCGGAGCTCGAGTAGCGCCGCAACAGGTCGAGCTGTTCTACCGGCACAAAGAGCTTGTCCCGGCCCTGGTACGTGACCTCAAGGCAGTCGTGATCGCGGTTGGAGATCGTCAGACGGCGCAGGCCCGTATATCGACCGATGCCGTGATTGACGTGGACGACGAAGTCGCCCCGCTGCATGGCGTCGAAGGAGGAAATCGGTTTGGCCGACTTGAAGCGACGGTAGCGGTAGCGCCCCTTCTGGCGGGAGAAGATCTCGTGGTCATTGAGAATGGCGACCTTGGCCTCAGGGAAGATGAACCCCTGACTCAGAGCCCCCAGGTCATAGGTCAGATCGTCGCTCCAGTCCGCGAAGATCTCCTGCAGGCGACTCGACTGGCCCTGGGTCTCGGAGAGGATATGAATATCATAGCTCTCTTCGTCGAGACGGTTGATTTCCTGCCGCAGGACCGCCAGTTCCCCCTGTACGATGCGCGGCGCCGTAGCGCCAAAGCGGATCGCTGCGTCGACCTGGCCCAGCGGCGCCGGTCGCAGGCGCGGGCGCGTTTCGAGTTGCGCATGCAACCAGTCGCCATCACGCACCAGTCGGCTCAGCGGCAGGTGCGTCGACCGTTCCGCGTGCTTCTGCCAGTCGCGCCGTGACGGAGCCAGGGCTTTTTCGAGTTCCGTGTCGAGGTCTTCGGATTCCTCAACGTAGAGCAGGACGTCATCCGGCAGGTAGCCGAACAGACCGCTATCGGCGCCGTAGAGGATGGTCATGAACATCTCAACACCATCCAGAGCGGTTGTACCGAGTTCGAACTCGTCCTTCACCGAAGTCAGATCAACACCTGTCTCCTGTTCGGCACGTGCCAGATTGGGGACGTAGTCATCGAAGAAGGGAGGATGCAGGATGACCTCACGCGCCGGCAGTACGTCGGCCTTGCCGATGTTGGTCACTGAACGTTGGGTGATGACGTCGAAGCTGCGGATCGATTCGATTTCGTCGCCGAAGAACTCCAGCCGGATGGGCTGCTCATGGCCGACGGGATAGATGTCCAGTATGCCGCCACGAGAACTGAACTGACCGACACCGTCAACTGTTGGCACGCGCTCAAAGCCGGCGTCCACCAGATGTGAGATGAGCCCGTCCAGGGAGCGTTCGTCGCCAGCGGCCAGATGTAGTGTGGCGTGCTCGAGGGCGGCGCGGGGGATCACCGGCGTCAGCAGGGCCGCAGCAGGAGCGACGATGATGGTCGGCGTCCCGGAGGCGAGGCGCGCGACGGCCTCGATGCGCAGGCCTGAGACGTCGCTATCTGGAGACCGGCCGTCGTACAGGCCGACGTCCCACGCGGGGAAGTAGTGCACGACGCCAACACCGGCGATCGCCGCGAGATCGTCGCGCCAGGACTCGGCGTGATTCTCGTCGGCAGCCACGACGACGATCTGACGGTTGAGTTGCCGCTGGATGGCAGTGAGCAGAAAGGCACCCAGCGGAGCGGGCATCCCATGCACAAGGATATCCCGGTCACCGCCAGCGATCCGCTGCAGAACCTGCTTGAAGGGAGGGCTCTGGGCGGTCCTGCGGGCGACGGAATCAAGGGCGGGTGCGGCGGTCATCTCGGCAGCGCCCAGACTCCTGTGTATCGTTCCGAGGTCAAAGTCAGTGGATGTGCCTGAGAATACTGTATGTACTTGAGAATGAAGACGTTAAGATAACCGGAGCCGTAGAACTCTGTCAACGCGCGCCGTGGCGTCAACTGTTGCGGCGACCTCTCTTCTTCTGATTGGTTTCACGTGCCTGCCGTGCGGCCTCCAGTCTGGCTTCGGTGGCCAGTTGGCTCAGATCGCGGATCTCCCGGCCGGCGCGGATCCACAACCACAGGGCGACGGCTGTTGCGGCGACAAGCGTTATCATCAGAGCCAGGCGTGTGTAGAACCAGATCTGCGGATCCTCCTCGTCGCGCAGCACCACCAGGCCACTTGTACAGAGGATCAGTACTGCAGAGAGGCCAGCCATGAGCATATGGCGAAAACGTCGCCACTGCTCACGCAGCCAGACGTAGTCCTGGAGGTCAGCCACGGTTGGCCAAAAACGGATAAACATTACTTGAGATCGACAATTTCACCTGCAGCCAATATAGCCCGAAGGAGTCTCTCTGTGGATGGTTCCAGTCATTTTTTCGCCTATATGGCGCGCATGAAATTTATTCAGCGCTGGGGGGTGATGCGTAATACACAAAGTGAGAATATTCAGGAACACAGTCTGCAGGCGGCGATGCTCGCCCACGCACTGGCTCTCATTGCGCGGGATCAATTCGGTCGCGACGTCGATCCCGAGCGTGTCATGGCACTGGCTGTGTTCCATGATGCCAGCGAGGTCATCACCGGGGACCTGCCGAGTCCGATCAAACACCACGACCCGGAACTGAGTTCGGCCTACGGTCGCATTGAGGCGGCGGCACGAGAGCGTCTGTCCACCATGTTGCCCGAGTGCCTGCGCGGCTCCTATCGTCCGCTGCTATCCGGTGAGGACCGGCCCGAGCACCTGCAACTGGTCAAGGCGGCGGACAAGCTGTGCTCGTATCTGAAATGCCTGGAAGAGCTCAAAAGCGGCAACACCGAGTTCGTGCACGCTCGTGCGGCAATCGAGCGTGAGATCCAGAGCCTCGACCAACCCGAGGTGGATTGGTTCATGGACCACTTCGTACCGAGTTTCTCGCTGACACTTGACGAGCTCAACCAATAAGCCCTCCATTCCAGCCCCATCCCCCGAATCGCCACGAGACGATATGGATCCACGACTGACTGAACTTGGCCTGCTTGCGGCTGACCTGACGGCAGCGCAGCGTCTGCAACTCGACGAACAAGGATTCACCATTCTGCCCGGGATCATCGGCGCCGAATGGCTGGCACAACTACGGCAGGGTTTCGACGACATCTACTGCACAGAAGGGGGGGAGGCCGGCAAGGAAGTGGCGCAGGTCGAGGGGGTGCGGCGTCTGGCAGATCTGGTCAACAAAGGTGAGATGTTTGATGGCATCTACCAGCAGCCCCTGTTGCTGGCTGCAGTCTGGCACGTCCTGCAACGGCCCTTCAAGCTGCACTCCATCAACGGGCACGACCCGTTGATGGGTTACGGGCAGCAGGCTTTGCACGCCGATTGGGGTGGGGCTCGCGACCCGGGCGTGTTCCACGTGGTCAACTCCATGTGGATGCTCGACGACATGACCGCGGACAACGGTGCCACGAGGCTGGTCCCAGGCAGCCAGCACAACGCAGCGTCCCTTGCCGAACTGATGGATGACCGCACCGCGCCTCACCCGGACGAGGTGCGGCTCACAGCCCCGGCAGGATCAGTGGGTGTGTTCAACGGCAGCGCCTGGCACAGCTGTACAGAGAATCGCTCCGGAGCCCCACGGCGGGTGCTGCACGGCGCTTTCATTGCCCGTGAGCACAAGCAACAGACCGATCAACGGGCGCATCTGCGACCCGAGACCGACGCCCGCTTGTCGCCGCTGGGGCGTTACGTGCTGGACGTCTAGAGCGGCCAACTCTTCCGTGCCCACCGTCGGTAACCACCACCGGACGGCAGCACCGGTGCAACGCAGTGCGGCTGCGATGGTCCGCTTGCGCGCGCCCCAGGTCGATGGCATAACGGCTGGCGCCAGATCGCTGCGGGAACCGACATGCGCAGCAGACATGCCGCGGCCGGCCGCTAGTGTCACTCTCTGTCGCGCCAACTCATGCATGATCCGCCGGCGCTGAAGCAAGACCCCCGAGAGGATCCAGCGTCGCGGCGATCGCACGGGCGGGATAACACAGCGACATGAGCCCGGGCAACCCTCTTCCATCCCCGGAGGCTGTCATCTCGATGGCCACGAGCACACAGGTCTCATACATGGGGACGATGTTCATCGCGAAGGCGTCGGTGTGAGGCACGATCCGCGTTGCCCGCAGGTCAGCCACCGACTGCCAGGCCGTTGTCAGATCGCGACATAGATCCTCAGCGATCCCCATCAACTGCTGCTCTTGATCGACGCTGTCTGCCGCAACCAGACCCGTGGCGAGATTCGGGCCGAAGTCAAAGAGAATGTCTCCTTCGAGTCCCTCCATCGAACAAACGAAGGAGCAGGACGGAGAAGAGAAGGAGCGAAGAATCCATCCGTACGTCGTCCGATCAACGAAAGATATGCTTCCCTCGATCGACGCATCTGTGCCGGCAACTGCGGCAAAGCGGGCACCCGCGGACCGAGCGAACTCCACGTGCAGGCTCTCAAGCCCGGCGAACTGCTCCTTGGTTACCAGATTCGCCTGATGACATTCATTCTGCAGCCGTATCAGACTTTGCCAGCTGTCACAACCGTTGTGTTCAGCGATTGTCTGGCGCGCCTGTTCGATGGCAGTTGCAGACGCATCGCTGTCTGGAGAAGCGGACGGGCCCGCCCCTCGAGCGGCAAATTCCCTGCCCAACTGTCCAAAGGATTGCAGGTGACCGTCACGATGCGCCTCGACGAGATCCGCGGCGAGTTTGCTGTAAAAGTCGCCATGAACAGCAAACCCGGAGTCCCCTTCGACGTGGTCGAGCAGAGCCTGCCAGTTGGCAAAGCCGTATTCACGGGCCAGGACCTGCTGCGCCTGTCGAAGAGTGAAGGACTTGGCAGCGGCGGATGGTAGATCGGCACTGACAGCCCGAACACGCGCCACGGCTTCCGAGTGACCGGCTGCGTGCTCGTTGAGCAGCTGTCGAGCTTGCTTGCGAAGAACTTCGAGATTGGGTTGGGGCGGGAGTTGGCGAGACATAGAACACCCTCTTTCGCGAATGCCTGGTGTCCGCTATGTCAGGCAGAAAGAAGGTCTATGTATGTTTCTGAAGGTGGGTTTAACCCTTGCCGCGGACTGGAGGCTCCCTGCGAGCGCTGACGCCAGAGTAGACGGCTACCGCTCGTAAGTCAAGAACATGCTGGAGCTGAGGGGGGGATCGAATCCAAGACACAACACCCTTGGTCAACCGTCGCTTGGTGCCTCACCTGACAAACACATCCGTACGAGGGCCCCGTAACTACCAGCGGCGCGGACCAGCACGAGGTGCTCGTTGTCGGCATCTGTGAGCGGCCCGCCGCCGGCGTTCCCAGAACGCGAATGGGGTCCATGCCCGAAGGCATGGACCCCATAGATCACACAGGCGCGTCGCCGCTGCTTTTTACTTCTTGGCGATCGCGGACTGCAGGCGACCCTTCTCCTTGCCGGAGATCAGGCCCTGGTCCTTGAAATCGTTGAACACGCCGCTCATGCAGCTGACGAAAGCGCCGTGGTTCCGGGCGCCCTGGCGGCACTGGTCCACGCCGGCGCCGGCCAGGTCTGCCAGCGTAGCGCCGGCCCCGGCGTCGCCGCTGGCCACTCCCGTGTCGACGCCACCCAGGACTACTGTCGGCGACAGGTCGGACTGCGGGAAGGCATCGCCGTTGTCTCCGATGCTGTCGCCGTCACTGTCGGCGGACTCAGTCGGATCGGTGGGGAAGGCGTCGCCGTTGTCGCCGACGCCGTCGCCGTCACTGTCGGCGGACTCGGTGGGATCGGTGGGGAAGGCGTCGCCGTTGTCACCGATGCCGTCACCGTCGCTGTCGGCGGACTCGGTCGGATCGGTGGGGAAGGCGTCGCCGTTGTCACCGATGCCGTCACCGTCGCTGTCGGCGGACTCGGTCGGATCATTCGGGAAGGCATCTTCGGCGTCGACGATGCCGTCGCCGTCGGTGTCCGGGTCCGTGCCACTGCCGCCGTACTCTCCACAACCTTGTCCAGTGCCAGGTACCACTCTGATGTTATCAAAAAGAGCATTACCTGTTCCGTAAGAGTAATCCTCTATCATCACATAGGTAGATACGCCAGTTGGGATCTCAAACTGACAGGTCACCCATTCGCCAACTTCATGCTGTGCGTTGTAACCAGGGTGACCACAGAAAGGCCACTGATGGCTACCAGGAGCACCATAGGAATAGCCGATACAACCACCAGAATATTGAGTGCCCAGGTAATCAAATTGAACGACGTGAGGTACGGAGGGTGTCACGGGGCCACCAAATACGTCACCAGATCCGATGTTCTGACTCATAGCAAAAACATGATTTGCTGGGTCTCTGGGATCGATCGTGATGTAGCCAGAATGACTACCCCCGTATTTCCCTATCCATTGGTCCAAATTTCCTGATTCAAAGTCCTCTGCAAACAGGGTCCCAACGGGCTTAGCCGCCGGAATCGGCATGTCGTCGGCATTGTTAAACGTCACAGGGTTGTTCCCCTTGTCACTACAACCAACAACCAGGGCCAGGGCGGCAAGGATCGTGAGCATGTGTCGCTTCATGGAGCTTTCCCTCAGTGGATAAGTGTCATCAGGCAAAAAATTATCTGTTTGTGGTATGTTTTATGCGAAACTCATGCCATCGTCTCATCGGCATGATGGCTGAACCGCTCACCCAGAGAAACGAGGCCGAAGACAGGGAAACGAGGTCCATGGAGGATAGTGGATCCACTATGGGGCCAGCTTTTCACAGTAGTATTTTCCCTACGTCCATCCGTGCAGGGCATATTTGACCCTACTCACTTCTGTCAACCGGGCCGGGAATGACACGTGGATTGGGTGAAGCTTGTGCAGGAGTCGGCGGACGGCCGGGGGCGGCTGGACGCCATCCCGGCGGCAAAGGCGCCGGCAGTGCGTGATTCGCGCCCCGGCTACGAAGTGAATGTCAACGGATGCCTGCGGACCAACACGGAGAGCCAGACACAAAAAAGCCCTGTAAGTGAAGGACTTACAGGGCTTTCATGGATGACTATGGAACGGTTACTGGTGGAGCTGAGGGTTCGTAGGCTCTGCACAAAGATGCAGATACCCAGCAGGGGGCCACAAAGTCAGGGCAGTCCAGCGCGTTAGGCGAAGCGCCTGATCCTATCGATCAGCAGTATTCTTTGACTCTGCCGCAGAGCCATGGCACAGCAGCGCACCAAAAGTCATCCGAGTATGCGCCTGAGTTCCGATTCCTGCTTTCCCGCACAGGTTCGGCAGCCAGTCCAGTTTTCGTACCCTCTCGAATCAAAACTTAACTCCGTACACAAACGTCTTTTGGCGTAACACCCGTCTGACACGGCCATGTTGATGAGAGGGACGCAAAACGAATGGGATTTGCGCTCAGCGCTGCACGCGGCTCATGGTTGTGCTCGAACGCCTCACACACGTGACCGGCTGCGCGAGAAACATCGGGCGATGGCGTCGTCAATCACTCCGGTGTGACCGGTTTCAAGAAGATGGTGAGGTCGTTGCAGGACCCGTCGAGGCCAACGAGTGACAATCTCCTGCATACCCAGCATCAGCAGGAAGGACCGAAGCCAAGTCAGACCCAGATTGATACCAGAAACAGCTGGACGCCCCTTGCCGAGCAGACCTACCCCGGCCTCAGTCGAGTTGTTTGTTTACGTCCGCGAAGCTATGGCTACATCTATCCTTACGACTTCCACGTCCGCTGTTACCGAGGAGAGTTGAATCATGTGGCCCACACCATGGCCTGACGAAGCCCACTTTGCCGACATTTCTCTGTCCCTCCTGACCCAAGGTAGGCTGGCGACTGACCTGTTCAGGTTTTCGATCCCCGGGATGCAGGAACACGCCTATTGGACGCCACCCCTGTACTATCTGGCGCTCGCTGTATGGTTTACTGTGGGGGCCAGCATGTGGTGGCAGAGGACCTTCTCTGCTGTGTGCGCCGTCTTGGCTTTGGCAGCCATCTGGAGATTGTCCACAGAAGAGGAAAACCATCGGGCTGTGTTCGCCGTGGCCATCTTGTGTGTGGACGTGGTCTTTGTTCGCGGCGCGCTCATGGGCCGGATGGACATGCTCTGCCTGGCGCTTGGGCTGTGGTCTGTCGTGTTGGCCAGAGAATCAAAGCCATGTGGTGCTGGCCTGCTTGCTGGATTGTCTGTCTGCACCCACCCTATGGGACTCGCCGTCGCCTTCGGTGCATTTTTGTGGAGTCCTACTGTGCGGTTTGTTGGCTGGTTCCTCTCGCCAATTGGCGTATGGTTTTTGTGGGTAATGACTGGAGATCCAGCATCCTTCCTCGAGCAGTGGCGCCTACAGATAGGACGGAAGGCAGATTACAGGCTCATGGACGTCTGGTGGAGATTCCTGAACCAGTATAATCCGCGGCCTGTCGTTCCTCTCGTCCTCTGGGCGTGTGGGATAGCTGGGTGCTGGAAGGTCAGGGATTTCAGATGGCTCGCGTGGTTCTCTCTCACGCTCATTCTTGCATTCTTGGGCGGAGAAATGTGGTACCCCCTCTACCTGACCCCTGTCGTCGTCATGGCTGTCAGGATGCGGGATCGTTTCTCAGAAGTGGCTCTGATCACAGCTGGGATTCTCTCTTTGACATCCATGCTGAATCAGATCTTCGAGGCCCCAACGGCTGCTCCGCTTCCGGAAGAAATTGTTCCAGGGGCCATCATCGAGATAAGGGCTATTCCCGACCAATACTGGGATATAAAGGCCCGTGGCGCCGTACCTGTCTACCCGGCTCCATGGTGAGGCGAGGCTCGTGCAATCGGCTGTTCTCGTCGCCAATTCGTGTAGCCAGCATGTACCGGCAAGCAGTCGGTGTTGAAATAGAAAACGCAACCCCGTCAGAAAACACGAGGTTGCGTCCTACTAGAAATGGTGGAGCTGAGGGGAATC
>ERZ890510.1827-NODE-1827-length-13165-cov-6.744470_pt1 | contig 13165 bp, 12 predicted proteins | sample MGYA00521265_ERZ890510 | MGnify/ENA primary metagenome ERZ890510 (study PRJEB32303, sample SAMEA104408624) | aquatic metagenome | biome: Brackish water; feature: Chemocline; material: water | place: Baltic Sea | collected 2014-10-26T21:54:00 | depth 110 m ...
CAGGCTGAAATCGAACAGTGGCTGGCGCAGATCCACGCCGCCGCTCCGCTGAGTATCGATCTGGCGCGCGAAATTGCCGAGTCGGCGCGCCTGATCAAGGGCTATGGCGACACTTACAGGCGCGGCTTGCAGAATTATCGCCGTATTGCCCGCGAAGTGATCACTCCCGCGCTGGCCGGCCGCATGATCCCGCGTGCCGCGGCCGACGCCGTCGCCAACGCGCGCGTCGCCGCGCTTGCCGATCCCGACGGTGAATCTCTGTCGAAAACGTTGACGGCCATTGCCTCTGCGTCGCTGCCGTTGCGGAATGCCGCGGAATGAGCGTGTCGGACATGCCGGTGGCGTTCGATGCCGCGGCCCTGGCGCGGCGCGACATTTTTGCGCGCGATCTCGGCATCGAGGTGGTCGAGGCGGTACCCGGCCGGGCCGTCACCCGGGTTCGGGTCGAGGCGCGTCACGTCAACTTCAATGGTGTCTGCCATGGTGGACTCACCTTCACCCTGGCCGACGCTGCCTTCGGCTACGCCTGCAATTCGCACGGCATCATGTCGGCCGGGATCGATGTGCACATGATGTATAATGCGGCGGCGCAGGTGGGCGACGTGCTGACCGCTACGGCCACGGAAATTGCGCGCTCCGCCAGGATCGCAAACTACCGTGTCGATGTGGTTCGCACCGACGGTACGCTGGTCGCCGGCATGTCTGGCACGGCGTTCATCACCGGCAAACCGACGGCGGCCTAGAACGCATGCCGCTCACGAGCACGCACACCGTCACTGTCGAATGGGGCGACTGCGATCCCGCCGGCATCGTCTATTATCCCGCCTACTTCCGCTGGTTCGATCAGGCAACCTATCGTCTGTTTCTGGCTGCCGGCCTCCGGCGCGACGACATCACGAGCGGTCAGTGGAAGGAGGGCACGCCGCTGGTCCATGCCGAATGCTCGTTCCGGCGCGCTTCGCAGACCGGTGAGGCGCTGGTCATCGAAAGCCACGTGGCAAAGTTCGGCCGCAGTTCATTCGCGATCCGCCACGTCTTCCGTGATGCCACCGGCGAGATCGCCGCCGAAGGCACCGAGACGCGGATCTGGGCGCGCAAGGACGGCGACGCCCGCTCGCTGACGGCGATCACCATCCCCGAGGATGTGCGCAAGCGGCTTGGCGGCGCCTAGCGGCGATCTAGGCCGCCGCCTTCAGGATATCCGCCATCTTCTCGCCGACCATGATCGAGGGGGCGTTGGTATTGCCCGACGGCATGGTGGGGAAAATCGAGGCGTCGGCCACGCGGAGGCCCGCGATGCCGTGGACCCTGAGTTTGTCGTCGACGACCGTGCTGGGGCCCTGGGGTCCCATGCGGCAGGTGCCGATCGGGTGGTAGGCGGTCTGCGAGTTGTTGCGGATCCAGGTCAGAATTTCGTCGTCGCTCTGTACCGCCGTGCCGGGCGAGAATTCCTCGTCCCGGTAGGCGTCCATGGGCGCCGCATCGACGATCTTCCGCATCATGCGGAAGCCGCCCACCATCGCATCCTGGTCGATCTGGTCGGCCAGGAAGTTGAAGCGGATCGCCGGCTGCGTCCGGGGATCGGCCGAGCGGATGTGGATCGAACCCAAGCTCTCGGGGCGGAGCTGGTAGCAGGCGATCGTCATCGACGGGAAGTCCTGCAGTTTGCGGGTCTTCGGGTCCTTGATCGAGTAGGGCACGAGATGCATCTGCACGTCGGGCGTGGCCAGCTCGGGGCGCGTCTTCAGGAAGGCGAGCAGCGGCGCCGAGGGCAGGCTCATGAAGCCGCCGCCGGTCGCCAGGTACTTCATCATCTGCGTCACGGCGCCGAGGCCGCGTGCCATGTGGTTGTAGGAGACGTTCGCCACCTTCAGGCGCCAGATGATGCGGGCGTTGATATGGTCGCGGAAATTCTCGCCGACCGCCTGCAGCTCATGCTTGACCTCGATGCCATGCTTTTTCAGGAGCGCGGGCTGGCCGATGCCGGAGAGTTCGAGGATTTGCGGGCTTGAGACGCCGCCGGCCGACAGGATGGTCTCGCGCGCACGGGCCTGCACGGTCTTGCCGGCTTTCTCGTATTCGACGCCGACGCAGCGCTTGCCCTCAAGCACAATGCGCAAGGTCATCGCTTCGGTGACGACGTGCAGGTTCGATCGCTTCATTGCCGGTTCGATGTAGCAATGCGCCACGCTCATGCGCCGGCCCTTGTAGATCGAGGTCTGCGTCTTCACGACGCCTTCCTGGTCCTCGCTGTTGTAGTCCGGGTTGAGCTTGAAGCCGGCGGCCTTCGAGGCGGCGAACAGGGCGTCGTAGAGCGGATTCTGGTCGGGCACGGTCGATACCTTCAGCGGCCCATCGGTGCCGCGCCCGTTGCTGCCGTCGCCGTCCGTGAAGTTCTCCATTCGCGTGAACAACGGCGCGACATCGTGCCAGCTCCAGCCGCGGTTGCCCATCTGTGCCCAGGTATCGAAGTCGAGCGGCTGGCCGCGCACCCAGACCAGTCCATTGATCGAGCTGGAGCCGCCCAGTACCTTGCCGCGCGGCACCGGGATCACGCGGTTCGCGGTGTTCGGTTCGGGTTCGGATTGATAGAGCCAGTTGGCGGCGGGATTGTCGATCAACAGGCCGAAACTGAGCGGCATGCGGGCGTAAGGATGACTGGCCTTGCCCGCCTCGAGCAGCAGGACCTTGTTGACCGGGTTTTCGCTCAAGCGCGCCGCCAGGGTGCCGCCCGCCGAGCCCGCCCCCACGATGATGTAGTCATACTGGTCCATGCCTGATCCTCCCCCGGTGGTGGCGAGTATCCGCGATCTGGCGCCATGGCGACAAGGGCAGTGGATGGACGGCGACCGCGCCTCTCGCTAGGAACAGCGGAATTGGGACGTGGTGGGGGCGGCGATGATCGATACCGAGAAGGGCAAGGCGGAAGTGTCGCGGTTCGCGGTCGATCTTGCGGTGCGCATCGCGTTGATCGCCAGTGTGGTCTACGTGAGCCTGCTGCTGCTGCGGCCGGTGGCTGCCTTGATGCTGTGGGCCATAATTCTCGCGGTTGCCGTTTATCCGCTGTTCGTCGTCCTGCGGCGGCGTCTGCATCTGCGCAATGGGCTGGCCGCGACCTTGCTGTCGCTCCTCCTCCTGGTGCTGCTCCTTACCCCGGCGGTCGTGCTGTCGGCTTCCGCCATCGAGTCGCTCGACGCCTATGCCCGGATGCTGCTCCGCGGCGAACATGTCGTGCCGTTGCCGCCGGAGTCGATTCGCGAGTTGCCGGTGATCGGGGCCCGGCTGCACGACTTCTGGCTGACCGCGTCCAACGACCTGCGCTCTCTGCTCAGTGCCCATGTCGGCCAAATCGCGTCGATTGGCCGGTGGGTCGGCCGGATCGCCGCCGGAGTGTTCTTCGAGGTGCTGCAGTTCGCCGGCGCGATCATCGTGGCGGGCGTACTGCTTGCCTACTCCGAGAAGCTCGCCGACACGGTGCGCGGCCTCGCCGGCCGGATCGCCGATGCCAGGGGGCGGCACTTCATCGAGATCGCCGGCTCGACCATCCGCAATGTCTCGCAGGGCGTGATCGGTGTCGCCATCCTGCAGTCTGCGTTGCTGGGTATTGGCATGCTGGTGGCGGGTGTTCCGTTTGCCGGAGCGATCACGTTCGTCTGCCTGGTGTTGGCGATCGTCCAGGTCGGCCCCAATATCATCATGATTCCGGTGATCATCTGGGCATGGACGGCGATGCCAGCCATGACCGCCGGGATTTTCACCGTCTATAGCGTGCCCCTGCTGCTACTCGACAACGTGCTGCGCCCGATACTTATGGCGCGCGGTCTGCAGACGCCCATGGCCGTCATCCTGGCGGGCGTGATCTGCGGCACACTTGCCGGCGGGCTGATCGGTCTTTTCGTCGGCCCGGTGGTGCTGGCGGTGTTCTATGACCTCGTAACCGCGTGGATCGTCGCAGGCGAACGGACGGAGGCCGAGAAGTAACTGCCGGCGGCGACTCCCGCCGGCCTATTTCTTCTTCGGCCGGATCGCCTCCCACTGATCGTCGGTCCAGTCGAGCATCGCCGAGGTGTTGGCGCCGCCGCCGCCCGACTGCAGCATCTTGCCGCCGTCGATCACGATGGCGTCGCCGTTGATATAGGCCGCCCCGTCGCTCACCAGGAAGGCGGCGAGATTGGCCAGCTCGATGTGTTCGCCGACGCGGCGCATCGGGATCGCCTTGATCATTTCGTCCTGACCGCCGCGTTCCTTGGGCATGAGGCGGCTCCATGCGCCCTCGGTCGGGAAGGGACCGGGCACGATGGCGCAGGTCCGGATACCCTTGGGTCCCCATTCAACAGCGAGGCTCTTGGTCATGGCCAGCACGCCGGCCTTGGCCATCGCCGAGGGCACCGTGAAGGGCGCACCCGTCAGCGACGAGACCGTGAGGATCGACATCACCACCTTGTTGCGTTCACCGGCATCGATCCAGCGCCGGCCGGCGGCCACGGTGCAGTAGGCCGAGCCGTGCAGCACGATGCCCAGCACCGCGTCGATGGCGCGGGATGACATCTTGTGCGTCTGCGCCAGGATCTGACCGGCGGCATTGTTGACAAGGATGTCGAGCGGCCGCTTGGCCCAGATCTTGTCCATCATGGCCTCGACGGCGTCCGGTACGCGAACGTCGCAGCCTACGGTCTCGATTTCCCCGCCGGTCTCCTTGGCGAGTTCTTCAGCAGTCTGCTTCAACACGTCCTCGCGCCGGCCACAGATCACCACATTGGCGCCGAGCTCAAGATAGCGCTGCGCCATCGATCGGCCGAGCCCGGTGCCGCCGCCGGTCACCAGGATGCGTTTGCCCTTCAGGAGGTCGGGTTGAAACATCGTCTTTCCCTCAGGCTTTCCTGATCTCGGTGAGCGCGATGCCGGTGGCGATCAGCGTGTCGATCTCGGCCACCGAATAGCCTGCCTCGGCCAGGACCGCTTTGGTGTCGGTGCCGAACTTCCCGGGCTTGCTGCGCACCCCGGCCGGCGTTCGCGAGAGTTTTACGGGGTTGCCGACGTTCCTATAACCGTCCTTCTCCCACACCATGTTGCGGTGCTTCGTGTGTGGATGCTCCATCACGTCGGGCACCTCCAGCACCGCGCCCGAAGGCACGCCGTTCTGCATCAGTTCGGTGGCGAAGCTTTCGCCGTCGCGATCCTTGGTGAGCGCCCGCAGTTCGGCTTCGAGTTCGGGCTTGTGGGCGACGCGGTCCTTGTTGGTCTTGAAGCGCGGATCGTCGGCCAGTTCGGGTTTGCCCAGCATCTGGCAGAGCTTGCGGAACTGACCGTCGTTGCCGGCACCGACCACGATGTTGCGGCCCTTGGTCGGGAAGTTGGAATAGGGCGCCAGGCTTCCGTGGCTGTTGCCCACCAGCTTGGGCTTGAGGCCCGCCGAAAAATAGTTCGGCGCATGCGGTTGGTGCAGCGCGATGGCGCTGTCGTACAGAGTCGCATCGATGAACTGGCCCTTGCCCGAGCGGTTGCGCTCGTAAAGCGCCATCAGGATGCCGATGCAGGCGTTCATGCCGGTGGAAAGGTCGACGACGGGAACGCCGATGCGCACCGGACCGCCGTCGGCCGAACCGTTGACCGAGACCAGGCCGGACGAGGCCTGTACCATGGCGTCGTAGCCCGGAAAGCCGCCCATCGGGCCGTCGGCTCCGAAGCCCGAGACACGGGCATGCACGAGGCGCGGAAACTTCTTTGACAGCGTGTCGGCGTAGCCGATGCCCCATTTCTCCATGGTGCCGGTCTTGAAGTTGTCGATCAGCACATCGGTCTGCTCCAGCAGTTTCAGCAGCACGGCGCGGCCTTCAGGCTTGGAGAGATCGAGCGCGATTTTGCGCTTGTTGCGGTTGATACCGGCAAAGTAGGCCGAGATGCCTTCTTGATCGAACGGCGGGCCCCAGAGGCGCGTCTCGTCACCCTGTGGCGGTTCGATCTTGATCACCTCGGCACCGTGGTCGGCCAGCATCTGCCCGCAGTAAGGGCCGCCCAGCACGCGCGACAGGTCGATGACTCTTAGGCCTTCCAGGGCGCCCGGCATCTCGTTTCACTCCTCGAACCGAATGAGAGGCGGCGGTTATAGACCATGGGGCGCGGGGCCGGTACCGTCCGGCCATGATTGAACGCACATTCGACATTCCCACGCCCGATGGGGCCATGAACACTTTCAGCGTCCGCCCGGACGACGGCGGCCCGCTCCCGGTTGTCCTCATGTTGATGGACGCGCCCGGCGTCCGCGAGGGCCTGCGCGAGATCTGCCGACGTATTTCGCTATCCGGATACTGTGTGCTGCTGCCCAATCTCTACTACCGCACCAGCCGTGACTTCGTGTGTGGACCGACGCGCGACCATCCCGATGCGGAAGCGAACCGCACGCGCATGTCCGGCCTGATGAAATCGATCTCCAACGCCAAGGTCGCGGCCGACACCGGTGTGATCCTGGATCGACTGCCTTCGATGCCCGATGCCAAGCCGGGCAAGATCGGCCTGGTCGGCTACTGCATGAGCGGTGCTTTCGTGACTGCCGCGGCGGCAAAGCATCCCGATCACATCGCCTGCTTCGCGTCGTTCTATGGAACGCAGTTGATTACCGATGGAACCGATTCGCCGCATCTGATGCTTTCCGACATCACCAGCGAGGGATACTTCGCATTCGCCGAGCAGGACATTCACGTGCCGCTGTCCGATGTGGCCAAATTCGAAAAGCTCCTGGCCGCTGCGCCATTCCCGTCGCGCGTCGAGACCGAGATGGGCACCCACCACGGTTATGCCTTTTCTGACCGCGGCAGTCTCCATGAGGCTGCCCGCGAAAAGCACTATGAGCGCATGCTGGCGCTTTACCGCCGTCATATCGGTTGAGGAGTTTCCCATGCTGAACGGCATCCACGGACACCAGGCCATCGAGCGGGTCGTCTACGGCAAGCCGGCGGGCGCGGCGCTGCGGGCCGAGGCCGAGCGGCTGGGCGCGAAACGGGTCTTCGTGACCACGACCAAATCGGTGGCGCAGAGCGCGCTGCTGGCCGACATCATCCGCGATCTCGGCGATCGCTATGCCGGAGTCTATGCCGGCATCACCGCCCATTCGCCGCGGCCCTGCGTGATCGAGGGCGCAGCACTTGCCCGTGCCGCCAACGCCGATCTGATCGTCGCCGTGGGCGGCGGCTCGGCGATCGACGCCACCAAGACCATTCTGATTGCGCTGTGGCAGAACGCGACGCGGATCGAGGATCTCGATCTTTACCGTGCCGGCAAGCCGAAGGACGGAGCGGCGCCGCCGGCGGAGGCAATCAGGCCCCCCGGCGACGCGATCCGCATGCTGGCAGTGCCGACCACGCTGTCGGCGGCCGAGTTCAACGCCTACGCCGGCATCACCGACCCGCGTCATGGCATCAAGGAAAGTTTCGGCCATCAACTGGTCGTTCCGCGCGTCATCGTGCTCGATCCGGCGGCGACACTGGCCACGCCGATGGACCTCATGCTGTCGACCGGGCTCAAGGCCGTCGATCACGCGGTCGAGCGCCTGTGCTCGCAGCAGGCCAATCCCTTCGCCATCGGCACCGCGACCGAGGCGCTGAAGCTCCTGTCGCGGGCGCTGCCCGATCACAAGGCGCGCCCCGAGGACATGGAAACGCGGCTCAATCTGCAGTTCGGCATGTGGCTGTCGATCGGTGCCGGCACGTCGGGTGTTGGCGTCGGCGCCAGCCACGGCATCGGCCACGTGCTGGGCGCTGCCTGTGGCGTGCCGCACGGCCATACCTCGTGCGTCATGCTGCCTTCGGTCTTGCGATGGAACCTGCCTGCCAATGCCGAGCGCCAGAAGCTGGTAAGCGAGGCCTTCGGCAAGCCGAGGACTTCCGCCGCCAATCTCGTGGCGGGACTCGTCAGGTCACTCGGGCTGCCGACGCGGCTGAGGCAGGTTGGCGTCCGCAAGGACCGGTTTCGCGAAATCGCCGAGAAGTCGATGCACGACCGCGCCGTGCTGAACAACCCGCGCCCGATCAACGGACCGGCCGAGGTGATGGAGATTCTCGAGCTGGCGGCATGACCTCATGAGTTCTTTTCATGAAGCGGCGACGTTTGAAGGCGATATGGAACGCTATGTTTCTCGAAAGTTCGAGGAGGGCCGTCATGGTCGAAGCGTCCGTCAACTATCTCGCCGACCTCAGCATCAAGCCGGTGACCTACAATCCACCGCATGGCACTGGGCTGCCGCGGCGGGTCGGCAACTATCGGGATTTCATGGTCCGCATCCATGACGGCCGGCCGGTTGCCTCGGATCTGTCACTCGATCGCCAGGCCTTCGTGCTCCGGCGGCATGAAACCGCCGTCCAGGATTTTTACGACGACCGGGAAGTGAAGACGACATACTACGCCGAAGTCGAGGCGCTGGTTCGCCGCGAGACCGGCGCCGCCAAGGTCGTGATCTTCGACCATACCGTGCGGACCGCCGATCGCGCCGTCGAGCGCGGCCTGCGCACGCCGGTGCGCAGCGTGCACAACGACTACACCGAGAAGTCCGGGCCGCAGCGGGTGCATGACCTGTTGCCGCCCGACGAGGCGGAGATGCGCCTCAACAAGCGCTTCGCCGAGTACAATGTGTGGCGCAACATCGCGCACGATCCGATCGAGATGGTGCCGCTGGGCTTTGTCGATTCCGAGAGCATCGCGCCACGCGATCTCGCGGTCTGCGATCTCGTCTATGCCGATCGCACGGGCGAGATCTACCAGGGCGTCTACAATGCCGACCACCACTGGTACTATTTTCCGAAGATGACTCGCGACGAGGCGATCCTGATCAAGTGCTTCGATTCGATGAAAGACGGCCGGGCGCGCTTCTCGCTGCACTCGGCGTTCGACGATCCGAGCACGCCGGCCGAGCCCAAGCCACGTCAGAGCATCGAGGTCCGGGCTTTCGCCTTCTTCGATTGAGCGGTCAGGCGCGCGCGATCGTCTCGAGGTGCTCGACCAGTTCCTCGGGATGGCTGAAGTACGGCGAATGGCCGCATTCCAGGCGAAGCACCGTACACGGGGTCAGCGCCACCATCTTGCGCTGCAGCTCGAAGCGGATGGCATTGTCGTGCGTGCATTCGATGTACCAGCGCGGCACCGAGCCGAAGCGATCGTCGGTGAGGGTCACCGGGGTCGTCGAAATGATGGCGGGCTGTGGCCGCAGACGCTGCATCGCGCGATAGCAATCTTCCGGCGAGACGTCGGCGTAGAACAGCGACGGCAGCTTGTCGCGGGCAAAAGTATAGGTCGCGCCGTCCTGACTGAGCTCGCGCGACAGGCGGAACATGGCGTCGGGCTCCATGCCGGTCATGTCCCGCGCGGCCTTGCCCGAGAGCGGCAGCAACGCACAGAGATAGACCAGCGCCTTGAGCTTGCGCCGGCGTGCCTCGGCGGCCTGGCTGATGGTGATGCCGCCCAGAGAATGGCCGACGAGGATGACGGGCTCCTCCATCTTGTCGAGCAGGCGCGACACCTTCTCGACATTGTCGGCCAGCGTGACGTTGGCGGGCGGCGTCGGATCGCTGCCGAGCCCCGGCAGGTCGGGCGCGCAGACCTTGTGACCGTTCGCCTCGAGCAGGGGTACGACCTTTTCCCAGCACCAGCCGCCGGTGCAGGCGCCGTGGATCAGTATGAACGTCGCCATGTCGGCGCTAGCCCCGGCCGGCGACGGTGCGCGCGCCCGCGGCGGGCACGAAGAAATCCGGCATCAGCGGCGTGCCAGGCGAGACGGCGTACTTGTCGAAATCGGTGACGCCCTCGGCGGCCAGTACCTCGTCGTCGATGAAGAAGTTGCCGGTACACTGTCGCGACGGCCGGCTGAAGATGGCATGGGCGGCATCGGCCATGATCTCGGGCTTGCGGCAGCGCTTCATGCCTTCCTCGCCGCCCAGGATGTTCTGGATGGCGGCGGTGGCGATGCCGGTCCGCGGCCACAGGCAGTTGAAGGCGATTCCCTTGTCCTTGAATTCCTCCGCCATTGCCCACGCGAAGACCGACATGCCGTACTTGGCCAGCGTGTAGGCAGCGTGATTGGCAAACCACTTCACGTCGAAGTCGAGCGGCGGCGACAGGTTGAGCACATGCGGGTTCGCTGCCTTGGCGAGGTGGGGCACGCATTTCTGCGAGACCAGAAAGGTCCCGCGCGCATTGACCTGATGCATCAGGTCGTAGCGCTTCATCGCTGTCGCCAGCGTGCCCGTCAGGCTGATGGCGCTGGCGTTGTTCACCAGGATATCGATGCCGCCGAACTTCGCCGCCGTGTCGGCGACGGCCTTCTCGACGCTTTGCTCGTCGCGGATGTCACAGGGCAGCGGCAGCGCCTTGCCGCCGGCCTTTTCGATCTCCTCGGCGGCAGTGAAGATCGTGCCCGGCAGCCGCGGGTCGGGCTTTACCGTCTTGGCGGCGATGGCGACGTTGGCGCCGTCGCGCGCGGCACGCAACGCGATGGCAAGACCGATGCCGCGGCTGGCGCCGGTGATGAACAGGGTTTTTTTGGCTAGGCTCATGGCTTCCTCAGGAATTCTTCGGGCTCTATAGCCGGGTGTCGGAGAGGCGACTAGTCTGCTTCGCGTGCAAGGGAGGCATGCATGGATCCCTGTTTCGCGACCGCCACCGGGCTTGGACGCGCCATACGAAACGGGCGGCTGAGTTCGGCAGAAGCGACTGAGGCGCATCTGCAGCGGATCGCGCGGATCAATGGACCGCTGAACGCCCTGGTGGTCGTCGATCGCGACCGGGCGATGAAGTCGGCCCGTGCGGCCGATCGGGCGCGCACCCGTAAGAACGCCGGTCTCGGGCCGCTTCATGGCGTGCCGATCACCATCAAGGAGGCCTTCGACGTGGCGGGGCTTGCCACGACTTCGAGCCATCCGCCGCTCAAGGACAATATCGCCACCACCGACGCCAGCATCGTGGCACGGTTGCGGGCGGCGGGCGCGATCATCCTCGGCAAGACCAACGTGCCCGAACTCTGCATGGATTTTCAGACCGAAAGCCCGCTGTTCGGCACCACCAAGAATGCCTGGGATGCGCGGCGCACCGCCGGCGGCTCGACCGGCGGCGGTGGTGTCGCGGTGGCCGCGCGCCTGTCGCCGCTGGAGTTCGGCAGCGATATCGGCGGCTCGGTGCGCAATCCCGCGCATTTCAACGGCATTTTCTCCCTGAAGCCCAGCGAGTGGCGGGTGCCCGGCCGCGGCCATGTGCCCGATCTTCCGGGCCAGACGCGGACCGTGCGCTACATGGGTGTGTTCGGGCCGCTGGCACGCTCGGTGGAAGACCTCGATATGGCGCTTCGCATCATTGCCGGCCCCGATGGCAACGAGGCCGAGGCCGCACCGGTGCCGCTGGGGCCAACGCCCAGGTTCAGGCCGGCCGATTTGCGCATTGCCGTGCTCGACAGCAACCCACTGCTGCGTGTTTCGGCCGATACCGCTGCGGTCGTCGAGGCGACCGCCCGCCTGCTCGGCAAGGCCGGCGCCAAGGTGAAGCGGGGCGAACCCGCCGCGCTCGATTGGCGGCAAGGCTGGGACGACTGGTCGGACCTGCTGCAGTATGAAGTCCGCGCCTTGCAGCCGCTCGCCGAGCGCGAGCGCTTCTTCGCCCGGACCGGGGCCGCCGATCCTTCGGTCCGTTCAGCGGCGCGCGCGGCCCGCCTCGACATGGCGGCGTTCTTTGCCGCCCTCGACCGACGCGATCGGGTGATCCGCCAGTGCGAGGCGTTCCTGGACGATTACGACGCCTGGCTGATGCCGGTGATGCCGGATGTGGCCTTCATTCGCCAGAAGGCGAGTGAACCTTTGCGGATCGACGGCGTCGACCACCCGTATTTCTTCGCCGGCACGTCCTACAATTTCCTCGCCAACCTGACCGGCCAGCCGTCGGTCGTGGTGCCCTGCGGCTTTTCGCGCGATGGCCTGCCGATCGGCCTGCAGCTCACCGGCAAGCGCTGGGGCGAGGCCAAGTTGCTCGGCGTTGCCAAGATGCTGGAAAAGCTGCTGCCGCCCTGTCCGGTACCGCCGAACTACAAGGACTGAGGCATCACCCGGTCTTGAGGCGGGCGGCCTCCCGCAACGCCCTCAATGCGGCACGGTGTCGGAAGCCATCGTCACCAACACCGCCCGGTTGGCGACCTGCTGGCCTTCTTCGACCGACACCGCCTCGACCCTGGCGTCGAGGGCGGCTTTGAGCTGGTGCTGGATCTTCATCGCTTCCAGCACGATCAGGGTCTGGCCGCGCACCACCGTGTCGCCGGCGGTCACCTTGATGGCGACGACGCGGCCGTCCATCGGCGCGCGCAGTTTGCCGTCGCTGCCCGCCGCCGCCGTTTCGGGCGGGGCATAGGTCTTGTCGGTGAAGCGCACGGTAAGCGCATCGAGATCGACGATCACGTCGTTGCCGTCGATATGGAATGGCGCCGCGCTCTGTGGGCCACCCTCGACGCGGAGCAGCCGCTCGGTGCCGCCAGCGGCGAGCCGGATCGGTGTCGGTTCCGGATTGGAGTTTCGCCAGCCGCGCAGCGGCGCGGAATAGCGCTCGGCCGAGGCCTGCCACAGTAGACTGGCCGCCAGGTTCCAGTGTGCGCCGCTGATCTCGGGTGCGGGGAACACGTGATCCACCAGGAAGGCTGTTGTCGCCTTGCCGGCGGCAAATTCGGCGTGCTCCAGCAGGCGGATCAGAAAATGCCGGTTGGTCGTCGGGCCTAGCACGACGGTGTCGCGCAGCGCCTGGATCAGCCGGGCGCGGGCCTGTTCGCGTGTCGCGCCGTGGGCGACGACCTTGGCGATCATCGGGTCGTAGAACGGCGAGATCGCAAGGTCTTCCTTCATGCCGTGATCGACCCTCACGCCAGAGCCGGCTGCCGGGCGCCAGACGTCGATGCGGCCGGTCTGCGGCAGGAAACCGGCGTAGGCGTCCTCGGCATAGAGCCGGACTTCGATGGCGTGGCCGTCGAAGCGGACCTGCTCCTGGGTGAGCGGCAGCGTCTCACCCGCCGCGACCTTGATCTGCCAGGCAACGAGATCCTGGCCGGTGATCGCTTCGGTCACCGGATGCTCGACCTGCAGGCGGGTGTTCATTTCGAGAAAATAGAACGCGCCATCGCCGGCCAGCAGGAACTCGACCGTGCCGGCGA
>ERZ890510.1828-NODE-1828-length-13154-cov-6.800748_pt1 | contig 13154 bp, 12 predicted proteins | sample MGYA00521265_ERZ890510 | MGnify/ENA primary metagenome ERZ890510 (study PRJEB32303, sample SAMEA104408624) | aquatic metagenome | biome: Brackish water; feature: Chemocline; material: water | place: Baltic Sea | collected 2014-10-26T21:54:00 | depth 110 m ...
CTGGATGTGCCGGTGCCCATGCCATCATCGGCGCGGCGGGCCTCAGCTCCTTCTACCGCCGCCTCGAGGACACCCGAGCCCGTCGGCCCGTGCCGCTCGATATCGATTTCACCGGGTATGCCCGGCAGGCCGCGGCGGACGAGTCCGAACTCGACCTGCTGATTGACGGACTGGACTGTGCCGCCTGCGTCTGGCTGATCGAAAGCCTTCTGGCGCGCAATCCGGCCATGTTGCGCGCACGCGTCAGCCTGTCGACCCGCCGCCTCGCCCTGCGCTGGCGCGGCCCGCCGGCCGACGCCAACAGCCACGCCGGGCTGGTCACCGCCCTGGGGTTCCGGCTGGCACCCTATGCGGCCGTCGCCGCTGCCGCGGACGACGATCGCGATACGCGCGCCCTTCTGCGCTACCTCGCAGTCGCGGGCTTCGCTGCCGCCAACGTCATGCTGCTGTCGGTCGCCGTCTGGTCGGGTGAGGACGGCTCGATGGGCGAGGCCACGCGCGCGCTGTTCCATTGGCTGTCGGCCGTGATCGCCCTGCCGGCGGTGGCCTACGCCGGAAGGCCGTTCTTCCGCTCGGCCTACGCTGCACTCAGGGCTGGCCGGACCAACATGGACGTGCCGATCTCGATCGGTGTGACCCTGGCCTGCGTCGTCAGCCTGCACGAGGCGTGGGCCGGCGAACGCCACACCTTCTTCGATTCGGCAATCACCCTCGTCTTCTTTCTGCTGATCGGTCGCTACCTCGACCGCCGGGCGCGCGGCCGGGCGCGCCAGTCGGTCCGCGCGCTGCTGGCTCTGGCCAGCCGCAGCGCGACGGTGATAGCGATCGACGGATCGACGGTATCGCGCCGGGTCGACCAGCTCGCGACCGGCGACACTCTGATCGTGGCGGCGGGCGAGCGGCTCGGCGCCGACGGCGTGGTGAGTGAGGGCACCTCGTCGCTCGACGCGGCACTGGTCAGCGGCGAGAGCGTGCCGGTCAATGCAGCACCCGGTACCGCGGTCTTCGCCGGCATGGTCAACCTCGGCGCGCCGATCCGTGTCCGCGTGACGGCCGCAGGCGAACATACCCTGCTGTCGGAGATCGTGCGGCTGGTCGAGGCGGCGGAACGCGGCCGCTCGCGCTTCACTGCCATCGCCGACCGGGTGGCACGCGCCTATGCACCAGTCGTCCACCTGACGGCGCTGTTCACTTTCCTCGGCTGGATGCTTCTGGGTGGGCTCGCCTGGGACCGCGCGCTTATGATCGCCACGTCGGTCCTGATCATCACCTGCCCCTGCGCGCTGGCCCTTGCCGTCCCGGTGGTCCAGGTCGCAGCCAGCAGCCGCCTGCTGCGCTCCGGCGTGCTGCTGCTGTCGCCCACTGCACTCGAGCGCTTCGCCGGGGTCAATCACGTCGTGCTCGACAAGACCGGCACCCTGACGCTCGGACGCCCGGAACTGGTCGCCGGCGGCGGCGAGGATCCTGAGGCGCTACGGGTCGCCGCCGGCATCGCAGCCAGCTCCCGCCATCCGCTCGCTCGGGCACTCGTGCGTGCCGCCCCCGACGCCGCGACGGCACAAGGTGTCAAGGAGCATGCCGGCCAGGGCCTGAGTCTGGGCGACATTCGACTGGGATCAGCGCGCTTCTGCGCCATCACCGATGCCGTCGACGACGGCCGCCCCGAGCTCTGGCTGGCGAGGCCGGGAAACCCACCCGTGCGCTTCGCCTTCGCCGATCGCCTGCGCCCCGATGCGGCCGCAACGGTCGCCGCCCTCGGCGCCACAAATATGCCGGTTGAAGTCATGTCCGGTGATCGTCCAGCGGCAGTGGCGCGCGCGTCGGCCGAGGCGGGCATCCCGCGATGGCGGGCCGAGGTCACGCCCGCCGACAAGACCCGCCGTCTCTCGGAGCTTGCCGCACAAGGTAAGCGCGTCCTGATGGTGGGTGATGGCTTGAACGACGCGCCCGCTTTGGCCACGGCACATGCGGCGATCTCGCCGGCAACCGCCGCCGAGGCCACTCAGAATGCGGCCGATGCCGTGTTCCAGGGCGATGCCCTCTTCCCCCTCGTCGAGACGCTGCGAGTGGCACGCCAGGCGGACCGGCTGGTGCGCCAGAATCTCGCCCTGGCCTTGCTCTATAATCTCGGCGCCATTCCGCTCGCCATCGCCGGCGACGTGACGCCGTTGATCGCCGCCATCGCCATGTCCTCATCTTCCCTGCTGGTGATCGGCAACGCGCTCCGCCTGGGTGCCCGCCGTCCGGTTCGCGGGGCAGGCTGATGGACAGCCTGCTCATCCTGGTACCGGTGGCACTGCTGCTGGGTCTGGTCGCGCTGGCGGCGTTTCTGTGGGCGCTGCGCAACGGCCAATATGACGACCCCGACGGTGCCGCGGGCCGAATTCTGTTCGATGACGATTAAGGAGAGAACAATGTCTCACTGGATCATGGGCATCATGGCTGCGCTGTTTGGTTTTGTTGGCCTGTTCATGGCCTCGGCCGCGCGCGACACAGGCATTCTGGGTTTCGGCCTGGCGCTGGCGCTGTTCGCCGTCCTGTTCTGCTGGTGGATGATCAAGATCGCCTACGACGAGGCCGAACGGAACTCGGCCGACGGCTAGCGCCCGCCATTCTCCGCGCCCAGCAGACGGTGCAACTCCGCCAGCAAACGACGTCGGGCGCGGTCGTCGGGCGCCTTCTGAAGCGCGGCACGCAGGTCGAGCAGGGTCTGTGCATAATCGTTGTGCCAGTCGCGCCGGGCACGAGACTCCTCTGCCTCCAGGCGAGGCGCCATGGCAGCGGCCGACGCCGCAATCGCCATCCACCTCCCACCACGATGTTCGAGGTCGAACCGTTGATCGAGTGACGGCACGGTGCTGCGTTCGGGCGCCAGTCCGGCCGCGGAAAGCGCCGCGGCCAGGCCTCCGATCGCATCGGGCTCGCCGTGGACCAGCAGGGCCGTCCCAAGTCCAGCCAGAAGCGGCCGCGCCCAGTCGACGAGTTCGTCGCGGTCGGCATGCCCGGAATAAGCATCGATGCTCCGGATTCTCGCCTTGACCCCGATTTCCTCGCCATGGATGCGAACCCGGCTCGCACCGCCGCGGATCAGCGACCCCAATGTTCCCGGCGCCTGGTAGCCGACGAACAGCACCGTCGAGTCCGGCCGCCACAGATGGTCCTTGAGGTGATGCTTGACCCGCCCGGCATCGCACATGCCCGACCCGGCCAGTACCACGGCGCCACCGTGGATGCGGCCGATCGCCTTGCTCTGCTCGACGGTCTCCGTGTGCCGGAACTCGCCTGTCGAGAACGGGTGCCCATCCTTCGAACGCTCCAGCGCCGCGCGATGACGAATGAACACGTCGGTCATCCGTCCGGCGAGTGGAGAGTCGAGGAAGACCAGCGTCGATGTGAGCGCGCCCGAGCGCTTCAACGCGGCGATGTCGTCGAGGATCTCCTGGGTCCGTTCAACCGCGAACACCGGCACGATGACGTTGCCGCCGGCCTTGAGACCGTCGGCAAGCGTGCGGCCAAGCAGGTCACGGCGCTCGGTCTCGGTGAAGCGCGGGCGCGCGGTGTCGCCGTAGGTCGCTTCGATCAGCACGATATCGGCGGGGTCCGGCGAAGTCGGGTCAGGTTGAAGCGCTTTTTCCAGTGGGCCGAGATCTCCCGAGAAGGTCAGGCGGATCGGCTTCGGCTTGGCATCGACCTCAAGCTCGATGAAGGCGCTGCCGAGGATGTGGCCGGCATTGCGCATGCGCGCGCGCACACCGGGGATCGGCTCGAACCAGGTCTCGTAGCCGCTGGGACGGATCAGGCCGAGTGAGGCCTCGGCGTCAGCCTTGGTATAGATCGCGGTGACCTGGGACTCGGCGCGGCGCGCATTGCGGCGGTTCAACCGCTCGACATCGTTCTCCTGGATGGCGCCCGCATCGGGCAGAAGCCAGCGCAGCAGGTCTTGCGTTGCCGGCGTTGCCCAGGCGTAACCGCGGAACCCGGCCACGGCCAGTTTGGGAAAGAGGCCCGTATGGTCGATGTGGGCGTGCGTCAGCAGCACAGCACCGATGGCACCGACGTCAAAGGGAAACGGCCGGTGGTTGAGGGCGCGCAACGACTTCGGACCCTGGAACATACCGCAATCGACCAGCAGTTCACCACGCGGAGTCACCAGCCGATGGCATGAACCGGTGACCGTCCCGGCCGCACCGTGGATATGCAGAGAGACCGTCATGAGACGCCGGAGATCGCGTAGCCATCACCGTCGGCCGCGAACTTGGCCGCGAAGCGGAAATCGGCATCGAAGGCGGCGTGGATGCGATAGAGCGGCTCGTCTTTGGCCACCGGATCGCCGATCTTCTTGAAGAGATCGACGCCAGCGCCCTTGTCGATGGGCGCGCCCGCCAGCCGTGCAATGCGTGCGAGCCGCAGGCAGTCGATTACTGTCACGACACCGTCACGTGCCGCCACGACGTCATGCCTCAAGACGCCAAGTTCATCGGCCGCCGGCGACGGACCCTGTGCCGCGATCAGCCGGCGCATCTTGGCAAGGGCCGCCCCGCTCTCCAGCAGTTCGCGGGCGCGGGCGATTCCACGCCCACCGCGCAAGGCCGGGTCGAATTCGAGCACGTGGCCGGCCAACAGAAGGGCGCGATCCCGAAGATCGCGGGGTGCCGCGGGGTCGCCTTCCAGCACCTGCAGAACGTCGCGCGCCTCGAGCCAGGGACCGATCCCGCAGCCGACCGGTTGGCTGCCGTCGGTGCCCACGATGATCGTTTCCAGACCGACCTCATCGGAGATGTATTCGAAGAGCTTACGCAGGCGTACAAAGGATTCGCGGCTGCGCAACTTGGAGGTCGGACCTACCGGCAGGTCGAGCACCAGGTGGGTCGACCCTGCTGCCAGCTTCTTCGAGAGGATGGACGCAACCATCTGCTCGGGTGTGTCGATCGACAAGGGGCGCTCGACGGAAATCAGGACGTCGTCGGCGGGCGAGAGGTTGGCATGTCCACCCCATACCAGGCAGCCATTCTCCTCAGCGACGATCTCATGCATTTCGTCAGTGCCGACATCGACGCGGGCCAGCACTTCCATGGTGTCGGCGGTGCCGGCCGGCGAGGTGATGGCACGCGAAGAGGTCTTGGGAATCTTGAGTCCGTGCGCGGCCACGATCGGCACCACGATCATCGAGGTGCGGTTGCCCGGAACGCCGCCGATACAGTGCTTGTCGACAATCATGCCGCCATTCCAGGAGAGCCTGCTGCCGACCGAAGCCATCGCCCGGGTGAGCGACAGGACTTCTGGTGCCGTGGTGAAGCGCGCGCTGGCGATCAGGAAAGCGGCAATCTCCATCTTCGAGTAGCGGTGCGCGACGAGATCCTGGGCGATCGCCCGGTAGGCCTCGGGCGGCAGCACAGCACCGTCGATCTTGGCACGGACATGCTCAAGACTGACGGGCGCCGCGGCCTGCGCGATTTCGACCTCGGTCCCATCGGCAAGACCGAGTTGGCGATGCGCGAGCAGCGACAAGCCGAGCTCATCGGACGCCATGATCGACTCGTCGTCGACGATGTTCAGGGTCGCGACAATTCGGCGGCCGCCGCCCATGATCTCGATGCGGGCCAGCGCCACGAACTCCTGGGCGCGGTACAGCGGACAGCGTCGCGCGAGGAAGGCCACGGTTTCATGGCAGGTGTCGATGCCGAGCTTCTTGAGGCGCAGCATCAGCAATCAACAGTTGTAGGTCTGGATGACGACCGTCGCAGGCCGGCCACGGATTCGGGCCGGCCCGGGCGGCGCGCTCGACACTTCCCGACGCTATCGCTCATCGCCTCCACTCCCACCCGCACGAGAAATCATGACGAGCGACGGCCGACCAGCCTTTGACATGGATCACGTCCGACCGAACTATCAAGGCGCATAAAGCTACCGTCGCAAGAACGGAGCGCCGCATGAGTCTGCAACGAATTCGCCTGGAACTCGCCCGAACACCGGAATTTCCCAACGGCAGCCGGGAACATGGGTATGAATTCGTGGCACCGCTGGATGCCAAGGGCCATCTCGACGCCTCCTCATGGGCAGCCTCCAAGGCCGCCTGCACGGTGAGGCGATTCTGGGCCAATGCCGACGACGAGCACGGCGTGCTGATCCACCGCCGCGACGGTCGGTGGGCCTTCTCCTACGAACCCGGCGAGGACGACGATGAACCGATCTTCCGCTTCGACAAGCATGTATTCGTCGCGGGCGAGTATGTGTCGGTCACCGAGCACGACGGTGTCGCGCGGCCCTTCCAGGTAATGGACGTCCGTCCCTTGGTCGTTTGAGGCGATCGAGCGCCCCCGCCAGAGACCAGGCCCGTCAGCCCGGCACGATGAAGGGCTTGGCCTGGGTATCGTAATCCGCATAGCCCAGCGTCGTACGCAACTCGGCCGGCTTCAGCGCGCTCGCCGCTTCCGCTCCACCCGCAACCAGTGCCGCCAGTCCTGCTTTCATGCCGGCGGCCGCTGGCGAAAGCATACCAGTCGGATAGGTCCCGATCTTGAAGCCCAGCGCCGCCGCCTCCGTCTGCGACGGCGTCGCCCGCGGCGCACCCGGTGAAAGTACCGCAAACGAAGGCCGCCCGCCGGCCGCGGCAACGGCACGACGAATTTCACCGTCGTCGGCGGGCGAGTCGAGGAACAGGATGTCTGCGCCTTCCTTCACGTACATCTCGATCCGGGCCACTGCCTCGTCGATACCCTGGGTCGGCCGGCAGTCGGTGCGCGCCAGGACCAGGATACCCGACTCCTTCGCCGCTTCCACCGCCGCGCGGATCTTCATGCGCGCCTCGTCGCGCGACAGGCAGGGCTTGCCCGCCGCCGTAAGCGCACGCGGCGTGATCTTGTCCTCGATCAGGACGGCGGCAGCGCCGGCACGGCCATAGGCGCGCACCGTGCGCTGCACGTTCATGGCATTGCCGTAGCCGTGGTCACCGTCGGCGAGGACCAGCGTCTCCGGCGCCGCGGCATGCACCATGTTGAACGAGTCGAACATCTCGCCGAACGAGATCAGGTCGAGGTCCGGGCCACCCAGCCGACTCGCCGCCACGCAGGAGCCGGAGAGAAATGCCGTCTGGAACCCGGAGCCGGCGGCCAGCTTGGCGCTGAGCCCGTCCCATACGGCCGGCATCACGACGAGACCGGGCTCGGCCAACAGGGCGCGCAGACGCTCAGGGTAATTCATGACGATATCCTTTGAGTGTGACGGTTCAGCATCGGCAGTGGATCGGCAGTCTATTTAGAAGGCTGAATCCCCGCCTCCTTGATCACCTTGGCCCATTTCGGAATATCGGCGGCGATGGCGGCCCGCGTCTCCTCCGGCGTACTGCCGACGAGATCGAGGCCGATATTGTTGAACTTCTTCTTCATCTCCGGATCGGCCAGGACCTTGAGCGATTCTGCCCGGACCTTGTCGATGATCGGCTTGGGCGTGCCGGCGGGAGCCATCAGGGCGAACCACGACGTCGCCTCAAAGCCCGGAAAGCCCTGTTCCGCCAGCGTCGGCAGGTCGGGTGCGTTGGCCGAGCGCTTGAGCGAGGTAATGGCAATGCCACGCAGGCGGCCGTCGCGGACCAGCGGCATCGCCGCCCCCGCATTCTGGATGCCGACCGGCACAACGCCACTCATGACGTCGGCCATGTTGGCGCCGCGGTAGGGGATGTGTTCCATCTTGATGCCGGCCAGGGTGCAGAACAGTTCTCCGGCGATGTGCTGCGGCGTGCCGACGCCCGGAGAACCATAGGAAAGCTTGCCGGGGTTGGCCTTGGCATAGGCGATCAGGTCGGCGATCGACTTCACCGGCAGGTCGTTGTTCACGAAGAAGATCGACGGCATGACAAGCGACGTCGAAATCGGCGCCAGATCCTTCAGCGGGTCGAACGGCAGCGCCTGGAGACTGGGCAGAATGGTAATGGCGGCGTTGCCCGACCACATCAGCATGTAGCCGTCGGGAGCCGCCTTGGCGACCTTGTCGACGCCGATGGCGCCTGAATTGCCGGTGACATTCTCGACCACGACCGCCTGGCCCCAGGCCTCGGTGAACTTCTGGGCGAACATGCGGGCCGTGACATCGGTGGCGCTACCGGCGGTAAAGCCCACCACCAGCTTGACGGGCTTTTCCGGCCACTTGGTCTGGGCCGCAAGCGGAAAGACAAAGCCGAACGCGAACGCAAGCGCCGCGACGGATCGAACGATCGGATGCATGGTTTCCTCCGGAAGGGCGATCTCTGTCGCCGCCGGGCAAAGGCTATGGGATTTCCGCGCCGGGCTGCAACCTCGAAGCCGGCACTGCCTCCGCGGAGCGGCCCTGCAGGGCGCGCGCGATCCCATCGACGATCTCGACCGGCGATCCGCCGACATCGGCGACGATCGGCCTTTCGTCAGGCGAGGGCTCCTGCAGCGCCGCGAACTGGCTGTCGAGCAGCGCGGCAGGCATGAAATGCTCGTTTCGGGCGGCCAGGCGCCGGGCGATGAGGTCGCGCGATCCCTTGAGATAGACCAGCGCCACATCGGATCGATCACCGATGATGATGTCGCGGTAGGTCCGCTTCAAGGCCGAGCAGGTGAGGACCCCCGACTCGCCCGCCGCCCGCCAACTGTCAATCTCTCCGGCGATTCTCCTCAGCCAGGGCAGCCGGTCGGCATCAGTGAGCGGCGTGCCACCACGCATCTTCTCGACATTCTCGCGCGGATGAAGATCGTCGCCCTCGCAGAAGCGCCAGCCGAACCTGGCGGCGAGCAGCGCTGCGACAGTGGTTTTGCCCGATCCGGAGACGCCCATGACGACAGCGATCATCGCCGATTCCTTTCAGCCCGTATCGCGGGACGAAGCGGCTTGCCCGCACACTCTTCGGTGCTAGGCTACCGGTTCGCAGAAAATCCTCCGTTCATCATCGAGCAGAAACGTGCTGTTAGAAACTCTTTTGCCTCTCGGCAAGGTCGACCCCGGCCTTCGCGCCCCGGAAATGCCCTTTGACCTTCACAGCATCGGCACCGACGCGCACCTGCTGGAGGACATCGGCTACAACGGTCTGGTCGTCGAGGAAACCAAGGACGATCCGTTCGTCGTCATGGCATTGGCCGCCCAGGCGACGCAGACGCTGAAGCTCGGCACCTCTGTCGCCATCGCCTTTCCCCGCAGTCCGACCGTCACCGCGCTCAGCGCCTGGACGATCCAGAAGCTGTCGCGCGGCCGCTTCACTCTTGGCCTCGGCACCCAGGTGAAGGCCCATATCGAGCGTCGCTACGGCATGCCCTGGACGCCGGCGGGACCGTGGATGCGGGAATATGTGCACGCCGTGCGGGCGGTGTGGGACAATTGGCAGAACGGCACGCCGCTCGATGTCAGGGGCGAGCACTACAACATCAACCTGATGGTGCCGCTGTTCAATCCCGGCCCGATCGAGCATCCGCACATTCCGATCCAGATTGCGGCGGTCAACGCGCTGATGTGCCAGGTCTCGGGCGAAGTGGCCGACGGTATCCGACCGCACCCGGTCTGCACGCCTTCCTATATCGAGCAGGTGATGATGCCGGCTGTCCGCGCCGGCGCCGCCAAGGCCGACCGCTCGCTGGAGGGCTTCCAGATCGGCATGAAGCCACTGGTTGCCACGGCGGCCACCGAGGCCGAACTTGCCCCCAAGATTCGCGACGTGCGGGCGCGCGTCGCCTTCTATGCCTCGACACCTCAGTATCGCGCGGCCTTTGAACATCTTGGCCTTGGCGATCTTGCCGACGAACTGAAGCTGCTGTCGCGCGCCCAGCGGTGGGAAGATATGCCCCAGCACATCAACGACGATGTTCTGGAGACCTTTGTCACCATCGGCACCTATGACACGATCGCGCGCAAGCTCTGCGATCGCTTCGGCAGGGTCGTCACCCACTGCGAATTTTCCATCGCGGTGAAGAACGACGCCGACCGCGAGATCCTTCGCGGCCTGGCAAAAGACATTCAATCCGACGGAGCCAAGCCATGAAATTGGGACGCCTGGGAGTCTGGTATTCGACGGACAAGCTGAACGGAGCTGAGCTCGCCGAGCTGATGCGGGTCGTCGAGAGCGCCGGCTATACGGCGTTCTGGTATCCCGAATCGCGCGGCTACGAATCGATGTCGCTGGCAACCTATCTGCTGTCGAAGAGCAGCAAGCTCACGGTCGGCAGCTCGATCGCCAACATCTATGCCCGCGACCCCTTCACCGCGCAGCGCGCCATGGTGTCGATGAACAACTTCTACGGCGGTCGCTTCGTCCTGGGTCTAGGCGTCAGCCACATCCCGATGGTCGAGGGTCTGCGCGGCCACCGCTACGACAAGCCGCTCGGTGCGATGCGCGCCTATCTGGACGGCATCCACAAGGGCCTGCCCGCCGGCGAGGAACCGCCGGTGATGGTGGCCGCACTGGGCCCCAAGATGCTGGCGTTGAGCGCCGAGAAGTCGCGCGGTGCCGTGCCTTACAACGTGACTCCTGCGCACACCGCCAAGGCCGCCGCCATTCTCGGGCCGAACAAGGCGCTGGCCGTCGAGCAGAAGGTGACGCTGGAGACCGATCCCGCGCGCGCCCGCGCGCTCGGCCGCAAGGAACTCTCGCGCTACATGGTACTGCCGAACTACCGCAACAACTGGCTGCGCGAAGGTTTCAGCGAGGCCGATCTTGCCGACGGCGGCAGCGACCGCTTCATCGATGCCATGGTCCTGTGGGGCGATGCGGAAACGATCAAGAAGGGCCTGCGCGCGCATTTCACGGCCGGCGCCACCCACGTCTGCCTGCAGCCAGTCCATAACGACGGCGATTTTGCTGCGCGCGACCGCATGCTGGCGGCGCTCGCCGACACCTGAGGACGGAGAGACACATGGAATTCGGCATTGCGCTGCCCACGGCGGCGGACTCCTGGAAGCACGTGCAGCGGGCCGAGGAACTGGGCTTTACCCACGCTTGGTTCTACGACACCCAGATGCTGAGCGCCGACTGCTTCGTCGCCATGGGCGCCGCCGCCGTCAACACCAGTCGCATCCGTCTCGGAACCGGCGTTCTGGTACCCTCGAACCGCATCGCACCGGTCACCGCCAATGCGCTGGCGACACTGAACAGCCTGGCCGCCGGCCGTATCGATTTCGGCGTCGGCACCGGCTTCACGGCACGGCGCGCCATGGGCTTCGGCGCCATCAAGATCAAGGACATGGAGACCTACATCCATCAGGTCTATGGCCTGCTCGCCGGCAAGACCGTCGACTTCGAGATGGAAGGCCAGAGCCGCAAGATCCGCTTCCTCAATCCCGAGCTCGACCTGTTCAACACCCGCGATCCGATCGCCCTCCATCTCTCGGCCTTCGGGCCGCGCACCCGGGCGCTCACGGCAAAACTGAAGGCCGGCTGGATCGACTTCGTCGGCAACGTCGAAGCCGGCGTCCGCGAGGTCGAGGCGATGCGCGAGGATTGGCGGAAGGCCGGCCATGCAATGGGCGACCTGAAGGCCACTGCCTTCGCCCTGGGGTGCATCCTCCAGGACGGCGAGCTGGCAGACTCCGAACGCGCCATGGCGCAGGCCGGACCGCGCGCCGCCGTCATGCTGCATCGCGCCGCCGACGAAGCCATCCTGAACCTGAAATCGACCCAGGCCCTGCTCACGCAACGGCCGGAACTGGAAGGCTATGTCGCGCTCGCCCGCACCTACGAGCCCAAGGACGCGCCCTACCTGGAAAACCACCGCGGCCATCTGATGTTCGTGAAGCCTGCGGAACGGAAATTCGTCACCGCCGACCTGATCCGCGCCACGTCGTTCACGGCGACCGAGGCCGAGATCAAGCAACGCATCGGAGCGCTGCGGGACGCCGGCTACACCCAATTCACGATCCAGCTCGTGCCCGGTCAGGAAGCGGCACTCGCCGACTGGGCCCGCATCGCCAAGGCGTTTGCCTAGCTGAAGGGGCGGATTACCTTTTCGCCGAAACGTGCAAGGCTCTCTTCCAGATTCGGCATGAAGGCGCTGGACGGCAGCACGATGCGGCCGATGCCTCGCGCGGCACGTTCCTTGACGGCCGCCTCGGCATCCTTGCCCGAGCCGGGCAGAAGGTCGGGACAGCCGGCGATCATCTCGATCGCCGCCGGATCGCGACCCGCCGTCTCGGCGGCGCGCCGGGCGATGTCGATCAGCGGCATGGTGTCGGCGGGCCGGCCGATCGAAGGAAAGAAGCCGTTGCCCAACCGGCCGGCGCGCCGGGCGGCGGCTTCGGAGTGGCCGCCGACGATGATCGGCACGCTGCCGGCCACCGGCTTGGGGTTGCAGCTCACCTCGTGGAACTTCACGAACTCGCCGGCATAGCTCGCGCCATCGGCCGCCCACAGCGCGCGCATGGCGGCGATATATTCGTCGGCGCGCTTGCCGCGCTTCTCGAACGGCACGCCCAGCGCCTCGAACTCCTCCTTCAGCCAGCCGACGCCGATGCCGAGTTCGATGCGACCGCCGCTTAGATGGTCGAGCGTCGCCACCTGCTTGGCGAGAACCAGGGGATTGCGCTGCGGCAAGATCAGCACGCCGGTCATGAAACGCAGCCGGGTCGTGACGGCCGCGACGGCGGCCATCCAGATCAGCGGATCGGGAATCGGCGCCGTGCGGTCGCCCGGCAGCCGGCCGCTGGCGGCATAGGGATAGGTCGAGCTGTAGGTGTCCGGCAGCACGACATGATCGACGGCGAAGACCGAATCGAAGCCGGCCGCCTCGGCCAGGCGTACCAGCCGGTGCGCGCTGGCGAGGTCTGGGAAGGTGTTGTTACCGAAATGCAGGGCGAATTTCATGACAGCAAATCCTTCACGGCCGCCCGATAGCGCGTGATCGCCGTCAGATGGTCGTCATAGCTCTTGCCTTCGATGCGTTTGTGATGCGGACTCACATAGGAAGTGTGGGCGTTGACGTGGGTCACGCCGGCCTTCTTCCAGAAGCTGATTTCCTTGCGCCAGTCCGCCTCGCCGCCGATGCCGGGCGAAACCCAGACTTCCAGCCCCACCGCCTTGGGATCGCGTCCGGCCGCCTTGACCATCGTGCGCAGCTTGTCGAACGCCGCCAGGGCGGCATCGCCCGCCGGATAGGCCAGCGGCATGAAGCCATCGCCGTACTGCGCCGCCCGCCGGAACGTCGCCTCGGCAT
>ERZ890510.1830-NODE-1830-length-13149-cov-4.391706_pt1 | contig 13149 bp, 11 predicted proteins | sample MGYA00521265_ERZ890510 | MGnify/ENA primary metagenome ERZ890510 (study PRJEB32303, sample SAMEA104408624) | aquatic metagenome | biome: Brackish water; feature: Chemocline; material: water | place: Baltic Sea | collected 2014-10-26T21:54:00 | depth 110 m ...
AGGAGATGATCTGGCTCTCACCACTGCGTCGCCCACTGGCGGCGGCACCGGCCACCCCCCCCGCCGGACCCGACAGCAGACTGTCCTTGGCGTGGTACCGAGTGCCTTCGACCAATCCACCGGCACTTGTCATGGCGTGTATGGAGCCCGTCACGCAGGCGCCGACACGCCCGAGATAGCCGTCGATGATCGGTCCCAGACAGGCCTCAACCACTGCGGTCTGTGCCCGTGGCAGAATCTTGATCAGCGGCGCCAGCGACGCCGATGTGGCCACCGTGGCAAAACCCATGTCGCGGAGAAAGGTGGCAAGCTGCTCTTCGTGGCACGGATTGCGGTAGCTGTGCATGAAAGCCACGGCGGCGGCCTGCACACCCTTTGCCAGCAGGCTCCGGACCACATCTTCGAGTCCTTCCAGCGACAGCGGGCAGAGGATGGCCCCGTCCGCCGCGAGTCGTTCCGTTACTTCCACCACATCCTGCGTCAGAGGTCTCGACTTGCGCACATGCAGGGCAAACAGATCGGGGCGGCGCTGATCGCCGATGCGCAGCAGATCACCGAAGCCGCGCGTGACGAACAACGCTGTAGGCACCCCCTTGCGCTCCAGCAGTGCGTTCGTGCCGCGGGTTGTTGCCAGTCGCAGTTCCATCTGGGGCAGGGGATCATGCAACAAGGTGCCCGTGATCAGTCGCGCCGCCAGAACCGGTGCCTCTTCTCCGGCCGAGACCTCGAAAGTGGCGCCCGCAACTGCCTCTGGTGGCAGGTGACCCGCGATGGTGAGCTGGTCTGTGCCGATGGAATCGGCCACACGAAGAGCCTCGAACCGTACGCCCGCCGCGCCCAGAATACGCAGCGTGTAACCGCGCAGAAAACCTGTCGGCACGACCCAGGGAACGTCGATTTGCACAGTATTGTCGGTGGTGCGGGACAGGATGCGTCCTCGCAGGGCGCTGCTGCTGAGGACCTTGGCTCGGTGCGGGTTGCCACCTGGATCGATGGCGAGACAGTCGGTGAATGTGCCGCCCGTATCGGCTCGCATCTGCCAGCAGTTCATCAGGGCCGCCGGGTTGTGAGGTCCACCTTAAGGAACCAGATCTCGTAGAGGGGTACGAGAATACACAGCAGCATGGTCATGCCGAACAGGGCGGAATTGATCGTCGCCAGCACACCCAGTTCCGGGGCCACGTAACGCACCAGCCAGGGCTTGGCCACGTCGAGGGCGGCGTAGGCGAAGCCACTGGTGATCACCGCCGTCTTCCACCGCCGGCTCCAGGCACTGAGCAGAAACAGGTGGCCCACGGTGAGCATGATGACAGGTGTGATGAACAAGTGAAAGTGGGTCGTCTCGATCAGTTCGAGGCGTTCCTTGGGAAACATCATGCGCGCTTCGTCCCCCCGGTAATAGGCAGAGGCACCAGCGGCACTGAGTCGGGTTCGCTCCCACGACATGTATATGGCAAAGGCCGATGCCGCCAGCATGAACACCATGAAGTAGGTGATGATCAGCTTGGTGTTGAGATCCATGCGGGCCAGTGTGGATCGATTGGTGAAATAGCGCATCGGCTCGCGTCAGGGCTCCGGAGAGGTAGTCACTTTGATGGGACGATCGAGCACCGCCTCGAGCAGAAGCAGTGACTTGCGCACCCCCGCATTCAGCGCCCGAACCGAGAGGGTCGCACCCGTGATATTGATAATATCCCGATTGATGCGGATGGGATCGGTGCCGTCCTTGCCGTGATACTGGCGCAGGAAACGTTGTCGACGGACCTCAGCGCCGCGACTCTCGCGATAGACGAGAATGGCAACGCTGGACACCCGCATCTGCAGGTCCACGGCGACAAGGAACGTGATGGGACGATACTTGCCGATCTCTTCGCCGATCACGGCATACCCGATTGCTGAATTCGTCGAATCCCGGGCAATATAGACGGCCACCGAATCGTCAGCAAAGGACCTGATACCACGATCCGTGGGCGCCTCCAGCAGGTGTTTCGGCACGGCCAGCACCTGTGTATCGAAGCGCACCGCCTGCGGAAAAGCCTTGTCCCGCGCCTCGTCGGGTGTGAGGTACACCTGCACCGAACCGATCTCATCTGCGGACGGCTCTGCAGCGATCGCCGCAGCAGTCGACGCCAGAAGAAACAGCCCGATGCAGAAAGGCCTCATCAGAAATAGGAGGCCAGGGACAGGATGAGGCCGTTGCTGGCATCCTCCTGGTCATAGACTTCGTAGTCGAGCTTGATCACTGTCTCCTCAATGGGGCGGAAATTGAGGCCGATGGTTGTGCGGGTTTCATCGCTGGCACCCAGATCGATGTGATCCAACCGCACTGTCGCCGTCAGAATGGAATGAGGGAAAGTGAGGACCCCGGGCAGAAAGTGCCAACCGGCCTGCGCGTAGTAGCCGGAGCGTTCGTCCTCGATGGCACCATCGATGCTCGCCATGGCGTACTCGCCTCGGACTTCAAAGGGGCCGCGGTTCCAGGCGCCGTCGATGGCAAGAATCGACAGTGTCTGTTCACCGGCATCGTCATAGGCTCCCACGTGGAAGGACCCACCCAGGTCCAGACCGAGTGCGGGTGAGTAGTTGACCCGCCCGACAATGGACTTCTCTTCATTGTTGTCCTTGCTCTGGCTGCCACGGCCCGACCGCAGGCGCATTGCGGTCGCCTCGTTGAAGCCGTTGACCACGTAGATCTCATATCCCGCGACGGCCGATTCGCTTGGATAGAGCGTGCCATAGAGTCCCATGCCCGATTCACTCAGGGTTGTCGGTATGATTTCACGCGCCATCAGCGGGCGGTTCGTGAGATCGTTGAGGGGACTGTCGTGGATCAGGTTGAAACGGCCCAGAGGTGACAGGATCACGCCCGCCCGCAGAGTTGCCGCCTCGTGAAAGGCGATGTCCAGAGTGGCAAACTCGAGCTTGACCTCGCCATCCCCGCCGGGGTTGCCACCGTGCTCGAACTCGATCTCGGCGGCCACGTGAATTCTGTCACTCACCTCGCTGAAGAGAAAGGGAATGAAACGGTGCTGATCGAAGGTCTTCGCCTTGTCGTTCCAGAACAGTTCATGATCGATGTAACCGCCCACGGCGGTACCACCGACGGTCTGCTTGAGGTAGGGCTTGTCATACACGCCGCCCTGAACCGCGGGCCGATCGGCGGCAAAGACGTTGTCGGCGAGCCCGCTGCCAGAGGCGACACACAGGGCTGCCACGAGGAACCTGATTCTTCTGACCATACGGCTTTCCTTGTCCCTTGACGACAGGATGAATTTGACTGTTGTCTATTGCGTCCACCATTAGTTTGGCATACCATACTAATGGTTGATCAACATACCATGACGCTTTGCAGGGGTCAAGAGAAAAGGCCTAAACCCTCCTGAGATCAGTTATTTAGACCCGTCAAGTTTGTATTTGATTCTCGATGCAGATCTTGTATATTTGCCCTTGCCGACCAATAGTTTGGTATGCCAAACTTCTCTTGGGTCCTCCCAACGACGAGATCGCCGTGGGAGCCCTGAGAACTCGTAGTCAATCGAGACAGCTGATGATGAGCTTCCTGCCGTGGCGGCGCCCAGTTTCCGAGTCGAGACCTGATTCACCAGGCCTTACCGAGGGTGCCCTGTCCGAATGGCGTCGTGGACGCGATGCCATCGTCATCGAAGTTCCCTGGGCCGACCGGCTTTCCTGTCGGTTGCGCGAGTTGGGGTTGCTGCCCGGCGTCCGCCTGCGGGTTCTGCGTACCGGTTCTCGCCTTGTCATTCAGATCGGCGAAGATCGACTCGCATTGCGCCGGGCCGATGCTGCTGCGATTCGTGTCACCGCAGCAGACCGCTAGCTTTACCCACATTCCTGTGCTGTCAACTGGCACCAGCCGACCGACGCGAACGGTCGCTCTGATCGGCAACCCGAATACGGGCAAGACGACCCTGTTCAATGTCCTCACGGGTATGTCGCAACGTGTCGGCAACTACCCCGGCGTCACTGTCGAACGCAAGAGTGGCTCGGTAAACCTGCCAGATGGTTCGCGGGCCGAACTCTTTGACTTGCCGGGTACGTACAGCCTTGCCGCCGCCTCACCAGATGAAATGATCGCCGTCGATGTCCTGCTCAACGAGACCGAGTCCGGTCGTGTGGATGCCGTCATCGCCATCGTCGATGCCGGTAACCTGCGTCGCAACCTCTACCTCGTGTCGCAGATTCTCGAGACGGGACGTCCCGTCGTCATCGCCCTGAACATGACCGATGTCGCCGCCGCACGCGGCATCCGCATCGACGCCATCCGCCTGGGCAACCGGTTGGGTGTGCCCGTCATCCCCATCAGTGCGCAGCGCCGTCAGGGCATCGATGAACTCCGTGTCGCCCTCGCCGGGGTACTGGCAAAGCCGGCACAGAATCCGGCCAAGGCGGCTCTGCCCACCGACCTGCAGGCGCAAGTGGAACACCTTGTGCGCTTGACGGCGCAGCGCAACGGATCACCTCCTCTCGCCAGCGCCGAAGCTCTGCGAGCGCTGGTGGATATCGAAGGTGCTGCAGAAGAGCGTCTCGTGGCTACGCGTGGCAGCGACATGGCCAGCATCCTGACGGACATGCGGGCTGCCGTCGACACGTCGGTGCCCTTGTCAGCCATGGAGTCTGATGCCCGCTACCGCTGGGTTCAGCAGATGCTCGATGGCACGGTAGAGCAGAGTGATGCACTCACTTCCAGTCGCTCCGATCTGGTCGATCGCATACTGACGCACCGCCTCGTGGGCCTCGTCGTGTTCATTGGTGTCAGTGCGGTGCTCTTCCAGGGGATCTATTCGTGGTCGGCGCCGGTGATGGACATGATCGAGGGATTCTTCGGGCTGCTGGGCAACAGCGTCTCTGCAGCCATGCCCCCTGGGGCGCTGCGCAGTATGATCGTTGACGGGGTCATTGCCGGCGTCGGCGGCGTACTCGTCTTCCTGCCCCAGATCGCCCTGCTGTTTCTGCTGATTTCCATTCTCGAGGACTGTGGCTACATGGCCCGTGCCGCACTTCTCATGGATCGACTGCTCGGCAACCTCGGCCTCTCCGGGCGGTCTTTCATACCCTTGTTGTCGAGTTTCGCCTGTGCAGTCCCCGGCGTCATGGCGGCGCGCACGATCGCCGATCGGCGGGATCGCTTTGTCACGATCCTGGTGGCGCCACTGATGAGTTGCAGCGCCCGTCTGCCCGTCTACGTGTTGTTCATCGCCGCCTTCATCCCCGACCGAACCATTCTGGGTGGCTGGATCGGTCTGCAGGGATTGACGCTGCTTGCCATGTACAGTGTCGGCGCCGTGATCGCAGTGCCCGTGGCGCTATTGCTGCGCTTCACGATTCTACGGGGCGCGTCGAGCCCCTTTTTGCTGGAATTGCCAGCCTACAACTGGCCCACACCGCGAACGGTGCTGCTGCGGGTTTACGGAAGTTGCCGCGCTTTCATCGTGCGCGCCGGCAGCGTCATCCTTGCCGCCACGATCGTCATGTGGGCGCTGGCCTATTTCCCGCATGCAGATCTGGTTGGCCAGAGCTTCGACAGCGAGCGCCTCAGTGCACTGGCGTTGCCCTCCGCCGAACAGGCGGCGCGACTGCAGGAACTGGAGCGGGTCGAGGCGTCGGCCCAACTGGAGGCGAGTCTGCTGGGCAGGGCGGGGCATTTCGTGCAGCCCCTGTTCAGCCCTCTGGGTTGGGACTGGCGCATCGGTATGGCGACACTCGCCTCTTTTCCGGCACGCGAGATCGTGATCTCGGCACTGGGCACGATCTACAGCCTCGGTGGTGAGCATGACGAAAATTCCGGGGACATGCGGCGCGGGTTGCAGGCGGCCGTTCACCCCGATGGCACCAAAGTCTTCACCATTCCCGTCGCCCTGTCGGTGATGGTATTTTTCGCGCTGTGTGCGCAGTGCATGTCGACCCTTGCCGTGATTCAGCGTGAAACTAGGTCCTGGGGGTGGGCGGCTTTTTCCTTCTTCTACATGACCATCCTGGCCTACGCCGCGGCCTTCGGCATCTACCGACTCGGCACGTGGCTGCAATGGTGATGACAGCAAACTGGCAGGATGTTCTGGCGATTGTCCTGGCGTGCGCCTGTGGCACGTGGGTCGTGTGGGTGACGCTGCGCCCCTTCGTGCGGAAGGTTGCCGGCGCGTGTGGGATGTGCTCAGGATGTGGTCCTGCGGGTGATTCGGCCGTCGGCCAGAGCGATCTGCTGCAGATCACTCCGTCCGACGCGGGATAGAACCCCGGCGTTACCGGCCAATTCTGTAGGCGCCACCAGCGTCGGTCTGCACAACCCCCGCCAGTTCCAGACGCAGCATGGCCTGCATGACGACTGCCGGCGCCAGACCGCTAGCGCGCGTCAGCGTATCGACATGCCGGGCGCCCGTCTCCAGCAACTGCAGCAACCGCGCCGAATCCCCTTCGACGGCTGGAGTTTCTGTTGCTTTCTCGCCCGTCCTACCAGGCCGTGCAGCGGTGCCGCTCTGCACGTGTGGCGGCAACTGCGCCCACAGTTCGTCGAGAATATCCTGAGCATTGCGGGCGAGGCAGGCGCCATCGCGCAACAGAGACAGGGCGCCAGCACAACTCCGATTTGTGATTTCACCAGGTATGGCGAAGACGTCGCGATTCTGTTCCGCTGCACAGCGAGCCGTGATCAGCGCGCCGGAGCGCTCCGGTGCCTCGGCGACGATCACACCGAGGCTGAGACCACTGATGATCCGATTGCGCCGGGGAAAGGAACCTGCCTCCGGTTTGGCACCCATGGGGAGTTCGGAGAGGATGGCGCCAGTGGCGAGCACGCGTTCATACAGGGCGCGATGGGCCGTCGGGTAGACGACATCCACACCGCAACCGAGGACAGCGATCGTACCACCACCTGCTTCGAGGGCACCATCGTGAGCGGCGGCGTCGATCCCGAGGGCCAGACCACTGGTGACCGTGATCCCGCGGGCGGCGAGATCGTAACCGAAACGCCGCGCCACATGCCGACCGTATGGTGAACACCGGCGGGAACCGACGATGGCAACGCCCGCCGTCGGCAGCAACGGTATGCGACCGCGCACGAACAGATAGGCCGGCGGATCAGGGATCTGCCGCAACAGGGCCGGATAGCGACCGTCGTGCAGGGCAAGAAACTGAGCACCAAGGTCGGTGGCACGCGCCAACTGAGCCGTCGCCCAGTTCTCATCGGCCCCGGTGAGGGCTGCCCCATCGGCACGCAGCGCCTCGAGGGCGGCACGAGCTGAGCCGAACTTGTGCAGCAGCACCGCGCAACGGGCATCACCGACCCGTGGCAATCGCCGCAGCTGCAGCAGGGCCAGTTGCTCGTCTATATCCAGCGGCGCGCAGGGCGCAAGCCCGACGGCACTCATGTGCCAGTCATGACCGGCTGGTGATGACACGATCCTCGATGCCATCCGGTTCGCGCACGGCACGGTCCTCGATGACACGCTGACCGAGCCAGATCAGTAGTTCTCGCAGCCCGTGGCCACTGACCGAGGAAATCAGGAAACAGGGCGCGTCACCGGCGCCGGCCGGTGCGGGCGGTATCTCGGGATCGGGACCGAGCAGGTCGGCTTTGGTCCAGGCGACAGCGAAGGGCTTTTCCAGCAGGCCCGGTTCGAATTGGCGCAACTCGTCGCGCAGCGCCTCAAACTGCTTCTCGGGTGACTCGTCGGTAGACTCGAGCGTGAACAGAAGCACACGGGTCCGCTCGATATGCTTCAGGAAGCGAATCCCCAGCCCCTTGCCCTCGTGAGCGCCTTCGATCAAACCGGGCAAGTCGGCCAGGACAAAGCTGTCGTAATCGCCGAACCGCACGATTCCAAGATTGGGCTGCAACGTGGTAAAGGGATAGTCGGCGATTTTCGGATGGGCCGCTGACAGGCGTGACAGCAAGGTCGACTTGCCGGCATTGGGGAAACCCACGAGGCCCACATCGGCAAGCAACTTCAGCTCGAAACGAACGGAACGCTCCTCAGCCGGCCCACCCGCATCGGCACGACGCGGTGCCTGATGGGTTGCCGTAGCGAAGCGCGCGTTACCCCGGCCCCCCCTGCCGCCCTTCAGCAGGACGTACTCATCCCCTGCCCTGACGAGATCGGCAATGAACTCGCCCGTTTCTCCATCACGCACCACCGTTCCAGGTGGCACTCGCAGAACGGCATCCTCGCCCCGTGCGCCGGTAAGGTCCTTGCCCTTGCCGTGACCACCACGAACAGCAGCGATGCGCGATTTGTACCGATAGTCAACCAGAGTCGACAGATTGACATCGGCCCGCAGGATGACCCCACCACCGTCACCTCCGTTGCCGCCATCCGGGCCACCATTGGGGATGTACTTCTCTCGACGGAAACTCATACATCCGTCGCCGCCGGCGCCCGATTTCACCCAGACTGTGACTTCGTCTATGAACATGGGACCTCTCGCATATGGATCAATGGTTGAAACGCGCCCGCAGGCGTGTCTCGACGACGGGGGGCACGAAACGACTGACGTCACCACCGTGCTCGGCGATCTGTTTCACCGTCGAGGATCGCAGAAACATGTACTCAGCGCTCGTCATCAAGTAGACGGTATCGAAATCTTCCCACAGGCTTCGGTTCGTCAGTGCCATGCTGAACTCGGCATCGAAGTCGGTTACCGCGCGCAACCCGCGCACGGCCTGGCGGATGCCATGCTTGCGTGCATAATCAACCAGCAGCCCTGTGGTCGTGTCGACCTCAACCTGGGGCCACCGGGAGGTCACCTCCCGCACCATATCCAGGTTTTCCTCAACGGTGAACAACGAACTCTTGCCGGGATTGACAGCAAGCAGAACAATGAGCCCATCATACATGTCCAGGGCCCGCTCGATGATATTGAGATGCCCCAGCGTGATGGGATCGAAACTGCCTGGGTAGATGGCCCGGTTCATCGGCTCCCTCCTCAGGGGGACTCCCTGACGACGGCGTCGAGGGATAGGGTGATATGGCTGACGGGGTCCGCAACCTTGCTGCGGACGACGGTAAGACGGCCCATGCGGATCCGGGCATCGTACACGAAAAGAGATTGCACGAAGCTTGCCACCGCCGCCACTGATCCCACCGCCGTCAGATCAGCCTGATACACATAAAGGCCATCGCTAGTCGCTGTACTTTGAGGCGAGGTGATCACCACCGACTGCAGGCCATTTCCGGCAGCCTGCCCCGCCACCACGGCAAAGAGCTGCAAGGCCTCAGTCGCCACCAGCGCCACCTGCGCGCCACCTGCAGGTGAGACCAACTTGCCCGTGATCCGGCCGTGTACCTGGTCACTGTCTTCGGCGGACCACTTCGTTCCACGCAACTGTGACGCATGCGGCTGCAGCAACTCCAGGAGCTGTATCAACTCCACTGCGGCATCCAGTTGCCCGTCGATGACGAACACGCCGTTGGCCTCGATCGTCAGCGCGCGCACGTCCACCGATTTCGTCATCTGTGCCACCAGCACCAGCAGTCCCCCGGCGGCCTGGATGCTCACCGGCAGATCTACCGCCATCGTCACCGGGGGCACGGCAACGATGGCAGGCGTCGGCTCGATTGCCACGGGAATCGCGGGCGGAGCGGGCAGCGCCGCAGAGGAGCGGTTCCAGAACGAATACAATGGGACTCTTCGGTCGAGAGTGTACAGCGCGCCAGCGAAAGCAGCGAACGCCAGGGCAAGACCGAGGCCGATACCCAGCCACCGGTACCGTGCAACTCGCCGCTGCAGATCAATGCGGATCATATGCCCATCTCAAGCATCGGCCAGGCCGCGCACGGCCAACCCCAGGGCGACGGTGTAGGCTCGCAGCGGCACCCTGGCCGTCTCCAACGTCCGGCGTACGGAATCGGCCACCAACAGGCCTGCGAAGGGGTCGATCTCGACGACGTGGTCGATTCCATCAAACCCGGCGCCGCCATTGACGGTATCACCAGGGCCGGCGAGCCAGACACGCGGCACGGCTTCATTTTCGTCCAGTTCAGCCCGGAGCAGGCGGGCGATCCCATCGGTCACGCCGGACTCCTCGAGGCTCCAGCTATGCTCGCCCTCATAGATGCCGTCGCGCAACAACACCGCCCGTCCACTGTAGCCGTCATCCTGCAACACGACTTCCACGCCCACCCCACCAGTACCGGAGTTTTCCAACGCATTGCACAGTGCGAAGGAGGCCATGTCGAAACCGGGCTTGCCGAGACCGGCCTGATGGCACAGCACCCCGTACAGATCGAGAATCTGCCGGCGCACGGCGATGAAGAATCCATGCCGCGCCGTCACCAGAGTGTCCACGCCATAGTCATCGATATCGGCTCCCAGCAACTGCCCCGCCTCCCAGAGCAGGTGTTCACGCGTTGCTCCATCCGCCTGCGGCAGGACGAATCGACGCTTGATGAAACATGTCGTGCCGGACAGTGCAAAGTATGGCCGCGCCACATCGATGCCACCGCGATGCAGCACGCGCAGAGCCTCGACCAGCAGTATTCTGGCCTCGTCATCAGCGAGTGACTCCGGCATCGTCAGGGCACGCTCCAGACGCACGACGGTGCAACGCGTCAGCGATACCCGTTGTTCACGGCGCGACAGCTGCACGACGTACATGCCGTCAGGTGCCACGTGGATCCCGGTGCAATGAGTGGTGGAGGAACGAAGCACGGCAACTTTCGGTAAGAAGAGATTTCAGTCTGTCGATACAAGCGTGCGCAGTCGCGCCACGGTCGCCGCACCGATCCCACGTACATGGCGCAGATCGTCGACCGAAGCGAACGGCCCATGCGTCTGACGATATGCGACAATGGCCGCCGCCGTTTTCGGGCCGATGTGTGGCAGTTCCTGCAGGCGCTCTGCGTCGGCCCGGTTGAGCGCCAGTGGCCCTGCTGCCTCGATTGCCGTCGAGTCCTGCGCCGGTATCGCTACCGCAGCGGCAATCACGTGAAAATCCTCAAACTGATCGGCTTTGAAGTGGTCGACGATGGCAACAGCGGTACCCACCAGTAGCGTGCCGCTGAGGAACAGGACCGCCACCGCTTCCTGACGGTTGAGATCGATCAAGATAAGCCCCCCGTTGCCGGACGCCTACCGGAAGGTCACAGTACCCGACATGCGCAACTCACGAACCTTCCGGGTCTTCTCAGAAATATTGTTGCGATCGTTCTCGATACGGATTACCCCTTCTCCGCGGAAGGTCTCGCTGAAACTGTAAGTGGCGCGCAGTTGTGCGTCCCAGCGCTCGTTCGAGGAGATGGGAACGAGCTTTTCATCCCCAGTGGCGCTCTGGCGGGTCTGCGAGCTCATGTTGATCTGGAAGTTCAGATCAATGCTGGACTTGAGTTTGCCGAAAAAAGGCAGTTCCCGCGGGCGCAGTTTGTACCGCGTATCGAACGTCGTCGTTGTTTTGGCATTGCGGCCACTACCGCGCAACGGCGGCCTGTGGTGGATGACAACCGTCGAATCGGACCGATCGGTGATCTCGAAATCAAGATCGTCACTGGTGCTGCTCGACAGTTCAATGCGGGTCGTCGGACCAATGCGCCACTGCCCGGTCCACGTGGCGCGCCATTCTGTTGCCAGCCCTTCGCGGATCAGATTGGACGGATCGAGGCTCCCCTCAGCCTGCGATGACTTGGTTTCCTCGTAGCGTACGTTCACCTGAGCGCTGTTGAGATACCGGCGCAGACCCCAGACACGGTCGGCTCGCCCCCAGTTGACGATGACACTCGGATAGGTCTGCGACTGTTCGACGCGCAAGCGGTCCTGTGTACTGCCGGATCGCCGGGACACCTGCTCCTTGAAGCTGGGTTTGACGCTGAACCCCATGGGCAGACGCAGACCGCTGCTCATGTCAGTGTTCGTGCTGCGGCTCCAACTGTCCTGCTGCGTCAGACCCACACCCCGCTGGGCGACACGAAGACTGTCATCGAGGCCCAACTGGAAGGCCAGAGCCGGACGCTCCACGAGATTGAAATTGCGTGCATCCGTATTGCGACGCCACGAGTAGGAAAGGGGTTCGACATAGTCACTGGTGAAATGCAGAAACCGGCGTGCGAAGAAGGGCTGCGCCTCTTCTTTGTCGTCCTTGGTGGTTGCCGCTTTGGGTGCGGCGGCGGTCGCGGCGGTGTTGACTGCGGCGGCGGTCCGTCGCGTGGGACGCTTCTTGAGACCCGGTGACCCCAACGCCTTGAGCACATCGGGAAGGCGCAGATTGATCCGGGATGACAGGGTGTTCTTGGTGCTTGTATCGAGCGTCTGGATGACCCTGTTGATGCCGCCCGCCGTGTCGATCAGTGACGCCTGCTGCCGGCGTCGGGGATCCGAGTCTTCCTCGTAATCGGCCTGGAACGTGAATGTCGGATCGAGCCAACGCACGACGCGCAACTGCACCTTCACATCGGCACGCTGATTGCGCTTGACCTCGCGGCCAAAGGCGAAGTGGGAGGGGTTATACAGTTTCCGCAGGTCGCGATCGACGGCCAGGCTGTAGTCCCCCGACAGCGAGCGCAGCGGGCTCACCTTGGTCGAATACGACTCCTTCAAGGAGAAGTTCTCGTTGAACGTGGTGTCGATCTGACCGACCCGCCAGTTGGCACTCTCCTGCCGGTTCACATTCAGCGAATAGCTCGCTGTGGTCGGCACCGGGCTCAGTTCCGATTTGCGCAGAGACAGGGGCACAAACTCCGGCATCCAGCCCAGGTAGGCGATATGCGGAGCGGGCAGCGGCATTTTATAGCCGAAGGCCAGACTCTGCGTATCGCGGTCGTTCACCGGAGTCACCGGCGACAGGCCGCGGTTGCGTGTCTGTGACATACGCAGGTTCATCTGGTCCAGCGTCCAGCGCACGATCATGTTCTTGCCGCCACGCGGCTTGCTGATGGAAACCTCGACGAACTCCTTGGAGTTTTCCGTCCGCTGCGAGTCCTTCTCACTCGACGGCAGTTCGACGTCGGAATTGGGGCCGAACCGGGGCAGACTCCGGTCGCGGTTGTAGGAGTATTTTACCGGGATCGTGAATCCCCAGCTGCCGGGCAGAACCTTGTGCAGATTCGTCGTCGTCGACAGGGATGTCGACAGGTCGGCGCTGCGTCGTTCCGTGTTGGCCAGGGTACGGAAGTCTTCTTGTTGCAGGTTGACGGTGGCGTCTACGTC
>ERZ890510.1831-NODE-1831-length-13134-cov-4.894640_pt1 | contig 13134 bp, 17 predicted proteins | sample MGYA00521265_ERZ890510 | MGnify/ENA primary metagenome ERZ890510 (study PRJEB32303, sample SAMEA104408624) | aquatic metagenome | biome: Brackish water; feature: Chemocline; material: water | place: Baltic Sea | collected 2014-10-26T21:54:00 | depth 110 m ...
CTTGGTTGTTATGATACAAGCTCGGTCAATTACCCCGATTATGCTGATAAAATGGCCGCCGCATTACGAGGCGATGATGTCTCACGCGGTGTTCTTGTTTGTGGCTCTGGTATTGGCATTTCCATTGCCGCAAATCGTCACCATCATATTCGTGCCGCCCTTGTGCATGATGGATTAACGGCAAAACTTTGTCGTGAACATAATGATGCCAACGTCTTGGTGCTTGGGGGACGAACAACGGGTGTTGACGTTGCCCTAGATTGCATGAAAATATTTCTTAACACTGAATTTGCCGGCGGACGTCATCAAACGCGTATCGATCTCATGTCATAATTTTTTTATTCATTAAAAGGTTTTTTAAGTATGTCATCACAATTAAATAAATTTTTCCACGCTAATTTAAAAGATCAAGATCCAGAGCTTTTAGAAAGCATTAGCTTAGAACTTGGTCGTCAGAAAAATCATATTGAACTTATTGCCTCTGAAAATATTGTAAGTCGCGCCGTTATGGAAGCTCAAGGCAGCATCATGACCAATAAATATGCCGAAGGTTATCCTGGGCGTCGTTATTACGGTGGTTGTGAATATGTTGATATCGCCGAGAATTTAGCCTTAGAGCGGGCAAAAAAACTTTTTGATTGTCAATATGCCAATGTTCAACCTCATTCAGGGGCCCAAGCCAATGGCGCGGTCATGCTCGCCCTAACCAAGCCGGGGGATACTATTTTGGGTATGTCGCTTGATGCAGGGGGGCATTTAACCCACGGAGCGGCACCAGCCCAATCGGGCAAATGGTTTAATGCCATTCAATATGGTGTTCGCGCTGATGACCATTTGATGGATTTTGAACAAATTGAAAGCCTCGCTAAGGAGCATAGCCCGAAAGTTATTATTGCGGGTGGTTCAGCCTATCCACGGGAAATAAATTTCAAACGCATGCGCGAAATAGCCGATAGTGTTGGGGCTTATTTATTGGTTGATATGGCTCACTTTGCGGGCTTAGTTGCGGCGGGTGTTCACCCAAGCCCTCTTCCTCATGCCCATGTGGTAACAACAACAACCCATAAAACGTTACGTGGCCCAAGAGGGGGGATGATTTTATGTAATGATTTGGATCTGGGTAAGAAATTTAATAGCGCCGTATTCCCCGGCCTTCAAGGGGGGCCGTTGATGCATGTGATTGCCGCTAAGGCCGTTGCTTTTGGTGAAGCGTTAAAACCTGAATTTAAACAATATGCCTTACAAGTAAAAGCAAACGCTCGCGCCCTTGCTAAAAGATTAAAAGACGGTGGCTGTGATATTGTTTCCGGCGGTACGGATACTCATTTAATGCTGGTCGATTTGCGGCCTAAGAATTTAACAGGCCGTGATGCAGATAATTCACTGGGACGCTCTCATATTACCTGCAATAAAAACGGTGTGCCGTTTGATCCAGAAAAAGCAATGGTCACGTCGGGAATTCGCCTTGGTACACCCGCAGGAACAACACGCGGATTTTGCGAGGCTGAATTTGAACAAGTCGGTGATTTCATTTTAGAAATTTTAGACGGCCTTGCCAAGAATCCCGAAGATAATAGCGCGGTTGAAGCCACGGTGCGGGAAAAAGTAATTGCCCTTTGTGATAAATTCCCCATTTATTAATGGTTATAGGATAATATTATGCGTTGCCCATTTTGCCAAAATGACGATACACAAGTTAAAGATAGCCGTCCGACTGACGATAATTCAGCGATTAGACGCCGGCGTTCTTGCAATGGTTGCGGCGCGCGCTTCACCACTTTTGAAAGAGTGCAACTTCGTGAATTGACCGTTCTTAAAACATCTGGCAAAAAAGTAGCATTTGAGCGTGAAAAATTAGAACGTTCTGTACAGATGGCTATCCGAAAACGACCGGTAGAAGATGATAAAGTAGAACGGATGATCAGCGGTATTGTTCGCCAGCTTGAAAGCCTTGGTGATAGTGAGATTAAGTCTGAAAAAATTGGTGAATTGATTATGGAAGGCTTACAGCAGCTCGATACTGTGGCTTATGTGCGTTTTGCGTCTGTTTATAGAAATTTTCGCGAGGCTAGTGATTTTGAAGATTTCGTCAGCGAGATAGCTGATCATGAAGACGCCTAACGCTCAATTTAATGATGATGATTGTGCCTATATGCAAACGGCATTGGCTCTAGCGCGGCGTGGTTTAGGGCAAGTCCATCCAAACCCAGCGGTCGGCTGTGTTATTGTTAAAGATAATCATATTATTGGTCGCGGTTGGACGGGAGTAGGGGGACGACCCCACGCCGAAACTATTGCTCTTAATAATGCGATAATAGATACGCAAGGATCTACTGCCTATGTGACATTGGAACCTTGCGCTCACCACGGTCAGACCCCTCCTTGCGTAGAAGCATTGATAAAAGCAAAAATATCAAGAGCGGTTATTGCAACGGGCGATCCTGATCCGCGCGTCAACGGCAATGGCATAGCAATGCTTGAAAAAGCAGGGATTAAAGTTGATTTTGGATTATTACAAAAGCAAGCAGATGATTTGAATTTTGGCTTCTTATTGAAAATTAAAGAAAATAGGCCTTTAGTTACCGTAAAAATTGCCAGTTCCGCAGACGGAAAAATAGCCAAAAGCAAAGGTGAAAAAAGCTGGATAACAGGGCCAATTTCAAGAATGCGCGGCCATTTATATCGCGCCAACCATGATGCCATTATGATCGGGATAGGCACAGCGATTATTGATGATCCAATGCTTGATTGTCGAATAGAGGGATTAGAGGAGCGCTCGCCAATTCGCGTCATATTGGATAGCCATTTAAGACTTCCATTGGATGGAAAATTGTGTAAATCAGCCCAAAAAATACCTCTATGGATCATGACATCGTGTGACGATCTTAATAAAATAAAATCGTTTGAACAAATAGGGGCGCGGGTATTTTGTTTAAATAAAGATCAAAATAATCAGCTAGACATTGATCTGGTGATGAAAACACTAGCAACTAACGCAATAACGCGGTTATTATCTGAGGGGGGAAGTCAACTTAATGCTTCCCTGATTAAAGCAAGTCTGATAGACCATCTCATATGGTTTAAATCAGCTACTAATATTGGCAATGACGGTATTGATGCATTAGATAATATGGCTATAAATAGGTTGGATCAACATTTGAAACTGACGAAAATTGATGAAGGAACGACAGGTCCGGATCATTGGCAAGAGTTTAAAAAGATACAATAGGCACACTATGTTTACAGGAATTATTACAGATATAGGTGAAGTTATATCGCTTAAGAAAAATGGTGATACACATATTACTATTAGCACACAATTTGATACGTCTAGTATTGATTTTGGCGCATCTATTGCCTGTTCGGGCGTATGTCTTACCGTTGTTGATAAAACGCAAAACAGTTTCAGTGTTGATGTTTCTGCTGAAACTTTATCCTGTACAATACTGGGCCAGTGGCAAACAGGCACACGTGTTAATCTAGAACGCGCCTTAAAAATAGGCGAAGAATTGGGCGGCCATTTGGTCACAGGCCATGTGGATGGTGTCGGTCAATCTATTGCGATTGAGCAAGACGGCGATAGCAAAAAAATGACATTTTCAGTGCCAGATAATCTTAAGGCTTATATGGCGGAAAAAGGTTCTGTAACCATTAATGGAGCCTCCCTTACTGTTAATGAAGTGATCGATCAAACTGATGGTCCCACATTATTTTGCATCAATATTATTCCCCATACTCAACAGAAAACCACTTTTGGCACTTTAAAAGTAGCTGATCAAGTTAACTTGGAAATTGATATTCTGGCACGTTATGTATCTAGAATGCGTGACGTAGAAAATATATAAATATAAAACTGTAATTAGAGAGAATAATGCCCAATAATTTTTTATCCCCAATCGAAGATGTATTAGAAGATGCAAAAAATGGACGGATGTTCATACTTGTTGATGATGAAGGCCGCGAAAATGAAGGGGATCTTATTATCCCAGCCCAAATGGCCACCCCTGATGCTATTAATTTCATGGCAACTCACGGCAGAGGGCTTATTTGTTTAGCCTTAACCGCTCGGCGTGCTGATGATCTTGGGCTTTCATTAATGGCGCAAAAAAATGGCACCCGTCATAATACCGCCTTCACGACCTCTATCGAAGCAGCCGAAGGAGTGACTACGGGTATTTCTGCGGCAGACCGAGCCCACACCATTGCCGTTGCCATTGACCCGACAAAGGGTAAAGATGACATTGTCACGCCAGGTCATGTCTTTCCGATTGTCGCCCGTCGCGGTGGTGTCTTGGTACGCGCAGGCCATACGGAAGCCGCGGTTGATGTGGCACGTCTGGCGGGTTTAATTCCGTCTGGTGTTATTTGTGAAATTATGAAAGATGACGGCACAATGGCAAGGCTTCCTGACCTTGTGGAATTCGCTAAGAAACATAATATTAAAGTCGCAACTATTGCTGATCTTATTGCCTATAGACGTAAAAATGACAATCTGGTGGAGTGCGTTGCCACCACAGAAATTGATTCAGAATTTGGCGGCGAGTTTGTGATGCGGGCTTATGTTACACAAGATGATAATATACAGCATTTTGCCCTTGTTAAAGGAAACCCTAAATCGGCGGATAAAATTCTTGTGCGGATGCATTCATTTAATATTTTCGAAGATTTGTTGGGTAATAAAGGCCCGCGCAGAAGTCAATTTAATAGGGCTATGGCTGAACTCGGTAAAGCGGAGTGCGGTGTTTTGGTTTTCTTACGTGAGAATAGAAAAACCTACATCACCGATCAAATTGATATTAAAGATCAAAAGAAAAAGAAATCAAACTCTGATATAAAAACCTATGGTATCGGCGCACAAATTTTGGTGGATTTGGGAATTAAGGATTTTGTTCTACTCTCAAATAGTGAACAGAATGTGGTGGGAATTGAAGGCTACGGTTTAAATATCGTTGGTCATCAACAATTTGATGAAAATATTGATCTTAAAATTGTCACGCTTAAGGAATAAATCATGAAAGTACTTATTGTTGAAGCCCGCTTTTATGAGGATATTGCTGACGAGCTGGTTAAAGGCGCTATTCAGGTTCTAGAAAATAAAGGCGTCCAATATGACCGTGTTGATGTGCCGGGAGCTTTTGAAATTCCCGGTGCTATTCGTTTTGCAGCCGATGGTAATGATGGCTATGATGGCTATGTGGCCTTAGGATGCGTTATTCGCGGTGAAACCAGCCATTATGATTATGTGTGCGAACAAAGTGCTAGAGCCCTACAGGATATGGTTATCAATGACAGGTTAGCAATTGGTTATGGTATTTTAACCGTTGAAAACCGTGATCAAGCATGGGCGAGATGCTCTGTTGATAAATATAATAAAGGTGCCGCCGTGACCGAGGCCGCTTTACGAATGATAGACCTTAAAAAGCAATATGGAATAGATAAATAATGGCAAGCAAAAACCCACAAAAGGGCGGGGGAAGAAGTTCAGCACGATTAGCGGCGGCTCAAGCATTATATCAAATGGAAATGAATAACACCCGGGCGAAAGTGGTCATTGACGAATTTGTTGATCACCGCTTGGGAAAAACCATTGATGATGATCAATATTCAAAAGTGGATATTGATTTTTTTATAGATATTGTGATGGGGGTTGAGAAACGCCAAAGTGAAATTGATGAGCTTATTATAGATGCATTAAGCGAAGATTGGACTTTACCGCGGATAGAATCCGTGGCGCGCGCTGTTCTTCGCGCGGGAACTTATGAAATTATCGCCCGTCCAGACGTGCCGACTAGCGTTATAATCAACGAATATATTGATCTGACCAAAGCGTTTTTTGAAGATAAGAAACCCGGTTTTGTAAATGGAGTTCTTGATAAAATATCACGAAAGATTAGAAGCTGACGACATTAGAATTTGACCTTATAAATAAATATTTCAAACCCTTAACCCCTAAGGGTGCGCCTGCCTTTGGTTTAAACAATGATGCGGCGGTTTATTCACCTCCCGAAAATAAAGAACTGGTTTTTACCACAGATACTCTGGTGGCGGGCATTCATTTTTTTAAAAATGATGACGCCAATGTGGTCGCCCAAAAGGCCATAAGGGTCAATCTTTCGGACCTTGCTGCTATGGGGGCGGAGCCGGAGGGTTATTTGTTGAATATTGCCCTTCCTAAAAAAAATTTTAATATTGATAAATGGCTTGATGGTTTTTCAAGCGGATTAAAGGCGGCACAACAAGAGTTTGGCTGGAGCTTATGGGGTGGTGATACGGTTGCTACTACGGGGCCTATAACAATTTCTATCACGGCGATCGGTCTTGTGCCAAAAGGTAAAATCTTAACAAGGTCAGGGGCAAAGGTCGGTGATAATATATATGTTTCTGGAACTCTTGGCGATGGGGCCGCAGGACTTCGTCTACTCAAAGATAAGCATACACTTAAAGATATAGGAGACGTCAATAATTTCGCCCCCTTGATTGAACGTTATCACAGACCGCTTCCGCGTTTAAAATTAGCCATATTTTTGCGTGATATAGCAACCTCTGCTATGGATATATCGGATGGTTTAATGGCTGATCTGGCTCATATTTGTCACAATTCTAATGTTGGAGCCGTGATAGAATTTAAAAAATTACCCGTATCACCGACATTTAGTAATCTTTTGGCAATAAAAAAACAGTATAGTATTCTGATCTGGAGTGGGGGTGATGATTATGAATTGCTTTTTACTATCGCCGATAAAGATCAGGACGCTATAAAGGAATTATCAAGAAAGCTTGATATAAAACTGTCTAAAATCGGCAAAATAACAGCAGATCATAATATTAAACTGTTGGATCAAACTGGCTCTGAAATAGATATTAGTGTAGGCGGGTTTCATCATTTTTAAAGAATAGGATATTGCTTCATGGCCAACGAAGAAAAAAACGAAGAAGAAAACGAAAACGAAGAAGAAAATAAACCCAAAGCCAGCAAGAAATTATTAATTATTGGTTTGCTTGCGGGCTTAATCGTTGGTGGTGGCGGTGCGGCGGCGGGATTTTTTCTTTTGCTACCAGCTCATGATAGTGATGGGACTGATGATAAACATGAAGTCGAAGAAGTCATTGAAGAAAAACCGGTGGAATTACCAGATTATCAATATGCGCGTATGGATAGATTGCAATTACCGCTTTTTTATAAGGGCCGCATTTTAAGCTATGCAGTTATGGATATATCATTAGAAACTATTGGTAACGAAAATAAGATGGCAATTATCAGAAACGTGCTGATCATACGTGATGCGCTTTTAAGATATTATAGTGTCAATTCAGTTGGCCGGGAAGATAACCCGCGCATTGTTGATTTTGATAAATTATCGGCAAAAATATTAGAAGTTGCTAATCAAGAAATTCACAATGAGGCCGTTACGCGAGTGGTGATAAGTGAAAATAGAAATTTCTAATTTCTAATTTCCGGCCTCAGGGCGTCCACCTGCCGCGCCAAAGCGACCTATATTACCGAATAATTCGGCTATGAAATTTTCATCTTTACCGTGAGTTGGAGTTTTCTTTGACATAGGATGAATGGTTTTATTATCATCAACGGTGTAATGTTTGATTTTGGATACGTAATTATCATCATCAAAACTAATGGCAAGAATGTTCATTTCAGTAACTTTTTCTCTTAAAAATGCCCATCGTTCAGTTTTTTTAGAATAATAATACCAATTTTTATCATCAAATGTGGGTTTCATGGTCGGATGTCCGAGCATTTCTTCAACGGATTCTTTTGTATCGATTTCAACGCGAATGGCACTTATCATTTTTTCGTCAGGTACATAACCGCGGTATTGCTTGATAGATGAACATGCAGAAACGCTGATGATCATCAATAAGATAAAGGTAATTTTAGTTAAAAAATGTTTCATATTTAATATTCACTATTTTATAGCAATTCCATTGTGGATTTGATTGCAGTTTACAGCGTCCCATGTTAATTCACACATATTATTTCAAAGATGGATCAAGCTATGTTTTATTACTCAAATTTGGCAACAAAATGACATTAGCATGAGGGCTAGTCAATGGTTTAGTATATGATTCTTACTTAAATTATCTTTGAAGGCCATTTTATGTAAGTTTAAAGTAGGAAAATGACAATGTTTGATTTTTTATCAAAAAAGAAAAAGCTTAATATTTCGGCTCATAAATTATTTTCAAAGGTGATAGAACAATCGCGCGATACTTTTTTTTACACAGATTTAGATGTTGAGGATAGTTTAGATGGACGATTTGATCTTATGGCTATACATATGACGCTGGTGATTGAAAAATTAGATAATAATCAAGATAATGCTGATGCCGGACAGATTAAACGGCATTTACAAGAAATAATGTTTGATAATCTTGACCTTACTTTGCGCGAAATCGGTGTAGGTGATCTTGGGGTTGGTAAAAAAATTAAAGTCATGGCAGAAGCCTTCTATGGCAGGATGACCACTTATCAAAAATTGTTTAAAAACAAAGATGTTGAGCAAATGTCGTTGGCTATCGGCCGTAATTTATATCGTGGACATGATGTTAATAAAATTATATTAAGCAAAATATCCTCCTATGTTTATGGACAAGTTACCCATATAAACAATCAATCTATCCAAGATATTTTGGATGGTAATATTGATTTTATGCCAATACAAAATGGAGATTAAGTCATGATAGAGAAAAATGAATTTAGTCGAATTTTTAATCTTGATCTTATTAAAAAGATTGGGACAGAACTTGTATTAGAGGCAAGCGCATTGGAATGTGAACAATTGGCGAAAAGATTTTCAATTCCACAGGTTATTCATATCAATGCAAAATGTATTTTAAAAAAATTATCGCAAAAGGATGTTGGTGATTATTGTTTAAAAGTGAGCATGAATGCTAAAGTTATCCAACAATGTGTTGTGACTTTAAATCATATTAACGAATCAATTAATGAGGACTTCTCCATTATATTTTTGCAAAAGAGTAAAAATAAAGCCAAAATCAAAGAGAATGAAGAAGAAAAAAAGATTATTGAATTTGAGTTTGAGGACGCAGATTTGGAAATGATCACTCAAAGCGAAGTTGATTTAGGGGAATATGTTGCTGAATATCTATCCCTTTCAATGAGTTCATATCCACGTCAGAGCGAGGTTTCACAAGATGAATTAGGTTTTAAGATATTGAATGAAGGCGAGGAAAAAGAATTGATTGATAAAAAAAATCCTTTTAACGTTTTAGCAAGTCTTAAACATTAAACTTGAAGATAAAAGAGAATGCTATATTTTAAAATACGCAAAATATGATTTCTATAAGAGAAGTCAACTTATATTGTGGGTATGATAATTGCGAAATTACAGAATTAAGGGTATGTATTGAGCTGTGAACTTATAATTTCATTGGATGCTATGGGCGGCGATAATGCGCCTGAAATAGTGATCGAGGGAGCGAGTATAGCACGTGAGAGAGTGCCGAATTTGCGTTATCTTATTTTTGGTGATGAAACACGGATCGTGCCACTTTTAACCCGTTTCCCCATGTTAAAAAATTGCTGTGAAGTCCGACATACAGACAAAATAATTTCCGCGGATGAAAAGCCAAGCCAAGCTTTGCGCCGTGGTCGTGATAGTAGCATGGGTCAAGCCATACAAGCCGTCAAAGATGGTGAGGCTTGTGCTGCGGTACTTGCAGGCAATACGGGCGCGCAAATGGCGCTTGCTAAATTTATTTTAAGAACAATGCCAGGCATTGATCGCCCCGCTCTCGCTTCATTATTGCCGACGAGTCGCGGCGAAAGTGTTATGCTTGACCTTGGGGCTAATGTTGAATGTGATGAAAATAACCTAGTGCAATTTGCTATCATGGGGGCGGCATTCGCCCGAACGGTACTTGGTGTTAGCAAACCGACGGTGGCCATTCTTAATGTTGGTGTTGAAGAATTAAAAGGCAGTGATGTAATTAAAAATGCCGATAAAATGCTACGCGAGGCTAACATTCCTATGAATTATAAAGGTTTCACTGAGGGACACAGTCTTGGAAGTGGTGAAGTTGATGTGGTTGTGACCGACGGATTTACCGGTAATATTGCCCTTAAAACAGCAGAAGGCACAGCAAGAATGATTGCAAGCCTTTTGAAAAGATCTCTCAACGAGAATATTATGTCGAAAATCGGTGCTTTATTTGCCAGTTCTTCATTAATGGCTCTGAAAAATCATCTTGATCCTAACAATCATAATGGTGCCGTATTTATAGGGTTAAATGGACTTGTTATTAAAAGTCATGGCGGTGCTACAGCCAGTGGCTTTGCCAGTGCCATTGGCGCAGCTATCGATATGGCGGAAAATGATCTTGCGGGTAAAATTACCCGGGATTTAATAAATTTTAATAGCAATGATGATGTTGATCATATTGATGAAGATGTTAATGGTGTGAGCGCTGGCCATAAAAATGTAGTTTTAGAAATGAATATCAAGGAACAAAAGTAATGAGTATCATTCGTTCGGTCATTTCCGGCACAGGGTCATATCTTCCAAAAAATATAGTCACCAATAAAGATTTAGAAAAAAAAATAGATACAACAGATGAGTGGATTATTGAACGTACGGGAATAGAACGTCGTCATATCGCTGCTGATGATGAACTGACATCCGATCTGGCTGTTCAGGCTGCTAAAAATGCCTTGGCTCAGGCCAATATGGCAGCAGATGATATTGATCTTATTATTGTTGCAACTTCGACACCAGATCAAACTTTTCCTTCGACAGCAACAACAGTACAACGCAAACTCGGCCTTACCAAGGGGGCAGCATTTGACATCCAGGCCGTTTGTTCAGGCTTTATTTTTGCCCTAACTACGGCGGATACTTATATTAAAGCAGGGCAAGCGAAAAATGTGCTTGTGATCGGCGCTGAAACATTTTCTCGCATCCTTGATTGGGAAGACCGCACCACGTGTGTTCTTTTTGGTGACGGGGCGGGAGCAGTTATTTTATCCGCCCAAATGGGCAATGGTGATAATCAAGATCGGGGAATTTTAGCATCGAAGCTTCATTCTGATGGACGTTATAATGATCTTCTTTATGTTGATGGTGGTGTTTCTTCGACACAAACGGTTGGTCACCTTCGTATGAAAGGTCAGGAAGTATTCCGCCATGCTGTGGTTAATCTTGCTTCTGTGGTTAATGAAGTATTAGACCAAACCGGCATGACCTCAAAACAGGTAGACTGGATTGTTCCTCACCAAGCCAATAAACGTATTTTGGACGGCACAGCCCGCAAACTTAAAATTTCTGCGGATAAGGTTGTTATCACTGTGCAAAAACATGCCAATACCTCCGCCGCCTCTATTCCACTTGCGCTTGATGTGGCAGTTAGAGATGGGCGAATCACCCAAGGTCAGATCATCATTTTAGAGGCAATGGGTGGTGGATTCACCTGGGGTGCTTGTCTATTAAGGTGGTAAAAGAAAATTTTACTGCGGTTTTAGTGTTATTTTTGTCTATTTATCTCATTTTGGCACATAAACTAGTCTATTAGGAACTTATCCCATCCCTTTGATATTGACCGACTAATCCAGTTACAGTAGGCTAGTGGAAACAGATAAGGGTGTGAATATGAGCGGAAAAACAATAACTAGGGCTGATTTAATCGAAGCGGTTTATCAGGAAGTTGGGCTTTCAAGAAACGAATCTGCGGATTTAGTTGAAACAGTTTTGGACGAGATTGCCGCCAATCTGACCCGAGGTGATAATGTCAAAATTTCATCATTTGGTAGCTTCATCGTGCGCGATAAAGGTGGACGTATCGGTCGTAATCCAAAAACTGGTGAAGAAGTTCCCATTGAACCTAGAAGAGTTCTTGTCTTTAGACCTTCTCAGGTTTTGAAAGACCGCGTAAGCAGTTCATAATCCGTTATTATTTTGCAGTCGGTGTTGATTTTTGTTCGATCAAGAAAAATTACCATCATTGCATAGAAAGATTGCATAGAAAGAAATTGCGCTAGATGCCAACTTCAAAACAAGCAAAATCTCCCAATGCGTTTCGAACGATCAGTGAAGTTGCTGATAGTATCGGCATTCCTCAACATGTGCTGAGATTTTGGGAAAGCAAGTTTAGCCAGATAAAACCCATGAAGCGCGGTGGTGGTCGGCGTTATTATCGCCCTGAAGACGTGGAAATAATTGATGCCATCAGAGGATTACTTCATGATGATGGTTATACCATTAAAGGGGCGCAGAAACTTTTGCGAGAACATGGAGTTAAAGCGGTTGTCCATCAAACCTATATCATTCAAAGCGGCGAAGAAGCACCAAGTCTTGAAGCATCAAATGAAGATATGGTAGAAGCGGCTTCTTTAAAAGAAATTCGAGATCGTCTTGTCAGTGTTCGAAAAACCCTTAAAAACGCATTGAGCGGCAGTTAAGGCTTTTCGTTTTTATTCAGTAATATTTTGATATTTTTATCTGGGTAACTGAGCAGTTTTCCAAATTGAAAAGCAATTTCATATCGTGCGATTTTATCATATTTATTTTCGGCTATAAGATTTTTTTTCTTTTCTTTAAGGGCAAGATATTGATCAAGACTATCGTCTTTGTAAATTAAAAACAGACTTAATCCTTGGGTTTTCATCGCTGGATATAAATCGGTAACAAGAAAATTATCTTCGCGGTAATAAAGCACACCATTGCGCTGGGTGATTTGTTTAATGATCGGTTCATATTTTGTCGCATCAGAGGCGCTAAACATTTCACTAAGGCCAATTTTCTTAACATCGAGATTGACCATCTCCGCAAAGGCTCCGATCACTCCCATATGAAAATAAATATTACTGACATCATATTTTTCTTCTGCCTGAATTGTTTGAATGAAAAAAAGGCTAAAGACCAACGGTAATATTGTTTTTCTAAACATGAGTTTTCCCTATATCTGTTTTAGATCAACATGTTATGAATTTTTTAACAAAAGATCAATTGGCCTGTTGCAGGGGGGTAGATGTAACGCTATATTGCGTCCATATTTGGTCTAACGGAATGTGGCGCAGCATGGTAGCGCACTTCACTGGGGGTGAAGGGGTCGCAGGTTCAAATCCTGTCATTCCGACCAATATATCAAAGGCTTAGTGTTTTA
>ERZ890510.1835-NODE-1835-length-13114-cov-4.854047_pt1 | contig 13114 bp, 7 predicted proteins | sample MGYA00521265_ERZ890510 | MGnify/ENA primary metagenome ERZ890510 (study PRJEB32303, sample SAMEA104408624) | aquatic metagenome | biome: Brackish water; feature: Chemocline; material: water | place: Baltic Sea | collected 2014-10-26T21:54:00 | depth 110 m ...
GACCTGTGGCAGTGTCGATGACGGCAAAAGCACGCTCATCGGGCGTCTGTTTTACGATGCCAAGCTGATCTACGAAGATACCCTGAAAACACTTGAACAGGACTCCAGAACCGTGGGGACCACAGGGGGTGGCTTCGACCCGGCGCTGTTCACCGATGGCCTCAAGGCGGAGCGCGAGCAGGGCATCACCATCGATGTCGCCTACCGCTATTTCTCTACGGCACGGCGCAAATTCATCATTGCCGATACGCCTGGACACGAGCAGTACACGCGCAACATGGCGACGGGGGCATCCACCTCAGACCTGGCGATCATTCTCGTCGACGCCCGCCACGGTGTTGTCACGCAGACACGACGGCACAGTTTCATCGTCTCGCTTCTGGGCATCAAGCACGTACTCGTCGCCGTCAACAAGATGGACCTGGTCGGTTTCGATGAGCAGGTCTTTGAGCGAATCCGCAGCGAGTTCAAGAGTTTCGCCGCGCGCCTCGACCTTCCCGACCTGCATTTCATGCCGATCTCCGCCCTCCACGGCGACAACATTGTCGATGCGAGCGACAACATGCCATGGTACGGTGGATCAACACTGATGACCTTCCTCGACACCGTCTACATCGGCTCCGACCGCAATCTCGAGGACTTGCGCTTCCCGGTGCAGTATGTGAATCGGCCGAGCCTCGACTTTCGTGGTTTCTGTGGCACCGTTGGCTCCGGCATCATCCGCCGTGGTGATGAAATCATGGCCCTGCCATCGCGGCGAACGAGCCGTGTAAAATCGATTGTCACCTTTGACGGCGAATTGCAGGAAGCCTATGCCTCACAGTCGGTAACCCTGACGCTGGAAGATGAGATTGACATCAGTCGGGGCGACATGATCGTGCGCCCGGGCAACACCCCACGGCTGGAACAGAAATTCGAAGCCATGCTCGTGTGGATGCACGACGAGCCGATGGTCCCCGGCAAGACATACCTGTTCAAGCAGGCGGCAAAGAGTGTCACCGGCAGCATCAGCACACTGCGCTATCAGGTCGACGTAAACAGCCTGCATCGCAAGGATGCGCCAACACTGCAACTCAATGAGATCGGCCGCTGTGCCGTGGCGCTCAGCGAACCCGTCTGCTTTGACAGCTATCGACGCAATCGCACGACGGGGGCCTTCATCATCGTCGATCGGATCACGAATGCGACGATGGCAGCTGGGATGATCGTCGATCGCACGACAGGCCAGGATCGACGCGACCACTGGGATGACGAACCGCAGGCGGCGAGCCTGCACACGGAACTGAGCAAGGTGACCGCCGAAGAGCGCCAGGCGCGCTACGGTCAGCACGCTGCGACGATTCTGTTGACCGGGCTGGCCGGGGCCGGCAAGACTTCCATCGCCTACGCGCTTGAGCGGCGCTTGTTCGAGTCGGGCAGAGCAGCGACCGTGCTGGATGGGCAGAATATGCGACAGGGCATCAGCCGGGATCTGGGATTCACCGCCGAGGATCGATCCGAGAACCTGCGCCGCAGCGCCGAAATTGCACGTGTGATCAATGATGCCGGGCTGATCTGTATCGGTGCCTTTGTCGCGCCAAGCCAACTCGTGCGGCGCAAGGCGGCCCAGGTCGTCGGCGAGGATCGCTTCCTTGTGGTCTACCTGTCGGCGCCGGTCGACGTGTGCCGTGAGCGCCATAGTGGCGGTCAGTATGAACGGGCGGATCGTGGCGACATCGCCAACTTCCCTGGGGTCAGTTCACCCTACGAGGTGCCCGATGACGCAGATCTCGTGCTGCCCACACATGAATGGCCTGTGCACCAGTGTGTCGACGCCATCCTGAAGCTTCTTGAAGAGCGGGACCTCATCACCTGACAGTTGCCAGGTTGCAGCGGCCACGCAGGCACTGTGTGGCTTTGGCGTCGTGCTCCAACGCTGCTCTCAGCGCAGGGCTTCGACGTGCGCCCGGCGCACCTTGCATACCATGGTGTAGGCCGGGTCGAAGACGTTCCCCACGTCGTACGCCACGGCTTGTCCCAGCAGTTGGTGCGCCGTTCGCGCCTCGAGTCCAAAATCGGCCTGCAACCAGTTCAGCATCTCCGTGGTGGCGTGTTGCACGCACTGGTCGAGGGGCCGGGCATTGCCCACCGTCATCAGCCAGGTGTCATCCTGTGCACGGGGCCAGAGAGCCGAGGATCCCTTGATGAGGTCCACTGTGAAACGCACGTCAAAAGAGACTTCGACGCCGGTACCGACGATCTCGCCGTCGCCCTGCACCGCGTGACCATCGCCGATGTGAAACAGTGCCCCCGGCGCTGACACCGGGAAATACACCGTCGTCCCCTGGCGAAAGCCGCGGTAGTCCATGTTGCCACCATGATGCGACGATGTCGAGGTCGAAATCGCCTGACCGCCGGCGGGTGCCACGCCGAAACAGCCCACCATCGGGTCCAGTGGCAGCTTGAGCCTGGACAGGGGGCGTTCCGGCTCGATCAGGTGTGTCGTGCCCGCTGCCACATCCACTGCCCAGCGAAAAAACGGCGCCCCGTCGAAGGTTGGGCAGTCGCTGAGATCATCCGTGAATGCCGATCGGTAGCCTGGATCGAGGACGTTTGGCGCCACAGCGCAGGCGGTGAATCCCCAGGATCGATTCGGTTTCAGTTCATCCAGATGAACAACCAGGGCATCTCCGGCCTCTGCGCCGCGGATGAAGAACGGGCCTGTCTGTGGATTGCCGCGCCGGGTGACCCGCTTCCCCGTGTGGTCCTGACCGCGCGCGTCCACCGTGGTTGTCACCACCGTGTCCCCCGGGTCGATCTCCAGCACGGCATCGTGCCATCCCAGGGTGTTGTGGTAGAGTGAAGGTGTGAACTTGTGTACCGTCATTTTTATTTCCCCGAAAGCTTGATTTCGCGGCCGCTGCGTCCGGACTCAAAGACGGCATTGATGATCTCGACGGCGTGCCTGGCGCTATGCAACGTGATCATGGGCTCGCGGTCCTGTTGTACGGCTTCGACCATGTCCATGATGATCTGTGTATGGCCGTCGAAACTGACCGCCATCGGGTCAGCGGAGCCGCTGCTCTTGTTCACCTTCTCGCCGAAGCGACCGAGCATTTCCGCCTCCTGCCTGCCACCCTCGTCAGCCAGCAGTTTCCAGCTTTCCAAAGCCCCCTCGCGCTTCACCAGCGAACCTTCACTGCCGTAGATCGTGATCCGTTGATCATGCCCCGGATAGGCGCAGGTTGTCGTGTACAGTGTACCCAACGCCCCTGACTCGAAACGCAGCAGGGCAACAGACTGGTCCTCCGCCTCGATCTCATGGCCGAAGACGCCAAACATGCCCATCACGGAGACGACACGCCCCGAAATCCACTGCAACAGATCGACGGTGTGCACCCCCTGGTTCATCAGTGATCCACCGCCGTCCATCCCCCAGGTCCCTTTCCACGAACCGTGGGGGCCGTCATAGTAGGACTGCTTGCGATACCATGGCAGGTGGCCGTGGACGCCGATCAGGCGCCCCAACTGACCGCCCTGTACGGCGTTGCGGATCTCCATGTTCAGTGGATCCAGGCGCGACTGAAAGATCCCTGCCGCTTTGATGCCGGCCTTGTCGACAGCAGCAATCAGTTCATCGATGCGTGCCGTGGTGATATCTGCCGGCTTCTCGACAATCATATGTTTTCCGGCGGCGACCACCTGCAGGCCGATTTCCGTATGGGAGCCGGAGGGTGTGGCGATATTGACGACGTCGATGTCGTCATTGGCCAGCATCTGGGCCAGATCGGTGTAGGCTTCACAACCAAACTCCTCAGCCGTCGGCCGCAGGCGTTCCTCATCCACATCACACACAGCGACGAGTCTTGCATTCGGGGCTTTGTGAATGGCTTTGCAGTGATGCTTGCCCATTCCCAGGCCAACAACAGCGAATCCGGTCTCAGAGGACATGAGGATGTGTTTCCTTCCAGCGTGTTCAGATCGTGAAATACTTCAGCGATGGCAGGGCTTCAGAACGCTGGGAAGACTTTCGTCTCGCCATCATCGCCGCGGAAACAGCCGTTGATCACCGCCGCTTCGGAATCGCCGAACAGGCGCTTGGCGCGCCCCACGGAGAACAGATACTTCCGCCCCGTCTGCAGCATCTCGGTATCCTCCTCGGTGGCTTTCTTCTTTGCCGCCGTCGCCAGTCGCGCCGGTGTATACTCACGCAACTGAAACAGATCGACCCAACTGCCGTCCTCGAAGTCCTCAACATAGTGCACCTGGCCATCCGCACCGACCTTGACGAACAGATCCTTCAGGTTGGCGTTGCCCGACAGCCTGTCGAGGCTGATGACGGACAGGGCCAGGCGAGGGTTGTCCTGGTGTCGTTTGCGCTCAGGTTGAAACTTGAAGCAACTGACCATCAGTTCGCGCAGGCTGGAGATGATCTCCGACAACACGCTTTCCGGGGCGTGCACCTCCTCCATTGCCGCCCATGCCTGGCTGCATACATACGCAGCAACGGTGTCAAAAACCTCACCCAGTTCGCTTGGCTTGAGAAGCTCGGGTGGGACCTCGGTGGATTCGCTTTTGGCCTCGGCCCCGTCGAAAACAAGGGGCTGCTCCGCGAAATGCGCCTTGAGTGACTCCACCGAATCGGCATGGCCGGCATCAACGAAGCCCTTGGCGTATTCCCGACTGTGGCTGTGGATGTGCTCGACATGCTTGGCTGCGGAGAAGGAGCCCAAAAGAACCACGGTATCTGCATCGGCAGCCGCCCGGCACTGGGTCAAAATGTCACGGTCCGTGAGGTCGGTGATCTGTCGCAGCGCTCCCTCGTAGTAAACGGTCGTCGCCTCGCGCGAATACTCCTCGGCGTGGTCTTCACCCATCATCGTATTGACGCGCAACGCCTCCAGGCGCACCATGGCGCCGGCGGCATGATCGAGCACCTTCCCCAGGGGCGCCAACTGGCGCGCTTCGGGTTGCAGCTGACGCTTCGAGTTGTTCACCGTATTGAGCAACTGCGTCACCTCGAGCATGAAATTGCGGTCCTTTTGCAGAACCTTTTCCGGGATCGAGAGGAGATTTTTCAAGGGCAGGAACTGGGCAGTCATACGGATGGCGCCGTAGGCCTTGAAGGTATCCGTGTTCTCCTTGGCCAGCATTCTTGTCAGCGCCTGCACATCCTTCAACGAGGCCGCCGGATCGATGAACAAACTCCAGACGACCCGATCGAGCTTCTCCACCGTCGCCAACTGCCGACAGATCTGCTGGACCCTGTCGCTGAACTCAGGAAAGCTGACATCGGCAACATCGACGAAGTCGGTAGGCTTGACATCGACGTGCCCTGCCTTCGACATGTCGAGACGATCTGATTTCTTTCCGTCTTTTCGTGGACCGGGCGTCTGTGCCCCCTCCTCCGCGGCCGCACCTCCATCCCCTGCTCCGGCTGCGCCGCCGGCCTTGATGGCCCTGGCGGCACCACCGCCACCGCCACCGCCACCGCCACCGCCACCAGCGCTGGGAGCAGCAGCAGGGGCAGACCTGGCTGACAGAGTTGGTCGATTCTTACCGGCGTTGCGTGCGGTTTCCAGTCGACGGGCGATGTTCTGCGCTTCCTCCATCGACGGAATAGCGGCCCGCATGGGGTCGAAAACGGCCGTGACCTTCAGACGCTGGTCGCGAGCGGCATCATCGTCGTCGTCATCGACTTCGTCGTCATTGAGATCGTCGTTCTCATCCTCAGACGTTGAGTGAATCAGTACGCCTGATTCCGCCTCGTATATGGCGTGCAGTGCAGTCTTGAACTTCAGCAGAACTACATCGATTGGCGCATCATCGTCACCATCATCATCGTCATCGTCGTCGACACCATCATCGTCGTCGACACCATCATCGTCGTCGACATCATCATCGTCGACATCATCATCGTCGTCGTCGACAACGGCAGCAGTGCTCTTGATAGTGGCAGCAGGTGCCGTTGGATCAATGAAGGGGTCCAGCAGGAACTCTCGAACCGCGTCAGCATAGGGAGAATCACCGACGGCCTTGAGGGCGAGTCGGGCCACCTGTGGAATGGTCGCCTTGCCCTCCACAACAGGCTTGAGCACGCCGGCCAGAGTGATGCTCTCCCCTTTCACAACCTTGGCGATAATGACGAGTGCACAGGCGTCCGCCACGTAGCGTTCAATGAATGCGCCCTGACGAGATGCGGGAGGCACACGGGAGGACACGCCCTTGTACAACTTGAGCAGCGCACTCTTGATCTTGCCCTTCGTCAGGCGATCATCATCAAGGTTGAACAGGAACGTGATGAAATGGAGAACCTTGGCACACTCGTCCTTGAACTCATAGATGTCGAGTTCCGGACGACCGGACCGCAGTTGCAGGATGTAGGGGATCTCCGGCACCTTGCGATTGGCAATCATGATGGGGTGGCAGATCTCCTCCCAAACATCGATTGCATCGTCGGGGTGCATCTCCAGAAGTTTGCACCACTGACGCCATGTGGTCGCTGGAATGCGGCTCTCGTTCTGCAGCCGCGCCAGTCCGTCGCTGAGCGATTTACCCATGGTTTTGGTAGCGAACCCCAACGATCGTGATGTCCATGTGGCTCCAACCAGGGCGGCTGGGCGCAGCGATAACAACCTATAGAATATAGGCTTAGCCACTGTTAGAGAAAAGCGCGGGGGCGCACGTGCGGCAACCGGCAAGAGATAAGTGTGCAAATCACGACACAATCGGCCAACGATTGCACCGTAAAGGTGACGCTACGCTACAGGGTAGTGCAGATTGCTACGCTGCCTGCACCTCGGGCTGACTCACGTATTCCACGTAGATGGACTCGAGATCGGCCTGTTTGAGTTCATCACGCGAAAAGATCTTGACGAGATTTCCGGCGACCATGATGCCCACGCGGTCTGCGATCTGCTTGGCGCGGAAGATATCATGTGTCGTCATCCAGATCGCCTTCTTCTCTTCCCGCAGTTCCTCCAGCAACTTCAGAAACTCGGCACCGGACTTGGGATCGAGACCGGACGTAGGCTCATCGAGCAGGATGACTTCGGCGTCTTTCATGATGGCAATGGCGATGCCAAGTTTCTGGCGCATGCCCTTGGAGAATCCCTTCACACGGCGTTCGAACGCGTCCCGCTGCAGACCCACCCTGTCCATAACATTCTCATACTCAGCGGCACTGACATTCTTGCGGCCACCGAGCTTGGTGAAGAATTCGAGATTCTGCCGGGCTGTGAAGTTGCCGTAGAGCATGACGTTCTCTGACACGTAGGCGACATGCTTCTTCGCTTCGAGGGGATCCTTGGTCACATCGATCCCACAGATCTTGACCGTGCCCGCCGTGGGTTCCGTGAAGCCGAGTGACACCATGAGGGTCGTGGTCTTGCCGGCGCCGTTGGCACCCAGCATGGTGAAGATCTCGCCAGGTGGAATCGTCAGGGAAAGATTGTTGACAGCGTGCACATCGCCGTAGTGCTTGGACATCTCAAGGATCTCGAGCACGGGTGCCTCCAGGGGGTCATGGGGTCTTCGTACAGTAACGGTGCTTGCCGAAGGTGACCCATGTCAAGCGGTATTGGCCTGATGGCGGTCCGGATTCGGGGTTCCCGCGTCAGCGGGAGGCAGCGGCGACCCGATCGGGGCGTCCAACCGGCAGCGGTTGTCTTGACATGGTCCGCCTGGCCCGGCTTGTTTTCCTGTGCGTTCCCACCCATATAACCGGAACCTATTGATTTTGCTGACTTTGGTGCCTGCTACGAGGCGTATCAGCCTCCTCATGTCGGTGTTGCTCTGCGCTGCCAGCGCGCCGTCAGCGGCTCAGTCGACCATGGACAACACTGCGGACAGCCTCGATCTACAACGCTGCCTCGACGCGGCCATGTCGCGCAATCGCGAGTTGCTCCAGGCCCGTGAGCGGATCGAGGAAGTCAACGGCGATCGCATCGTCGTGCGCTCACGACTCATGCCCAATGTGCAGCTGACCGCCTCCTATGACGCCCTGCGCACCGAGAGCCACGGGGAGACGCAGGACAATCTGGCCAGTGAACTATTGCTGCAACAGCGGCTCTTCGAGTTCGGACCTGACGCAGCCGCCGAAATCGCCCTGCGCAGTGATCTGCGCAATGCCGTCTTCGACTACCAGGACAAAGTCTACGAGATCACGACGCGCGTCTGGGAAGTCTTCCACATCATTCTGCTGCAGAATGAGCAAATCGCCCTGCGGCGAGCTTCAAAGGCAGCTTTCGATGAAGTCCTTGCCCGGCAGCAGGCCCGCTATGACAAGCGTCTCGCCTCGGAGGCGGACAAGCTCAGCGCCGAGTTGAACGTTCTCGAAGAAGAACTGGCTATCAACTCGTTGCTGCGCTCACAATTCCGCAACAGGATGGACCTGATGCGGCTCATCGGCCGGCCCATCGGCGTTGAATTGCAGTTGCATGGCAAGCTCGCCACTTTTGAGGTCGACGAGACGCAGGCGGTGCGCGTGGCCATCGCCCGCAACGTGAAGATCGGACTGAGTGAGCAGTTGCTCAACGAACAACGCCGCGTCGTGCGTGAGATCGGCTGGGAGTATGCCCCGGATCTGGCTGTCGACGCCAATCTGGAGGACGGCCGCCGCCGCGCCGGCATATCGGTGGATCGCGAAGGTCGCACGTGGGGCGTCAACATGGAGACAGGCCTGGCCCTCAGCGAACAGGAGCAACCGGGCGCCTCCGACGAAGCCACCTGGTCAGCAAGGGTACAGGCGCGAATCCCCATCTTCGAAGGTGGTGCCCGCATTGGGCGTGAAGCCCTCGAACGCGCCCGTCTGCGACGATTGCAGGCACAGCTACGGGACCTCCACGCCGGCGTTGAACTCCAGGTTCGTCAAGCCTATCAATCAATGCTGGAAGAACAGGAGAAACTCGGCTTGCAGGACCAGCGGGTCGTGATCGCCCGCCGTCGACTCGAGATCTCCCAGGTCCTGCGCGACGAGGGGCAGGGCAACGAAGCTCAGCTCGAGCAGGTTCGCGATCAGTTCTTTTCTGCTCAGGAGAATCTGTTCAGAAACCAGGAGACCTACATCGCACGCCAGGCCCAGTTGCGGCGACTCATGGGGTATCTGGAATGACCTTCCTGCGCATCGCCAGCCTCCTGATCCTCTGTTCGACCGGGCTCCTCTGGGGACAGAGTCAGGCCGTCGGCACACGCCAGCAACAACTGGACAGACTGCAGTTGCAGGAGCGTCAGGGGCGTCTGGAGCAGGCTCATGAGAGCCTGGCAACGGCGCTCAATGAGTTGGAGACGACCCAGGGCCTGTACGAGGCGGGCTTCGTCGCCCTGCAGACATTCAACACGACCAAGAACAGTTATGAAGAGGCTCGGCTGCAACTCGAAGAGGCCGAAATCCTGCTGGAGCAGACCGCCCTCGATCTGCTGAAAAACGCTACACGTATCATCGTGCGTGAGGCTCGCAAGTACAAGAGCAAAGACGGTAAGAGCATGGTTGACATCACCCTTACCAACGCGTCCGATGTCGGTGATGCCCTCGTTGTTGACCCTTCTTTGACCGAGCAGGACCTGCAGGCGCTGTTACGTGTGGAGAACATCTTTGTCTCTGTCCGCAACGGTCCCGTTGTCGGCGAACCGTACGAGAGCCGCATTGCCGCTCTCGATGTCGGCGAGAGTCGCACCCTCACATACCGCCTGCTGCGGGACGAGGATGGCGTTTCAGTGGTCCTCAGCTACCTCGACATCGAGGAGGAGCGGATTCCCGTTATTCTGCGCAAAGGTGGTGAGCAGACACTGCCGAGTATCAATTCGGCGCAGTTCTCCCAGACCGGTGAGCTACAGCAGACGGTGCGCTTCGATCTGACGGTGGAGCGCCTGTCCGACGAGGAACGCAGCTTCAGCCTCGCCGTGGTGGGCCTGCCCCGACGGATCGACCATTCCTTCGTCGACAATGGCGCCAAGGTCAACCAGGTGAAATTCGACGAGAATAAATCGAAGGCAACCCTGTCTTTGCAGTTGCAGATTCCGGCAAAACTCGACCGCGAGTTCGTCGGTCGCACCAGGACTTTTTTTGCTCTCGTCACCGAACCTCGGGAATACGCCGGGATGCACGCTTTACAATCTGAGTTTGGCGATGCGCCTGTCCCGGAGGAACGGGTTGCCGAACTCGTTGCCAACTATGTGAAGCTGGAATTGATCCCGAAGGGCATTGGTAAACTGGAGGTTCTCGTCTCCAATACCTACCGCGAGATCGAGGTCGGCGAAGAGCTGCACATCCGCGTTGAGTTCCTCAACCGTGGCAGTGTGATAGTGCAGAACATCAAGGCAGCCCTTGATCTGCCCTATCAATGGCAGGAGGAGGTCGACCCACTCCTGATTAAGCGCCTGGAACCCCAGGAGCGGATCCCGGTGGATATTATTGCCAGGCCGCCCGCCGATATCGCTGTAGGCAATTACGAACTGGGCGTTGAAGCGCAGGGCCAGGTGGGCAACGAGAACGTTGAATCCCTGGAGAAAAATCTGACAATCCACGTAGGTGCCAGCTCGAACATCGCTGGCAATGTCATCCTGATTGGAATCCTCGTCCTGCTCGTCGTCGGCATCGGCGTCGCCAGCATCCGGATCAGCCGCCGATGAAGAGGACCATCATGCGCCGAGTGTCACTGCTCGTTCTCATCATCCTGCAGTTTGGTGTGCAGCTGCTTGCCGTGGATCGACTCAATGCCCAACAGAGTCCGGTGGCCAAGGATCTGCGCACAAAGGAACAGCGCCTCTACGATATCCAGCTGCGCCAGGCCCAGCTCAACGTCGACAAGCGTGACCTGGAGATGGAAACGAAACGCAGTGATTTCATCGCCATTCAGAATCTGTACGAGCAGAAGATCGAGACGGTCGAACGTCTCAATAAGGCGCGCCGGGATCTGATGCTGGCGGAACGTCAGTACAACGAAGCCAAGTATCAGCTCGACCGTACGCGCCTTGAGTTTCTGCGTGATGCCACACACATCACGATCCGTCAGGCACGTAAGTACCGGACGCTCGACGGACGCCGCCAGGTCGACATCGTGCTGCAGAACTCTTCGCAGCTGATGCAGGCCATGTCGCTCAACCCGGATCGCGCCGAAGCGGAGATCCGACCGCTGCTCGAAGTGCAGAACATGAGGGTTGCACTGGAAAATTCCGGCGGCACGCTCATTGCCGAACCATACGAGCAGGTCGTTGCTGCCCTGGCTCTGGGTGACTCAGTCCAACTGACTTTCCGACTCCTTGACGACTACGATGACGTTGTCGTCGCCATGACCTACGTCGATGAGAGTGAGGAAAATCACTACATCATCCTGCGACGTGAGTCGACTCAGGACGTGCCGACGATCAATTCGGTGCAGTTCTCGCAGGAAGGCGACCTCAATACGCGCGTTCGTTATGACCTCATCCTTGAACGTCTGGCCGAAGATGAAAAGACCTTCCGTCTGGCCCTGATCAACCTGCCGCGGGAGATCACGCCTTCCTTCGTTGATCCAGGGACCAACGCCAGCCTGACGCAGGTAAAATTCAGTGACGATGTCACGCGGCAGCAGCTCAACCTTGAGTTGCAGATCCCGGAGAAACTGAGTCGTAAATTCGTTGATCAGACGATCGAATTCTACGTGTTCATCACCGATACGGCGGGTTTTGCGCGCATCGGCGAACTCCACCGGCAGAACGGCAGCAATCTGATTCCCCTCGAAGAGATCAACACAATTCCTGGGAACAAGGAGCGCTTTGAGCTGATCCCGCGCGGGCGGGGAGCACTGGAGTCGATCATTGCCAATCGCTACCAGGAGATCCGCACCGGCGAAGAGGTCCTGGTACGTATCGATCTGCTCAATACCGGAACACTGGAGGTCGAACGAGCCCATCTGGTGCTGACCCCACCCCTCGACTGGACGTGGTCGTCCGATCCTGACACGATCGACCGTATCCTGCCCGGCGAGAAAGAGCCGATCAATATCACCTTGACACCACCGGAAGGCATTGGCGTCAGTGAGTACGATGTCCGCATCGAGGCCGTCGGTTATGAAGGCCCGGAACGTATCGAAGCCCAGGAAAAGGACATCACGATCCGCGTTGAAGAGCGGGCCGACGTCATCCGCAATGCCCTGATCATCGGCGCCGTGATCGCCCTGGTTATTGGCGTTGCCGTGGGCAGCATCAAGGTCAGCCGTCGCTAGTGGCAAAGGTCGTGGCGACATCTATATTCATGAGTGATCTCGTCGCGGCACATGACTCCGGACGGGCACCTGGGAATCCATGAAATACGACATTGGTGATCTGCTCAACTCCTGGCCATTCGATCCGGATGAGTTCATCGCGCGCCGGATTACGGCTCGCGACGGCACGGAGAAGATCCAGATCCGGATAGATATGGGCATGCTGCAACTGGCAGTGGAGGGCCGGCCTGATGGCCACCGTCCCCACGGTGCTGAGTCCTTGTTGCAGCACTATCGCAGTGCCCTGCCAGTGCGCAGCTCCAGCCGGGGTGACTCGAGGCGCAGCGACGTCGGCCGCGGTGATATCAACCGCAGTGATATCAACCGCAGTGATATCAACCGCAGTGATATCAACCGCAGTGGCGGCGCCGAGCTTGACGAGGATGCCTGCGAGGACCTGTTCCAGGAGGCCTGGCAGTACTATCAGCGGTATCTGGCACTTTTCTACCTTGAGGACTACGCTGGTGTGACACACGACACCGGCCACAATCTGGCCATCTTTGATCTCGTGCAGGAGTACGCAGATTCTGACGAGGTGAAATGGTACTTCGAGCAGTACTTCCCTCACGCTGTCATGATGCAGGCCCGTGCGGGGGCCATGGAAGTCCTCGAAAACAAGGACTATCCCGCAGCTCTCCGTCATGTGCAAAAGGGCATCGACAGGATCGAGGAATTCCTCGGCGAGTGGGAGGGCGAAGGCGGAGACGTGATGGACGAGGAGTTCCCTGAACTCACATTCCTGCGCGATTGGTATGAAGAGCTCGAGAAGGAACGACCTCTGTCGCCCAAGGAACAACTCGAATACGACCTGACAGTCGCTGTCGAGGCGGAGAACTTCGAGGAAGCGGCGCGCCTGCGCGACAAACTTCGCACCTTGCGTCCGGCATTCCTCA
>ERZ890510.1837-NODE-1837-length-13108-cov-4.661610_pt1 | contig 13108 bp, 14 predicted proteins | sample MGYA00521265_ERZ890510 | MGnify/ENA primary metagenome ERZ890510 (study PRJEB32303, sample SAMEA104408624) | aquatic metagenome | biome: Brackish water; feature: Chemocline; material: water | place: Baltic Sea | collected 2014-10-26T21:54:00 | depth 110 m ...
GGATAACCTCGGGGTCGTGCAAACCAGCGCCGAAACCGAATCGCTCGCATCATCCCTTTCAGACAATGGCGGCGTCTACTTCGTGCCGGCGTTCACCGGCCTGGGCGCACCCTTTTGGGAACCCGAGGCCCGCGGGGCAGTGGTCGGCCTGACCCGCGACACGGGACGCGCCCACCTCGCCCGCGCGGCTCTTGAGGCGGCGGCCTATCAGACGCACGACCTGCTCGCCGAATCCGGAAAACGCGCCACCGCGCTTCGTATCGACGGCGGCATGGCAGCAAATAACTGGTTCGCCCAGTTCTTAGCCGACCTGCTTGGGATCAATGTGGATCGCCCGGCCGTGACCGAAACGACCGCGTGGGGCGCCGCCATCCTGGCAGGGCTTCAGACCGGCATGTTTGCATCGCTGGATCAGGTCGCGGCGGATTGGCGGGCCGAACGCACCTTCGCGCCGCGTATCGACGATGCGCAACGCGCCGGCCTCATCGCCGGTTGGCGTCGCGCGGTGGCTCAGGTCCGGGCTGGCTATGCTTAGGCGTCGGTCAGCTATCCCGCGGCAAATATCACGCTGCGGGATGCGTTGCGATCCAATGGTGGGCGATGTCTTCGCGCCGGCAAATCCACACGTCGTCGTGCCGTTGCAAATGATCCATAAACCGAATCAAACCCGCGAGCCGTCCGGGGTGTCCAGCAAAGCGGGCATGCAGGCCGATCGACATCATCCGCGGCGTCCGCGCGCTTTCGCGGTAATAGACATCGAACGCATCTTTCAGATAGGTCTCGAAATCTCTAGCGGTCCCGAAGCCCGGCGCCGCGGTGAACTTCGCGTCGTTATTGGTAAAGGTATAGGGAATGACCAAATGGGGACGCCCGGATTCCGCAACCCAATACGGCAGGTCATCGGCGTAGGAATCGGAGTCGTACAAAAACCCGCCCTCCTCCACGACCAACCGGCGCGTATGTTCCGACGGCGAATAGCGGCAATACCAGCCAAGCGGACGGGTACCAGTTGTCTTGGTGATGGCGTCTATCGCAAGCCGAATGTGTTCTCGCTCTTCGGCTTCGCTCAGAAGGTGATGGCTGACCCACCGCCAGCCATGGCTACACACGTCGTGTCCGGCATCGGCCATGGCGCGGGCCGCATCGGGGTGGCGCAGCATCGCGAGGCCACAACCGAAGACCGTCATCGGCAGGCGGCGCTCAGCGAACAAATCCATCAGCCGCCAGAAACCGACGCGACTGCCGTATTCGTAGAGCGACTCGGTGACAAAATCCCGTTTGCCCGCGCCAACCGACGCGACCGGGATTTCGCCGATATAGGTTTCGGCGTGGGCGTCACCGTCGAGAATCGAATACTCCGACCCCTCTTCGTAGTTCAGCACGAAATTGACCGCGAGCCGCGCACCGCCCGGCCACTGCGCATCGGGCGGATTGCGCCCATAGCCGACAAGGTCGCGCGGATAGTCTTGCCAATTCTCGGTCACTGGACGCGGCGCCCGGCCTACTACGAACCTGCGGTCAGAAGATGCACTTCGCCGTCGGTATGAAAGATTCGCAATCCTTTGGCGTGGTGATACGCCGGGTCTTCATGGAAGGCCCGCGCCGCCGCTTCGTCAGGAAACTCGATCAATGCGCCGCGCTGCCAAGTGGGCGCGCGCTCAAGCGCGGCAGGCGCTCCGGCCGCGATGATCTTCCCACCGTGTTTTTCGAGCAGCGGCACGACGAGTTTGTAATATTGGTCCCGCCAACTCGGATCATCGCCGTGTTGGCTCGAAAACGAAATTACGTATGCCGACATGAGACCTTCCCGCTTGATCGATCGCGCGCTGCAATTGCGCGATCGCGTTTCGCTTATGAGCAGTATTGAGGAGCGACACTTATGGCCTGGGATGTCCTGGAGCGCAATCTGCCGGAATATCGTTTCGTCGAACAGCATCAGCGATTTGTCGCTGCGTCGCCAGCACGGGTGTGGGCGGCGCTTCATACCGCGCAAGTGGAGGGTTCCGGGATCACCAGAGCCGCGGTTGCCTTGCGCATGCTGCCGGCGCGCCTTTCCGGGCGAGCCCCGGTACCAATCCGCCTGTTCGATCTCGCGGGCATGGCGAATTTCCTCCGCCTTGGTGAAATCCCTGAACGTGAACTGGTGCTGGGCATGGTCGGGCAATTTTGGCGGGCCAAGGGCGGCCTCCTGCCGATCGACCCGGAAGCCTTTGCGGCGTTCGCCGATCCGGCCTATGCGAAACTAGCCTACGGCTTTTTGCTCGAACCGCAGGGCAGCGGAACGCTGCTCAGGACCGAAACCCGGGTGCACGGCCTCAGTGCCGAGAGCGTGCGCCGGTTTTGGCCCTATTGGATCATGATCCGCCCGATCAGTGGCCTAATCCGACGCGAAATTCTTGCGGGCATCGGGCGCGAAGCGTTAGAAGGCAGCGAGCCGGCGAATTAGTTCACGCTTGGGCGGCGGGGAAGTGTCTCCCCAGCGGCCCCGACCACACGATCCCCGAGCACATCGTCTCTCACAACGGCATAAACGAACGCGCTATCGGTGTTGGCATAACAGGTAATGCGAATACGCGGGTCGTCGGCCCGGCCGGTGAGCTTCAAATAATAGACCGACACCGATTGTGCAGTGCCGTCCGAGAAATAATGGGTCCGGCTGAGCTCGTAATCGAATTTCGCGGAATCGACCGCGTAGTCAGCGCGGTTGTCCATGACGGCTTGCCGGCAAGCCTGCTCGTATTCCTCCGAACAGCCGGCGAGGAGTGCCGCCAATCCCAGGACTATGGTCCGGCTGCGCATGGCAGACGTCCTTGCTCTGGAGAAAAATTGGTCGGAGCGAGTGGATTCGAACCACCGACCCCCACACCCCCAGCGTGGTGCGCTAACCAGACTGCGCCACGCTCCGACCGTAGGGCGATATATAGCGATTGATTATAGGGTCGGCAACGCGCCGTGCGTGACGTTAGCGGCGGCGGGCGTCCCGCAGCAATTTGCGGAGCCCGTCCAGCTCCTCGATCGCGCCTTCAATGGCGGCGCTTTTGGTTCGGGCCAAGCTCGGCCGATCAGAGAGACGTTGTGCCGCTTTAGACGGCCGCGCGATCTCGCCGCGCTTGCCATTTTCTTTGAGGAGCTTCTGCACACCCTTAATGGTGTAGCCCTCCTCGTAGAGAAGGGAGCGGATGCGACGCAGCAACTCTACGTCTTCCGGCCGATAGTAGCGGCGGCCGCCACCGCGTTTCAGCGGCCGGACTTGGGCGAACTTGCTCTCCCAGAAGCGCAAAACATGTTGCGGTACATCAAGTTCGCCGGCCACCTCGCTGATGGTCCGAAAGGCTTCGGGCGATTTTCGATTCCGTGGGCTACCCGTCTCGCCCCCTGCCGTCGTCGTCGCCATGCCTACTCCCGATCTTGCGAGGTTTCCGCGTTGATGCGGTCCTTCAAGACATGCGAGGGGCGGAAAACCAGAACACGCCGAGGTAAAATCGGCACTTCTTCGCCCGTCTTGGGATTCCGTCCGATCCGGCGACCTTTTTCCCGTACATAGAAGCTCCCAAACGAGGAGATCTTAACGGTTTCACCTTTGACCAGACTTTCGCCGATTTCGCGCAGAACCGACTCAACGAGATCCGCAGATTCGTTCCTCGACAGGCCGACCTCTTGGTACACAGCTTCACTAAGCTGCGCACGGGTCACCGTATTCCCTGCCATTGCGGACCCCTCCCTCACTGCCGCGCAAACGGTACTCGCGAGGGAAAAGCCCGTCAATAACAAAGGGATATCAATAGGATAAGACGCGACGCTGATGTTGCATGGAATCCGCAGTAAACAGCGGAATCACCATCTGACGAGGCAGGCTCCCCAGGTGAAACCACCGCCCATCGCCTCCATCAAGACCAAATCGCCGCGCTTAATGCGGCCATCTTGGACGGCAACGTCGAGCGCGAGCGGCACCGAAGCCGCCGAGGTATTGGCATGCAGATCGACCGTCACGACGACTTTGCCAGGATCAATACCCAGCTTCTTGGCCGTTGAGTCGAGGATTCTCTTGTTGGCTTGGTGCGGTACCAGCCAGTCGACGTCGTTCAATGTCACACCGGCGGCGGCGATAACTTCCTCAACCACCTGGGCCATATTGACGACGGCGTGGCGAAAAACCTCGCGGCCCTGCATCCGGACGTGTCCCACAGTTCCGGTAGCGCCCGGACCGCCGTCGACGTACAGCGCATCGTGCATCCGACCGTCAGAGTGCAGTTTGGTGGCCAGCACGCCACGGTCCGAAATTAGACCCGCAGACTCCTCGGCCCGCAGCACCACAGCGCCCGCGCCGTCACCAAAGAGGACGCACGTGCCACGGTCGTCCCAATCGAGAATCCGGGAAAACACTTCGCTCCCAATGACTAACGCTGTGCGGGCCTGGCCGGTCTGCAACAGACTGTCGGCCACGGTCAGCGCATAGACGAACCCCGAACACACGGCTTGGACATCGAATGCTGCCCCGCCGGTCATGCCCAGCGCCGCCTGCACGGTTGTGGCCGTCGCCGGAAACGTCTCGTCGGGGGTGGTCGTGGCAAGGACAATGAGGTCGAGGTCGGTTTCTGCGGCCAAGCCCGCCTGGGCCAGCGCTTTTTTGGCGGCCGCGAGCGCCAGTGTGGAGGCGAGTTCTCCGTCAGCCGCGATATGGCGTTGGCGAATGCCGGTACGCGATTGAATCCACTCGTCGGTCGTATCGACGGTTTTGGCCAGTTCCTCGTTTGTGACGAGCCGGGGCGGCAGGTACGAGCCGCACCCGTGAATGACCGACCGAATGACGGTCACGAGACGGCAGCCTCGGTGCCCGGTGATCCCTGGCTGGAAATGGTCTGCAGATCGCGAACGATTTGCTCGTTGAAACGGCCACGAATGAGGTCGGCTGCCACGCCGATTGCATTGGCGAAACCAATCGCGTCGGTGCCGCCATGGCTCTTTACGACAACGCCGTTCAACCCGACAAAGAGCGCACCGTTGTATGTCCTTGGATCGACTCTCTTGCGGATCGCCCGCAACGCCGGACGCGCCAGTACGTAGCCGACCCGCGACAGGATCGAGCGGCGAAATGCGGTGCGCAACATCTCGCTATAAAACTTGGCGGTTCCCTCGGCAGTTTTTAACGCGATGTTGCCGGTAAATCCGTCGGTCACAACAACATCGACCGTCCCCTGTCCGATGTCGTCGCCCTCGACAAACCCCTCGAATGCCAGTGGCAAACTGGTCGATTCGCGCAGGATTTGGGCCGCAAGTTTGAGGTCCTCGTGACCCTTAAGCTCCTCGGTACCGACGTTTAGCAGACCCACCATCGGCTGCCGAACCCCGAGCACGGAGCGGGCGAACTCCGCACCCATGATGGCGAACTGGACCAAGTTGTCCGCCGTGCATTCGATATTGGCGCCAAGGTCGAGGATCACGCTTTCACCGCGCGTGGTCGGCACGACCCCGGCCATTGCCGGACGATCGATGCCAGCGACAGTCTTGAGCACAAATTTGGACATCGCCAAGAGCGCGCCGGTGTTACCCGCCGACACGACACCGCCGCATTCGCCGTCGCGAACGGCATTGATTGCCAGCCGCATGCTGCTTTCCTTGCCACGGCGTAGCGCCTGCGAGGGCTTGTCTTCGGCAGCAATGACCTGAGGGGCATGCCTAATCTCGCAACGCCCAGCAAGCTTGGGGAACCGTTTTAGAATCGGTCCAACGCGCCGTTCGTCACCGAACAATAGGAATTTGACGTCGGGGTGACGCTTCCTCGCGATATCGGCGCCCTTAAGAACAATACCCGGGGCCTTGTCTCCGCCCATGGCATCGAGCGCGATAGTGATCGGCTGCGTCAAACTGAACCCCTGCGCGGCCTATGCCGCGTCACTTCCTTCGGTGACTTCCTTGCCATTGTAGTGCCCGCAGGCCCCACAGACATGGTGGGGACGCTTCAGCTCACCGCAATTGGGGCATTCCGACGAATTCTGGGGTGCCAGGGCGTCGTGGGCGCGGCGCATATCACGCCGCGAGGTCGATACTTTGCTTTTGGGAACAGCCATTACAAACCTACGGGTCCTTTATCTCTCGTTTGCCAAGTACTTAAACCTTGTTTCTTAACTTTGCCAGACCCGCGAATGGGCCCTGCTCGTCCCGCGGGGCGGCATCAAACGTGAATTCAACACCGCTTTTGCGAGGATAGGGATCGAGCGCCAAAGCAAGGTATTCCGCCACCACCGCGCCAAGGTCAATCGAACTACCCTCAAAAGGCTCCACGTCGCTCTCATCGGGCGATATTTCGACCTCGCGCTGCAAATCGGCGGTCCAGTCGGCAGCAGGAATATAGCGCAACTCAAAGGTATCTTCGAGGTTGCTTTTCACCGGGTCGAGCGTGACCACACAGTTTTGGACGACCACAGCAGAGAATTTCCCTCGCACCAGCAGGGTACGATCGTCATCGAGGGCGCTGACCTCACCCGAAACGGCGAGTTTCAAGACATCTTGTAGGCCAAGCCGCGCGCCCAAGGCGAGCCGCTGTCCGTCATCGGCGGCAAACGCGAACGTTCGTCCGCCGCTGCCAACATCTGCCATTTCAAAGGGATAGGAGAATTCGTGCATGTTCTCGGCCCATGGTTGGGCGGGCTAATCAGCCCAAATAGGAGGAGCCCCGGTTGGCGGCGAACGTTAAAGATTGCACGATCCAGGGTCAATTCCTGGGGACGTGCAAGTCAGACGACAGATGGTGCTTCAAACCGCACCTTTCCAGTCAGAATCTGCCCCAAATCTTGGCCATCGAGATTGACGACTTGGCGGCGGACGATGTCCGCAAGGCGCCCAAGCCCCTCAATGCGCGCAGGATCATCGACATAGACGTTTCGCGCCAGTGCCTCCTCAAGCGTCGGGCCGGCCGAATCGATGGCTGCCTGATAGGCCTTTGCCCGACCGTAGAAGGCGTCCGCCATTTCCTTGATTCGTTTGCCGACTCCCATGTCGCCGGTCCCCATTTCGCGCAGGTTTCGGTCCATGTCGGCAAACAAATAGGACATGAATTCCCGGCCAAACTGATCGCTTGGCGGCCCGCGACCCTTGACCCGGCGGACCAACAGGATCGCGTGCAACGCAATCATTTCAAAACGGCCATCGACCGTGTCGGGTACCCCCAGCGATTCGTAGAACGCAGTGTCCCGTGCTTGGGCGACGACCGTAAGATAGGCCTCCCTCGCGGGGGCGGCGTAGGGCGGCTCGGCGAAAAGGGAACGCCAGATTTTCCGAAGGACATTCATGTGCAGGACCAATTGACCATAAAGTTGACAGCCCTGGGTGGCAGTAGCATGGTCCGCGCTGTTCGTATTGCAAAGTTCATAGCTGAAAAGTCACGGAATCGGTTTCCAATGCAGCGTTTCGCCCCGGCATACCGAGCCATGCTCATTCTGTGTCTAACACTAGCAGCCTGCGCACCAACCTTCGTCCTCCAAGGTTATGTGCCCGATGATGAGACGCTCGGAACCGTCGAACTCGGAGTCGACACAAAAGAGAACGTCTCCACCAAACTCGGGTCGCCCTCAACCATTGCGACGTTCGACGACGACACCTGGATCTACGTGAACAAGCGAACCGAAGTATTTGCGTTCTTCGAGCCTAAGGTTCTCGGCCAAAGCGTCGTCGCCATTAACTTCGATGGCGAAGGCCGGGTTGAAGAAATCCGACGCTACGCTCTCGAAGACGGCCGCCTGATCGACCCGGTAACCCGAGAAACGCCGACCCAGGGCCGAGAGCTGGGTTTTCTAGAACAGCTCTTCGGCAATGTCGGCCGGTTCAACACCGGATCGAATGGCGCGAACTAAATTTAGGCCAGCACCGCCAACATCAACAACGCGACGATATTGGTGATCTTGATCATCGGGTTAACGGCTGGGCCCGCCGTGTCCTTGTAGGGGTCACCAACGGTATCGCCGGTCACAGCAGCCTTGTGCGCTTCCGAGCCCTTGCCGCCGTGATTCCCGTCTTCGATAAACTTCTTCGCATTGTCCCAGGCGCCACCACCCGCGGTCATCGAAATGGCGACAAAAATCCCGGTGACGATTACCCCGAGCAACATCGCGCCAACTGCAGCGAACGCTGGACCCTGTCCGGCAATCGCCCAGATAACGAGATACAGCACGATTGGCGCAAGAACCGGCAGCAACGACGGAATGATCATTTCCCGGATCGCCGCTTTGGTCAGAATGTCGACAGCCCGTCCGTAATCAGGCTTGCCAGTCCCCTCCATAATGCCGGGGATCTCTTTGAACTGACGACGCACCTCGGTGACGACGGCCCCGGCGGCACGGCCAACGGCCGTCATACTCATGGCGCCGAACAGGTAGGGCAGCAGGCCGCCCATGAACAGGCCAATCACGACAAACGGATTGCTGAGCGAGAAATCGACCTGAACGTTCGGGAAGAACAGCCTCAGATCTTCGGTGTAAGCGCCGAACAAGACCAGCGCCGCAAGCCCGGCCGAACCAATCGCATAGCCTTTGGTTACGGCCTTGGTCGTGTTGCCGACGGCGTCCAAAGCATCGGTCGTCTTGCGGACATCGGCATCCATATCCGCCATCTCGGCGATGCCGCCGGCGTTATCGGTTACCGGGCCGTAGGCATCGAGAGCGACGACGACGCCGGCCAGCGCGAGCATCGTGGTGACCGCGACAGCGATGCCAAAAATGCCGGCCAACATAAAGGTCGAGATAATGCCCGCGACAATGATCAATGCAGGTACGGCGGTCGCCTCCATCGAAATGGCCAACCCTTGGATCACGTTGGTGCCATGACCGGTGGTCGACGCCTGGGCGACGCTGCGCACCGGGCGATAGTTGGTCCCGGTATAGTACTCGGTGATCCACACCAGTCCGCCAGTGACGGCAAGCCCGATCAGGCCGCAATAAAATAGCATGCGGCCGCTAAATTCAGTCCCCGTTGAAGTGGTGTACACGGTGGATGACCCCAAGACGTATTCGGTCACCACCCACAACCCAATCGCGGACAAAATGCCGGACACAATGAGTCCGCGGTATAGCGCACCCATGATGTTCTGGCTTGCGCCGAGCCGGACGAAGAACGTGCCGATGATCGACGCGAAGATGCAGATGCCGCCAATCGCCAGCGGATAAACCAGGAAGTCGGCGTTGCCGGAGAACAGAATCGAGCCCAGCACCATGGTCGCGACCATCGTTACTGCGTAGGTCTCAAAGAGGTCGGCGGCCATGCCCGCGCAGTCGCCCACGTTGTCGCCGACGTTATCGGCAATCACCGCGGGATTACGCGGATCGTCCTCAGGAATACCCGCTTCGACCTTGCCTACGAGATCGGCCCCGACGTCGGCGCCCTTGGTGAAAATGCCGCCCCCAAGACGGGCAAAAATCGAAATCAGCGAGCCACCAAAGCCAAGTGCCACCAGCGGGTCGATGATTTCGCGGCCTTCGGCGCCGATTGCCAACAAGATCCCGTAGTAGCCAGCGACGGAAATGAGCGCCAGGCCGACGACGAGCATGCCAGTGACGGCGCCCGCTTTGAACGCAACTGCAAGACCCTCGGCAAGGCCGCTGCGTGCCGCCTCGGCGGTACGAACGTTGGCCCGCACCGAGATGTTCATCCCGATATAGCCGGTCGCGCCTGATAGGAATGCGCCGATCACGAAGCCGACGGCCTCTTTCCACCCAAGCAGGAACAGGAGGATGACCGCGATGACCACACCAACGAGTGCGATCGCACGGTATTGGCGGTTCAGGTACGCATTTGCGCCGACCTGAATGGCCCGGGCGATCTCCTGCATCCGCTCGTTACCGGGGCTGCGTGCGAGAACGGACCGACTAGCGTAAACGCCATAGAGAATGGCGAAAACGCCCGAAATGATCGCGAACCATAACCAGTTTGACATGGGATCGGCCCTCTTAAATTCTGCTGATGGGCGCGAACCGCGCACGGTGGCGCGGCCCGGCTAAAAACCGCGCGGAACATGCCAGAACTACTCTGGCAACGCAACAAACTGGGGTTTTTTTCGGTGGATGGCCTGAGCGTTAGGCTTTGACCGGTTCCGGCCGGCGCAACATCAGCCAGATGAGCGCCAGCGTGACAACGATCAAGAATGGGACCGCGCCAAAACTCACGGCCCGCCAACTGAGAAGCTGAAGCAAGGCCCCCGATGACAGTGACGCGACCGCCACAAGGCCAAAGACCATGAAATCGTGGAATCCTTGGGCCTTGGCGCGCTCCGCCGGTTCATAGGTTTCAGTAAGCAAAGTCGATCCGCCCACGAACATAAAGTTCCAACCGAGACCCAGCAGGAAAAGCGCCGCCCAGAAATTCAGGAAAGCGACACCGGTCACCGCGAAGGCGACCGCACCGATCATGAAGACAACGCCAACAGCGATGATGTTGAGGACACCAAACCGCGCGATCAGGGCACCAGTGATAAACGACGGCGCGAACATGGCGAGGGCATGCCATTGGATAACCGTCTTGGCATCGCTCAGAGCGTGATGAAACTGCTCAATCATGGCGATCGGCGTTGCGGTCATCAGCAGGACCATCACCGCAAACCCGATCATGCTGGATAGGACCGCCACGATGAACTTCGGCTGGCGCGCAATCTCGGACAACGGGCGCCCGGTCTCGTTCCGCTCCTGGACGGTGGGTGCAGGAATCCGAATAAATTGGATCAACCCTATTGAGATTGCGACCAGGACGATCACCGCTAGGTAGGTCCCGAGGAACTGGGCGCCCGGCACAAGATCAGCCGTACGCAGGGCAATCTCGGGCCCGACATACGCGGCGACGACTCCGCCGAGCAGCACGAGAGAGATCGCCTTCCCGCGAAATTTGTCCGACGCGACGTCGGCCGCTGCGAACCGGTAGTAGTGGGCGAAACCGTTGTACATGCCCATCAGCAAGATGCCGAAAGCAAATCCCCAAAAACTGAATTGCCAAACCGACAGGGCCGCGATGCCAGCCCCGACCATGCCGATCCCGGCGCCGATCGTGAACCCAGCGCGACGCCCGACACGCTTCATGATCATCGACGCCGGCACCGTCGCCAGTGCCGTGCCAATGACCATCGCCGACACCGGAACCGTCGCCAGCGTCGTGTCTTCTCCTAGGAACTGAAAGCCGACCAATCCGGTGGTCAGCGCCATGATCGAACTGGAAGACGCAAAAAACGCCTGACAAAGGGCCAGTAGCCCAACGGTAGCTTTCGGATTAGTCGACAAAATTAGCCCCCTAGTGGCCGCCGCTTGATTTTTTCGGCGGCGGTGGCGCGGCCGCGGGGGGCGCGGGCCGACCGGCTTTTGCCGCACCAGCCTCGACGCTTTGGACGATTCCCTTGGCAAATACTCTATTCGCGGAAGCCAGGAAACGTTCTTCAAGGTCATGCGTATCGACCGAGCCGTCTTCTGTGAGCTTGAGCGGCCGGGCGTGTACGTCGCGCACAATCGCATCGCGCAACAGGGGCCGGTTTTCTTCGGCGAGGCTGGCCTGATCAGGCCGCGCCAATAAGTCGTAGCGGCCCACGACGATGAGATAGCGACCGACTTTGTCGTTGCGAATCAACGGCACGCTCAATGGGCGGATTTCGTAAACGACGGGAGTCGCGGCCTCGAGGGGCGTTTCGACCTTGGTTTCAGCGACGTCTTCTTCCGCGCCACCACCGCCGCTCACGAGAGACATGCCAACCGCCGCGACGATGACCAAAAGGACAATGCCTCCGACGAGAATCAGTAACTTCTTCAATGGGTTCACTCGGGTTCTAGTATTGCGGCACGCTACGCCGTCAGGGAGCCGCGAACAAGATACGGGATAGGGCTGGACGGCAGCTGCCCGCTTCGGACCTCAAAAGTGCGTGTAGCCCGGGCGATCTATTTTGATCGCTGCGCCGGCGTGATCAATGACCTGGACGCCGGAACTAGGCCCGATCTCACCGATCGCGGTCAACGGCAGCGCGAGGCGCGCGGCAAGCCGGTTCAGGACATCGCGGGCCTCACGCGGCGCACAGAAGAGAAGCTCGTAATCGTCGCCGCCGCCGAAGGCGTCCAGCTTGGTGAGTAGGCCATCGGCAATCGCCGCCTCTATCGCGGGCGACAATGGAACCTTATCGGCTCCCACAAGTGCGGAGACCCCGGACGTCTGGCAAATGTGATTGAGGTCGGCGATCAACCCGTCCGAGACGTCGATCGCGGCGGTCGCCAGGCCAACGAGCGCGGGCCCGAGCGTGGTCCGCGGCCGCGGCAACCGGTACCGGTCGATCAAGATCGCCGCATGGCTGGGGTTCAGCTTATTTGTGGCGGTGAGCACGCGCAGCCCGGCGGCGGCATCACCGATGGTTCCGGATACATAGATATCGTCTCCGACCTTGGCGCCGGAGCGCAGCAGGGCCCGCCCGACGCGCACTTCGCCAATCGCCGTAATCGAAATCACCCCAGGTCCCGGCGTGCGTACGGTGTCGCCACCGAGCAGCGTTATGTCGAATTCGTGTTGATCCGCCGCGAGCCCGGCAGCAAACCCATTAATCCAGTCGTCGGTGGCGGAGTCCTGGATGGCAAGGTTGAGGAGGTACCCGCGCGGCGTCGCGCCCATCGCTGCGAGATCCGACAGATTTACACGCAATGCTTTGCGCGCAAGCTCACCGGGCGGATCGTCCGGCAGGAAGTGCACCCCAGCGACCAGTGTGTCCGTTGTCAGCACGGCGGTATGCCCGGCGCGCGGCACAAAAAGAGCCGCATCATCGGTTAGTCCCAATCCCTGGTGTTTATCGCTCAGCGGCGCGAAGAGTTGCGCGATTAGGTTGAATTCGCCGCGCCTACCCATGCCACGATTTTCCTAAGCCGCGCCTTTTTGGCTTCGCTTCGCTGCCATCTCATCGGCCCGTATTTGTTTGGCGATTTGATCGAGGACGCCGTTGACAAAGCCGGGCTGCGGACCCTCGAAGAACGCGTGGGCGACATCCACGTATTCGCTGATGATTGCGCGCGCCGGAACGTCAACCCGGGCGAGAAGTTCGTAAGCCCCGGCCCGCAGTGCCGCCGCGAGGATCTTTTCCAGGCGTCCCAGCTCGCGATCTTTCGAC
>ERZ890510.1840-NODE-1840-length-13070-cov-12.507876_pt1 | contig 13070 bp, 11 predicted proteins | sample MGYA00521265_ERZ890510 | MGnify/ENA primary metagenome ERZ890510 (study PRJEB32303, sample SAMEA104408624) | aquatic metagenome | biome: Brackish water; feature: Chemocline; material: water | place: Baltic Sea | collected 2014-10-26T21:54:00 | depth 110 m ...
CTTAATGCTTAATTGCTAATTATTAATTAATAGTGTTAATGGAACGCATTTAATTAAGTGAGGAACTAAGAGCTTCTTACAACACAATCTATAATCTACAATTAATTTTTTTTGGCTTGAGAAAAGCTGAGCTAAACCCTGACGAACTGATTGATGTCATCAGACAATAGTTTTTCAGAAAATTATATACTTGAGAAAAAAATAACCATCTCACCTCTGAGGTAGGATATAGTTAATTTTTATATTAATTTATAGGGGAATATATAATATGTTAAACAAATACTTACCTAATATGGCTTTAGCAGCCATGCTTTTCATCGCATCTCCAATTGCGTTCACTCAAACTCTTGAAGAAGTCATTGTGACTGCACAAATGAGAGAGCAAAGTCTTCAGGATGTACCCATTTCTGTCTCAGCTATAGATGGGGAAACGATATCAAATAGGAGCATCGATAACTTAAGCTCACTTTCAGCCTCTGTTCCAAACTTCATGGTGGTTGAAACTCAAATTGATACATCTATTTCTATTCGTGGAGTTAGATCTGGTGCCAATAAAGGTTTCGAGCAATCTGTACCTATAAATTTTGATGGTATTGTTTATCCTAGAAGTCAATTAGCAAGAACTCCACTCGTTGACTTGGAACGAGTAGAAGTTTTAAGAGGTCCTCAGCCTATCTTGTTTGGTAAAAATGCAATTGGTGGAGCTGTAAGCGTTACTTCAGCAAAACCAACAGAAGAATTTGAGGGCAAATTCTCTACATCTCATGAGTCTGAACATGGGGAAGATCAGTCATTGTTGGTTTTGTCTGGCGCCCTATCTGAAAGTGTTCTAGGAAGATTAACTGTTTCTACAAGAGAAATGGATGGTTGGATTACTAACCAAAAAATGAAAAGGCTTGAACCACAAAGAGACGAAACATACATCAGAGGCCAGCTTGCATGGACATCTGGAGATATTGACTACAACCTAAAAGTTGAAACGGCTGATTTTGATTCCACAGGTTATGCCATGGAAGCTATTGCGCCCCAAGATGGCTATGGTCTTGTTTTTCGTGGTGGTATTGCAGTTGAAACAGACGAAAACTGGGTTCGATCTAGTGGAGAAACTTTTAGCCAAAATTCAATGGATAATTTTGTATTAACGGCTAACTATCCAATGGATGGTGGCGGCACACTGACTTCAATTACAGGTCATGTTGAATATGATTCATATGAGGTGCTTGATGTTGACTATGTTGGTCTTGAGATACTAGATGGCACTAATCAAACAGAAAAGTATGACCAGTGGTCTCAAGAAATTCGTTTTACTTCACCTGGTGGCGAAGATGTTGATTATATTGTTGGCGCATATTTTCAAACAGCAGACGTTGATGTAACTGATTATGTTCCATTAGGCTCATTCTTAGCTCTTGCTGGAGCTCCAGTTTCATATATGGTCGGAACAAATTGGGACAGACTATACGCGCAATCTTCAGATATGTTCTCAGTCTTTGGTCAAGTTGATATAAATCTTGATGACAAATGGAGCTTAACTCTTGGTGCAAGGTATTCCAGCGAAGACAAAGATGGAAGTAGAGAGTTAACTTTAGATGGCACTGGCACTGCATTAGATGGTTCGCCATTGTTAAATGTTCTATGGGCAGCTGTTTTAAATGTTGGTCCACACAATATAGCAAGCAGCAGAAGCGAAAACTCTTTCGATCCAATGGTCCGATTAAGTTATGACTTATCTGATAACTCTCAAATGTATGTTTCATACACACAAGGTTCTAAAGCAGGCGGATTTGATATTCGTGGTAACTCAATACCAGGAACTCCTCTCGTCTCCAGCGAAGGTGGATGGGAGTTTGAAGAAGAAGAAGCTGCAAATATTGAATGGGGCTATAAAATGAAATCAGATAGAGCTTCATTTGATTTCACCTACTTCACAACTGACTATGAGAATCTTCAAACAAGTGTCTTTGATGGTGTATTAGGCTTTAAAGTAGGTAATGCTGCGGCTGCAGAACTCGATGGTTTTGAAATGCAAGGCAGATATCTAATTACTGACAATTTAGAATTCTATGCTTCTATGGCTAGCCTAGAGTACAAATTTACTGATTGGAAAAACAGTCAGTGCGCATATGGAGAAACTGCCACAAATGGTATTTATTGCGACAGATCTGGTGCTGGTGTCATTCTTGCGCCTGAAGATACAGCAAATGCTGGTTTTGCATACGATACTGTTTTATCAAATAACTGGGCCTTTGATGCCAATTTAAATGTTGACTATTCATCAGAGTACTTCATCACTACCAACCTTGATAAAAATATCAAAGAAAGTGGTTACTCAAAAGTTGGGCTAGTGCTTGGTTTAGAAAGCTCAGATGGTAAATGGAGAATTTCGTTGATCGGTGATAACTTAACTGATGAGCGAATCAAGGTAGTTGGCGGAACTATTCCCCTTGCAAGAACATTTGTAAAACTTGCTTCTGGTGGAGCGCTTGATGGAATAGCTTATGATGCTATCTATGCTAGGCCAAAAAATATTGCAATCAAATTAGATTACCGATTCTAAAAAATGATTTATGGCTCTGCAAAATCATGCAGAGCTATTTTTTTTCAGGTGTTAAAATTTAATAAGCTTTATTTCCTATGTATTTGCTTAACTTGCTCGGGACTGAGCTTTTCATCGGATTGTACTAGCCTTGCTAAACTAAAATTTGGAAACATTTCCATCGCATCTGCTTCAGTAGATGCAATGGATGCAGAACTGCCCGTCTTTTGTAAAATTAAAGGGGTGGTTCAGCCTAACATTGGCTTTGAGGCTCGCCTCCCCATGAAGAATTGGAATGGTAAATTCTTTCAAGTTGGTTGTGGCGGTTTCTGCGGCCTAATTGAGCCAGATAGAACCACTCAATCCAATGCAATCAATCACGCTCTAGCAAAAGGTTATGCTGCTATTACTACCGATGGTGGCCATCAAGGCAAGCATCTTGGTGACGCAGAATGGGCAAGAAATAACAAAGAGGCAGAGGAAGTATTTGCCCACAAGTTAATACCTCTAACTTATTATGCTGGACATGACTTAATACAAGCCTTCTACAAATCTACGCCAACATATTCATACTTTTCAGGTTGCTCAAATGGTGGCAGGCTGGCGGCGAAAGCTGCGCAAGAGTACCCCCGATTATTTGATGGCATTATTGCTGGGTGCCCAGTACTAAACCTCACTCAGAATGGAGGAATATTTGGAAGTTGGGTCGTTCAGTCCAATACAAATCAATATGGACAAGCAATCTTAAACGAAGCTTTTGCAAAAAAAGTGAGCATGCTAGAAATGAATTCATTGAGTCAATGTGATGGTCTTGATAAAACAATAGATGGTGCAATACAGAAGCCTAATGCATGCCACATAAACCTTACTGACATACAAGCTTGTAAAAATGGGAAACAAGATGATTGTCTTTCTGATGAAGAGAGAAGTACTTTAAGAAAACTCTATCGAGGTCCAGTAAATTCAAATAATGAGCAGCTCTTTTATGGTATTAATCCAGGCAGTGAAAGATACCTCACTTACTGGTATGGGGATAGTAAGAATGCAAAAAGGCCAGGCACTCTTCTTGCAGATGGCTACCTCCCAAATTTAGGGTTACCAATTGATGATAACTCTTTTTCGGCGATGAACTTTGATTTTGACAAAGATCCAGATTTACTAAAACAGCAAAGCAAACTGTTGGATGCATTGGATACTAATCTTGAAGAATTTCAAATATCAGGGGGGAAGCTATTGATGTGGCATGGCCTTGCTGATCCCTTGGTCTTACCAGAACAAACTATTGAATATTACGAGAAAGTCACTCAGCGGATGGGCAGAAATAATGTTGATACTTTTTTTAAATTATTCTTAGTGCCTGGCATGGGTCATTGTTGGGAATTGCCTTCTGCGCTGCCCGATCAAATGAGCATGCTATCAGTGCTAGAAAACTGGGTTGAAAAAAATATTGATCCTAGCGACATCCCAATAACAAAATTGAACGCACAAAAAGGAATTGTCAGAAATGGAAGTTTAAAGCCTTATCCTCAGATGGCTATTTATAATTAAACTTATATTCGCTCTATAAGTATTGCTGTGCCTGCACCGGCCGCTCCGCTTGTCGCAACAACACCAGTTGTCAGATCTTGTCTTTCGAGCTCATCAATAAGGGTCGACATCATGATAGAGCCAGTTGCTCCCATGGGATGACCAAGAGCAATGCAGCCACCATTAACATTCAGCTTTTCATCATCTATTTTTAATTGTTGTTGGCAATAAACTATAGTTGAGGCAAAAGCTTCATGAATTTCAAATAAATCTATATCTTTTACTTGAAGATTATTTTGCTCAAGTATTTTTTTCGTTGCCAATAGACAGCCAGATAAAACTAACAAAGGATCATCGTTCACAATAGCCACTGAAATAATTTTAGCTCTAGCTCTAATTCCATTCTCTTGAATGCTATGGCTTGACAGCAAAGTTAGTGAAGCTGCATCTGCCATAGCGGGTGAATTACCTGCAGTATGTATGTGCGAAATCTCTTTTAGTTCAGGGAAAAAATTTAATTGAGCTTTATCTACGCCCTTTTCTCCTAATTTCTGAAAGCTCGGCTCTAATGAGGATAAACTTTCAAAAGTAGTATCTGATCTAATACATTCATCTTGATAGCAGTTTATTGATTTTTGCTCATCAATAACGGCGACGATAGATTTAAAGTGACGATTCTTTTGTGCGCTCATAGCTCTTTGTTGAGACTTTAATGCTTGCATGTCTGCCTCTGCTCTAGAAATATTAAAGAGGGTTGCAATGAGATCAGCGCCACTGCCCATTAAAAAAATTCTTGCCTTAGTCGCTATGGTCAAATCATTCCAAATTGCTGCCTTATCAGATAGCATTGGCACTCTAGACATCATTTCCACACCGCCAGCAATAATATTTTCAGCTTGTTGAGATTGTATTTTTAAATACCCTAAATTTATTGCATCTAGGCTTGAAGAGCAAAATCTATTGATGGTGAGGCCTGAAATGGAATCAGGGTATCCAGAAAATAGGGCTGAGCTTTTTGCAATGTTACCAGCTTGCTCTCCATACTGGGTTACGCAACCCAAAATTACCTCGTTTATAGAGTGTAAATCCAGAATATTTTTATGATCAATATGTTTGTATAAAACATCCAGTAATTCATAGGGATTTAATTGATTTAGGCCCCCAGCATTATTAGCTCGAGCTCTAGGTGTTCTTATTGAGTCTACAATGTAAACTGGTTGCATAAACTTACTTCTTTAAATCGTTTTTTTGCGCCCAAGTAGCGTGAGTTCCAGAGCAAATCTGATGAGGTAAAGGTATCTCACAGACAGGTCCCTGCTCAATATTCTTAGCATCAAACAATAAACAAGAAGAGCTCTTGTCTTTAACATTATTGTTTATTGTTACGAGGTATCCATCGTCCTCATCAATTGAGTTTGTTCTTGGAGCAAAACTTACCTCGCTAATAAAAATATGCTCTGGAAAGATATATTTGCTTATAGAGTTATTTTGATGATCATGTTTAGTTATTCCGTCAAAAGTAAAATACCCCTTGGTTGGGATCATGCTATATGTATATCTATGCTCAATTCCAGCAACATGCTGATTAATAACTCCAAACTCTATTGTTTCATTGCAAATATCTTCTTCGGTTGTCACTCCTGTTTTTAAATTAAACTTCCATCTATGCAATCTTGGCTTTAACAGTGAGAAGTCTAAAAAAGCCATCATGCGCTCTAAGCCTGGAGGTGCATCGATATAATTTTCAGGCCATGGATGCTCTTGAAAGTACCCCTCCAAAATTAGTTCGTCACCTACCTCATATGCATTATTCCAATGCAGTACATATGTTGGATCTGCTTCAAACCATTTTATATCCTCTGGATTGCCATATCTTGGAATTACGGCAAATCTTGACGGCAAGTCATGCAATCTTGTTGCATGAACTCCCTTCTTCAACATCTCCTGGTCCCAAAAGAGAGGCAGATCATTGAGAATGGAATAGTTTTTACTAAAGGCCATGTCATGAGGGAGTCTTGGACCGGGGAGCTCAACTGGAATAAAGTGTTTGAGGTTTTGATACTCATCAACTACACCATAATGCAAATAGGGAGCTTGTTTTGAATAATTAAAAAAAAGGAGTTCGCCTGTTGCAAGGTCAACTTTTGGGTGGGCTGACAAGCCTCCAGACGGAACCCATGATACTTTTTTTTCAGTGTCTAGCGTAAATGGGTTTAGTTGATAACCCTCTCCGCATTGATAGAACGTGGAAAGTAGCGCTCCTCCATGAATAGTTATGTCGGTTGATGATGAGTCTTTGATTCCACCCTGGGCGCCCCAACCAGGCAGTGAAGATGCGCTAGATTTTTCCATCAGGCCTGCCCACATTGACTTTCCCATTTCTTGCTCGACTAAAAAGCCTTCAGTTCTTACAAATTTATTAACATAATTTGCTTTACCATTATCAAAATTAATGGAATGGACCATACCATCTCCATCGAAGGGATGAAAACGACCAATAGGTTCATGAACTTGGTTTTCAGTATTTCTAAAATAGGCCCCTTCTATATCTTCAGGGACATCGCCTAAAGCCTCTAAGTCTGTTACTTCATATTCATCATAATTTGGTATCCATGCATCCTTAAGATAGGGATGATCATTGGTTTTAATAGAGGATGTAATAGTGTTTGTTTTTTTAATTTCCATATCTTACCTCTGCAAGAACTCAGCTTCGAGTTCCGCTACTATAGATTCTACGCTTTCTACTCTCTTAATCAAACCAACGCCCTGCCCTGCAGACCAGATATCTTTCCAGGCACTAATCTTTTCTTGAGAGGCAGATACATTAAATCCAGCTAAGTTTGATTCTAAGTTATCAGGGTCTAGATTATTTCTAATAATGCTATCTTTCATGTAATAAGCTTGGGCTCCTGTAAAAAGGTTTGTCATTCTTAGATCGCTATAATTGGAGTTAATCACCATGGTTTTATATTCATCAACTGCTTGACTTTCAGTGGCTGAAATAAACCTTGTGCCCATGTAGCACAGATCTGCATTTAATAACTTTGCAGCTTTAATGTGATTCCCAGTTGAGATTGATCCAGCTAAAACTATAATGCCATCAAAAAACTCTCTTACATATGAGGTAAATGCAAAAGGCGATAGTTGCCCTGTATGACCCCCAGCTCCATGACAAATAAGAGCCATGCCATCAACCCCCATATCAGCGCACCGACGTGCAAAGTTAATATTATTTACATCAGCTATAACTTTGCCACCATACAAGTGGACTTCTTCAATGACTCTTTCCGGGCTCCCAAGGGCTGTAATAACAATCTTAGGTTGAAACTTTTTGATTAAATCTAACTCGTCATCAAACCTATCATAAGTTTTATGAGTGATTATATTGAACGCCCAAGGATTAGATGTTCCTTCGGTAATTTTTCTCATCCATTTCTCAAGTTCTTCTGTGGTTCTTGCATTTGGACCAGGGAAAGAGCCAATTAATCCAGAGTTACTACTCGCAATAACCAGTTCAGGGCCAGAGACCAAGAACATCGGAGCAACAATCACTGGCAATCGTAACCGATTAATCAAATTATTTTTTTGCATAATAATATTTCAAAATTTTATTAAGCTTAGTATAAATTTCAATTTTTACCACTTAGCTTTTCCTTTTCAATCATGCCCAATCATGCCTATAATTAAAACATGCAAAAGCGCGTATACATATTAGGGGGTTATCAATCTGATTTTGCTCAGAATTGGTATAGAAATGAATTAGATCTTTTGGATGTCTTTGAAGAGACTATTGCTAAAGGATTGCAATCTGTCGATTTAGAGCCGAAAGACGTTGATGTTGCTCATGTGGGCAATTTCACAGCTGAACTATTTTGCAATCAAGGTCATTTGGGTGGTTTTTTTGTTTCATCGCATCCTGACTTTTTTGGCTTGCCATCTTCAAGGCATGAAGCTGCCTGTGCATCTGGTAGCATCGCAACACTTGCTGCTTGTGCAGAAATTGAATCTGGGCGCTATGAACTAGCAGCGGTCTTAGGTATTGAGCAAATGAGAAATGTTTCGGGTGAGCAAGCAGCTCAAAATATCGGTGGTCCTGCGATGCGATCAGGTTTTGAATGCCAAGGCGTGAAATACCCTTGGCCACACATGTTTAGTGAGCTAACGAATGAGTATGACAAAAGATACGGAATTAACGAAGATCATCTTTCCAAAATTTCAGAAATTAATTTTTCTAATGCCAAAAAAAACCCAAACTCGCAAACAAGAGGTTGGACTTTTGAATCTGATACTTTTACAAGATCAGATCATGCTAACCCAGTGATAGAGGGAAGAACAAGAAAAATGGATTGCGGACAAGTAACTGACGGCGCAGCGATTATTTTTTTAGCAAGTGAAAGGAAAGCTAGGGAGTATGCAAAAGTAAGGTCTATGAACTTTGAATCCATTCCTTATATAAAAGGTTGGGGCCATCAAACGGGTCCGATTACTTATCAAGAAAAAATTGATTTCAGCCAAGATAAAGAATATGTATTCCCTCATGTCAAAAAAGCAATTGATGATGCTTTTAAAAGAGCAAGCATGCAGGGAGTTGCTGATATAGATGGGATCGAAACCCATGACTGCTTTACCTCAACAGAATATATGGCCATTGATCACTTCGGAATTACCAAGCCTGGAGAAAGTTGGAAGGCAATAGAATCTGGTGACATTGAAATAGGTGGAAAAATTCCAATTAATGCTAGTGGCGGATTAATTGGATTGGGGCATCCAGTAGGTGCTACTGGCGTAAGAATGTTGCTAGATAGCTATAAACAATGCACAAATAATGCAGGTGACTATCAAATTAATAATGCTAAGAATATTTCAACTCTTAATATCGGAGGAAGCGCAACAACCGTTGTGAGCTTTGTAGTTGGAACTGTCTAATTAAATAAATCTTTGAGCTCGCGCCTCAATACCTTGCCAACTGAGTTTTTTGGAAGCGCGTCTATGATTCTAAGGTCTTCAGGCATTTTATATTTTGCTATTTGCTTGGTTCGCAAAAATTCAATTATTTCATCTAAAGACAGGTTCTCGCCCTCAGCTAAAACCGCAACTACGCCAATCTTTTCGCCAAGGATCTCATCATCATAACCAGTCACTGCAACTTCGAGTAATTTTGGATGAGAATTTAAAAGATTATCTAATTCCTCAGGTGAAATATTCATGCCGCCGCGAATTATTAAATCTTTACATCTTCCGCAAAATTTATAGTACTTCTGCTGGGTATCCTCGGGAGAAATTTCGAATAGATCTCCAGTCCTAAAAAAACCTTCTGCATCAAACACTTCAGCATTCGCTTCGGGAGCATTCCAATAACCATCAAAAACTGTTGCTCCTGAAATAAGAAGCTCTCCAGCCTTCCCAGATTCATGAATTTCTTCATTAGTCTCGACATCAACTAATTTAGTTTTAACTAATTTTGAAACAGGATTGCTCCAATCAAGGCCAGCTACCCCAAAACGTGGAAAATACTTAGCACGTAAATGCGGATCCTCAATTTCATTACGGGCACTAAGAAGCGTCGCTCCTTCATTAGAGCCAAAGATATTTTGCACAGTTAAATTATATTTAATCTGAAAGGATTCAACCATCCATTCGGATAATGGAGCGCCGCCACACCCAATGGATCTCAGGCTGCTGAAATCCTGTTGCTCAAGGAGCGCAGGGTTATTGAGAAGCATGTTCATAATGGCTGGGGGAGCAATGGTATATTTCACTCTCTCATTAGAAATCTGCCCTAAAAAAACATTTAAATCAAAGGGATGATGCTGAATAAGCTTGCCTTTACAAAGCAACCAATTAAATAAAAAACCACCTATGCTTGCCATATTAATCATAGGGAAGGGATTTAAGAGCGTATCGCCCTCCTCAGTTTCTGAAACAAAGGCTGCTGCTTTTGCCATAGTTAGCCACAAATTATGACTTCGGGGCACTCCTTTAGGTGTTCCAGTTGTTCCAGAAGTCCAGCAAATAGTAAAAATGTCATTGGCTGTGATTGGATTTTTTTGTGCGTAGGCCTCCTGCTCTCTCATTGTCTCCGTAGATAGATTGTAATCATATAAGTCAATAAAACCGCGAGTGCTGCCTAATGAAAACTTTAGCTCTTGATTGATAAAGACTGAGGAAAATTGCTCGGCATGTTTAATGCCATTAAATGTTTTAGTGCTGATAAAAGCTTTGGGAGCAGTTTCGCTAATTATGCTGGTTATTTCATAAACTCCGTATTGCATTGGAATGGGTGAGCAAATGATTCCTAGTTTTGACAATGCTAAATAGACCATGGGCAATTCAACAACATTGGGCAATTGAATGATCACAATGTCATCTTTTCTTAGGCCGTGCTCATAAAAGATAGTAGCGTATATTTCTACAGTTTCATCGACCTCATCATATGTTAATCGTTTCGGAGAGTCCCCAGTAATATTTAGTCTGTTTTCTGGATCAACAAGGGCTTCATGACTTTTGCCAGTTGCCAAAGCATCTTTAAAAAGGGAATAAAGAGTATCATTTCCCCACCAACCTCGGCTTGTAAAATCTTGAATTCTATTTTGTTCAGTGAGTATCATTTTTTTAATTAACCTGGTTTTAGAATCTTTCTTTTAACTTACTATAATCAAACTCAAATCACCAGAATACAAAGTATGCATCTTTATACTTTCAGTCAAGAAAGCTTAAAAAAGATTGAGCGCAAAAAGTGAGGTAATGAAAGCTAAGACTCTAATTGTGCATGGCAAGCATGATCCAATGATTCATGTAAAGAATGCGCTCACAATAAATCGGCTGATACCTCACAGTCATTTAGAAATTATTTCTCAAATGCGACATCTAATCGAGCCAGAGATTTTAGTATTATTTGAACAGAGGCTTTTAGAGCACTTAGAGCAAAACACCTGATTCTTAAATCTTGATGCGAAGTAGCTTAATCAGAGAATAAGCTAATATCTTTAATTGCAAGATCAACCTCAAAATCTCTGCCATAGCCCGCAATACTTATATCTCTAATATTCTTAGGTTTCATTGAAGCGGCGTTCAATCCATTAGTTTTTAAATCCTTGAATGCTATCCGGTACACTTGCCATTCATTGGTCACATCAAATGATTTGCTGAGATAAGACCAAGGAGGAATCTTGAAACCCTTGAGCGTGACATGCACTTCATAGGCTTCATTGTTGCCCTTGGCTTGAAATTGAATGCCCTGAAAATCATTGCTATTAATATCTACCCTATTAGACAGTCTGACAAAGCCCCCATTATTTTCAGTAGTGACAATTCCTGACATCGTAAACACTCCATCGCGATGTGCGATGACCAAATCAGATTTTCCGCCCATCACTTGATCAGTGATGCCTTGCCAAGTCTGAGGGTCGTTCAGGGATTTTGCAAAAGAGCTCATTGATAATACTATTAAGAGGTATGTTATTAACTTCATCATGTGATTATGCCTAAAAAAGAGCTCTTTTAAATGAAAGATCAGATCAAGAAAACCTTTAAAAGGTTTTTTGAAGATAAGAAAACATCTTTGCAAACTAAAGCCCTTGAAAGAGCAAATAATCTAACTAAACCTAGAGCAGGTACTCCTCATGATTGGGAGGACTGGGAAAAATACGTTAAAGAGCATAACCTGAAGGATGACTCCAAATAAATAGGCTCGCTTATAGAGGCCCTTCAAAATGAATGCCAGCCTTGCTTAGTCTGGAGACTAAAGAACTACCCAAGCCTGCGGCACTGGTGAGAACTCCTCCATACTCTGAGCCTCCAGGAAGACTATCAGCATCTTCGATCAAACAAAGAGCACATTCAGAGACCAGTTTTGAGGTAACTTTATAGCCAGGATCACCTTTTCCATGCATATGGAACACTGATTTCTCTCCGTCTTCTGTCTCAGCAATATACTTGCAATCAAACCATCCATTCTCTTGTACAGCTTCTGAGGGGCCCTCTCCTGGTTTAGGCAAGAAGGGTTTAACAGCTCTTTTTAAAGGAGACATTAGCACCAAGACAGATATTCCTGTAACCATCAAAGACTTAAATGCACTAAACCAACTTTTATGAAATGCATATTCTTGATAGGTAAAATTGGAGCCATAAGATTCTTGTCTTAAAGCCAGCAAAGCTTCGGTTCGTCGAACCACTCTTGTATTGGCAGCCGCCATAATGAAGGGACCTGACCAGGCATTAATCTCATTTTTCTTGGCAATGCCGACCCTGTCGGCGCTTTGATCTTTTTGCTCTTGTGTATAAGAGCCCTCGGGATTCAGTAAATAGGGATCTAAAAGATCATCGCCTAAATCTAAATCTCCCATCGCAAACATCGTCTCAAGAGTGCCGCCGGACGCTCCACCTTGAAATGAATGAAAGGACTCAATGCGCTTAATGGGCTTATTTATTTTTTTTGCTGAATAAAAAGTTCCTAGATCTGAGGGAATGGAATCAAATCCACATGAGGGAATAATTCTGATGCCCTTTGCAGATGCTTCTTCGTGATGTTTGGCAATCAGGCCTTTAACCCAGAAATTTTCACCTGTTATATCTACATAATGAGCGCTATTTTTTACACAGGATGCGACAAGCTTTGAGCCGTAACGATGAAATGGTCCTGTGGTGGATAAAATAACTTTGGCTCTTGAGGTGAGGATATTTAATGCCACCTCATCATCTGAATCAGCAATTAAAATTTCTACTGCCACTGAATGATCTTGAGCTACTTGCTGGAGTTTCTCATGATTTCTCCCTGCCATTGCCCATTTCACTTCTGTGTTTAATGATTGAAAATATTTTACGCAAAGCTGGCCCGTAAAGCCTGTGGCTCCATAAATAATAATGTCTATATCTTTTTGCATATGCAGTCCCTCTTTTAGTAGAAATCTTAGAGCATATTTTAAGTCAAACTAGAGATTGCTGTAATTTTTATTAATGAATGGTGGGCCCGGGAGGACTCGAACCTCCGACCAATGGATTATGAGTC
>ERZ890510.1842-NODE-1842-length-13053-cov-5.415910_pt1 | contig 13053 bp, 10 predicted proteins | sample MGYA00521265_ERZ890510 | MGnify/ENA primary metagenome ERZ890510 (study PRJEB32303, sample SAMEA104408624) | aquatic metagenome | biome: Brackish water; feature: Chemocline; material: water | place: Baltic Sea | collected 2014-10-26T21:54:00 | depth 110 m ...
GGGTGTGGATTTCATCGGCTATGGTGATCTGACCCCTGGCATTGCGGCCCATCTCATATTTCGTATCCACGAGAATCAGCCCCTGTTCCGCCGCCAACTGCTGGCCGCGAGCGAAGACGGCCAGGGCGATCTCTTCGATCTGCGCCCAGGTGTCGCCGGCAACCAGGCCCCGGTCGACGATCTGCCGGGCTGAGATGGACTCGTCGTGCTCCGCCGATTTGGTCGTCGGCGTGATGATGGCAGTGGCAAAAGGTTGGTTCTTCACCATGCCCTCCGGCAGACGATTGCCACAGAAATCACGGACACCGCGATTGTAGTGGGTCCACGCCGAGGTGTCCGTGCTGCCCGTGAGGTAGCCCCGAACAACAATTTCCACCGGGAACATCTCCAGTTCCTCGCCGATGGTCACATTGGCGTGGGGCACACAGATCACATGGTTGGGCACAATGTCGGCAGTTTTCTCGAACCAGTACTGGGCGATCCGATTGAGCACCTGCCCTTTCAGCGGGATCGTGCCGAGGACATGATCGAAGGCGCTCTGCCTGTCCGTGGTGATGAGCACGCGCTTGCCAGGAAGCTTGTACATGTCCCGGACTTTGCCCTTCTGGTAGGCCCCGTTCCAGCGGTCGAAATGGGCGTCTAGCAGGCAGTCATGCAACTGATTCTGTAGTTGCTCGCGGCTGATCACAACATTCTCCTGACAGTGGCCAAACAATGACAAACCGATAACCCGTGCAGCATGGGGGCATGGAAGTTATCCTGCCCCAAAGAAAGCGTCAACGCGATGGTCCGCTTCAAGGGTCTGCCGGCATGCCCGGCTGCATTCGCTTGCTTCGCCTCCGCGCCCGGCGCTACCTTTCGTCCCGTCAGGACCCCGGGTTCCGTCCAGGACTCATCCGGGGTGCCAAGAACCGGGAGGTCGATATGGTACAAGGACTGTTCATTCTGGCCGTGCTGGTCGGGGCACTTGGGTGTGGCAAGGAAGAAGAAGCCGCCGAACTCAAGGACTACGTGCTCGCGATCAAACAGCTCCACCCGTTCTGCCAAAGCGTCGAGGCCACCATCGTACGTTTTGATGATCCAACGCAGGATATCACTTCCGCTGACATTCAGGCGGCGCGAGAACTGCTCGCGGAGTACTCACGTGCGGTAGCCGCCGTGGCGGCACCAACCGAGAAGCAGGCAAAGAACACCCACGGACTCTACGCTCGATCCTTTGAGGAGGCGGAGCGACTGGCGACGGACGAGACCGGGGATATGCGACGCCAGGCGCACTCCGTCGCCATTGGCTTGCGCAACCTTCGACGCACCGTGGAGGACCGTGTCTACCCTTCACTCGCCGTGCTGTTGGCACGACACAAGCTGGAGGGTGGGGCATACGAATTGAGTTGGCCGAAAGCCAACTGAAACCAAGTCGCTGCACTACCACACGCCCCTGACTGCAAGCCAGTCGGGGGCGTGTGTGTTTCAGGCTGCTGGCGCCCGCGCCGAGCGCCACAGACGCAGGTCCATCAACCATGGCTGCAGGCCGGACAGCAGACCTGTATAGAGGAAGCCAATGTGGAACAGCAACAGAAATGGGATGCCGAAGTAGAGCCCAACTTCCACGGCGCGGACAATGACGAAGCCGAAGTAGATTGCCATACTTAACTCGGCGAGGGCAACCAGTGTTTTGGCGCCGGCGTACTTGCCGCCCGGACGGCCCTGCGCGTCGACCCCGTACTTCGGCGTGCGGTGAAACCCGGTCGTGTAGCCTATGAGACCCTCGACAACGGCGCGGGCATTGTTGACGCACAGGCTGATACCGATCGCCATCAGCAGAGGCAGGTACTTGAGGGCACTTTTCCAGTCCGCATAGAGTTCACGCTGCGACACCATGTAATACCCGGAAATCGCCATGGTTGCCATGGAAAACAATGGCAGGTCGATAAGGAACATCCGGTGTTCCCAGGCCATCATCTTGCGGATGTCGAGGACGGGGAGCATGAGCAATGCCATCACCAGCATCAGGATGTAGCAACTGTTGGCGGCAAGATGGAAGGTTGCTTCGACCTTCACCTTCATGGGTAGCTGCGCGCGCCAGACCCGCGGCAGAATTTTCTTGGCCGTCTGCACGGCGCCTTTTGTCCACCGGTGCTGCTGTGATTTGAAGGCGTTGATTTCCACCGGCAATTCCGCCGGCACTTCCACATGGGGCAGATAGAGAAAACGCCACCCAGCCAGTTGCGCGCGGAAGCTGAGGTCGAGGTCCTCCGTCAGTGTATCGTGCTGCCAGCCGCCTGCGTCGATGATCGCCTGCCGACGCCAGATTCCCGCAGTGCCATTGAAATTGAAAAAGCGCCCGGAGCGGTTGCGCGCCGTGTGTTCGATGACGAGATGACCATCGAGGAAGATGGACTGGATCCGCGTCAGCACCGAGAAGTGTCGATTCATGTGGCCCCAGCGCATCTGCACCATGCCAATGCCGGCATCGGTGAAGTGATGCATGGACTGGTGCAACACATTGGGTGGCGGCACGAAGTCAGCGTCGAGGATGAAAATGAAGTCATGCTGCGCTTGCTTCAGTCCCGCTTCCAGGGCACCCGCCTTGTATCCGGTTCGATCAGCACGATGTATGTAGTGGGCGTTGACGCCCCGGGCCAGGAGACGGCTGACAGCCGCCCGCGCCCGTGCCTGCGTTTCGTCCGTAGAATCGTCCAGTACCTGGATTTCCAGACGGTCGAGGGGCCAGTCGATCCTGCCTACGGCCTCGAGCAGACGTTCCACGACATGGTATTCGTTGAAAATAGGCAGCTGAACCGTGACACCGGGCAGCGATTCGAAGTGGCCCTGCGGCTGCGGTGACTGATGGCGATGGCGGTAGTAGATGCGCAGAATGAACCATCGATGGAAGCCGAACAGACTCAGGAATGCGACGATGCCACAGTAAATGACCAGAAGTGCGGTTTGCCAGGTTGTCAGAGCTTCCATAGGAGACCTTGGAAGATCGGGTAGCGCACGGGCAGTGGCTGTGACAAACTACCCAATGCAGCCGCGATTCATGAGGCTCGCACAGGCCGTCAGGTCTGCCCGTGGCATTGCTTGTACTTCTTGCCGCTGCCACATGGACAGGGGTCGTTGCGTCCCACTTTCGGGCCACTGCGTGTGGGTGCCTTGCGCGCGGTGTCCGTGCCTTCACTGCCCCCGGCGACCAGACCACGCTCGCGAGGTGCCGCCGGGCCGGCGGGACGGCCAAGAGGCATGCCATCACCCGTACTCTGCGGCACTGCCGGTGCACTGCCGCGGAATCCGAGATTGGTTGCTTCCGTGTGTATGTCTGACAACTGGCCGCGCCCGACCCGTCGTGGTGCCGGCGGCGGGCCCACATCAACGCGTAGCTGGAAAAGGTTGCGTAGTGATTCGGCGTTGATGCGGGCGATGAGGCTGCCGAACATCTCGAAGGCCTCCTTCTGATAGACGAGCAGGGGATCCTTGCCGGCGACGCCAGCGAAGCCCACCCCCTCCTTCAACTCGTCCATCTCGTAGAGGTGTTCCTGCCAGCACGTGTCGACCGTGTGCAGCAGTACCGCCTTCTCGACTTCGCGGAAGGTCTCTTCCGTCACCAGTTGTCGGCGATGTTCATAGGCGCCGTGGGCGGCCTCGTGGAGTCTCTCCTCCAGCTGCTCGATGTCGATATGGTTGCGCTCTTCGAGTTCGATCGGCAGCGGCGTGAAGAACATGCTGGCGAACTCGGCGGACAGATCCTCCCAGGTCCACTCCTCCGACGGCAGACCTGGTTGTCCGTGGGCGGCCGACAGTTCGGTGATCGCCTCATCGATCAGACCCGCGACCTGGTCATGTGCGCTTTTGCGCTCGAGGATGTCCCGCCGGCGGTTGTAGATGACCTGGCGCTGCTGGTTCATGACATCGTCATACTTCAGCAGATGCTTGCGCATCTCGAAGTTGCGTGCCTCCACCTTCTTCTGCGCCCGTTCGATGGAGCGCGTCACCATGCTGTGTTCGATGACTTCGCCCTCTTCCGCGCCGAGCCGGTCCATGACCGAGGCGATGCGTTCGGAGCCGAAAAGACGCATCAGGTCATCTTCAAGGGACATGTAGAACCGCGAAGCACCGGGATCCCCCTGGCGACCGGCGCGGCCACGCAACTGCCGATCGATACGCCGTGACTCGTGGCGTTCGGTGCCCATCACCTGGAGTCCGCTGGGGTTCTCGGTCAGTTCGTCGAGCAGAGATCTGCCGTTGTAGTCGCTGGCAAGCGTCACCTCGGCGGATGTGATCAGATCCCTCTCGATATGGATGACATTCGGATTCAGCTTGATGTCGGTGCCACGCCCGGCCATGTTCGTTGCGATCGTCACCTGCCCTGGTTGTCCGGCACCAGCGACGACTTCGGCCTCTTTTTCGTGGTAGCGGGCATTGAGCAACTGATGCTTGATCCCCTTGCGGGTCAACATGCGCGACAGCAGTTCGGAGATTTCCACCGAGATCGTGCCCACCAGAACCGGCAACTCGCGCTCGTTCAGCCAGGCGATGTCCTCGATAATGGCATTGTACTTTTCGCGTTTGGTCCGGTAGATCTGATCTTCGTGATCGACGCGGCGGATCGGGCGATGCGTGGGAATGACAACGACGTCGAGCTTGTAGATTTCCCACAGCTCGGCTGCTTCAGTTTCGGCGGTGCCTGTCATACCCGCCAGCTTGTGATACAGGCGGAACAGATTCTGCAAAGTGATGGTGGCGACTGTCTGTGTCTCGGCCTCGACCTTGACACCTTCTTTGGCTTCGAGGGCCTGATGCAGGCCGTCGGCAAAGCGTCGACCGGGCTGCGGGCGACCGGTGGACTCATCGACGATGACGACCTTCTTATCCTCCGTCACCATGTACTGAACGTCGCGCTCGAACAGCGTATAGGCCTTCATCAGCTGATTGATGTTGTGCACCGCCTCGGTGCGCTGCTGATGATCGCGATAGGCTTCATCCTCCTTGAGCCGCTTCTCGTCATCACTGAGAGACGCGTCTCGGCGCACGAGGCCGATCGATTCGCTTACGTCGGGCAGGATGAACAGAGCCTGTTCGTCCGGAGACAGCAGATCACGACCCTTGTCCATCAGATCGAGGGTGTGACCCTTCTCGTCGATGATGAAGAACAGTTCCTCGTCGATTTCGGCCATGCGCTTGTCGCGCATAAAGTCGCCCTCGACCTTGCTGATGAGGCGCTTGACGCCCTCCTCCTGCAGCACCTTCATCAGACGCTTGTTCTTCGGCGCGCCACGCATGGCGCGTAGCAGATCGACGCCAACTTCGTACTCATCGGCATCGGTTTCACGCTTCTTCTCGGCATCAGAGACCAGCTTGTTCACCTGGTTCGACTGCGCCCGGAGCAGCTTCTCTACCAGGGGCTTGAACTCGGCGTACCGATTGTTCGATTCTGGCACCGGGCCGGAGATGATCAGCGGCGTGCGCGCGTCATCGATGAGATTGGAGTCGGCTTCGTCGACGATGGCAAAGTTGAATTCACGCTGCGAGATATGCTCACGCCGTGTGGCCATGTTGTCGTACAGGTAGTCAAAGCCGATCTGGTCCTTGGTCGCGTAGACGATATCGGCGGCGTAGGCTTCGACCCGTTTGGCCGGCAGCCATTCAAAGGACTCCGGCGTCGACTCCGGCACCGGCAGGATATAGGCCTCGGCGCCACCTGTCTGACGGGCATCCTGGATGATACCCACCGACAATCCCAGAAAGTTGTAGATGCCACCCATCCACATGGCGTCGCGCTTGGCCAGGTAGTTGTTGTGCGTAATGAGGTGACAACCACGCCCGGTGAGGGCATTGAGATAGAGCGGGGCCACGGCGACCAAGGTCTTGCCTTCGCCGGTGGCCATCTCGGCGACCTTGCCCGAATGCAGCACGGTGCCACCGTAGAGCTGCACGTCGTAGGGCTCCATGAACCATTCTTCGGCGCCGCCGACAACGTCCCAACTGCGCCCCACCAGGCGGCGGCAGGCATCTTTGACAACGGCAAAGGCTTCGCTCTGGATCTCGTCGAGGAAGCTGGCCTCAAGCGTGCGGATCTCCTCTTCGGCGACCTGGTGTCTGTCATTGAGCCGCTCGCGTTCACCCGGCTCAAGATCACCGCGCAGCGCTGTTTCGATCTCGGCCACTTCGCCCGCCAGATCCACCGTGCGCTCGCGAAGTCGTAGACGGAATTTCGCGGTGTAGGTGAACAACTCGGCGTCGGAGATCGCCGCCAGTGTCTGGCAATGGCGGCTGATCTCATCGATCACGGGCAGACCCTTCTTGAATTCGCGGTCAGCCTGGGAGCCGAAGGCCTTCTTGAAGGAGGCGAGGATGGAGCCAATCAGATTTTTCAGGAATGCAAGCATGTCAGGTCGGATGGGATCGCAGGTTGGAGGAATCTCAACGGCCCTGGCTGAGGCGATCGGCCAGGAAGCGAGGCAGGCCGACAGCGAGGATCTTCTGCCGGGCGGCGGTCACATCATATGCAACACGCACGAGCTCGATCGAGTCGAGTTCGCTGTCACGTATGGCAAAACAGGCACGTGGGTCACCATCTCTGGGTTGGCCCACACTGCCCACGTTCACCAGATATCGCCCTGTCGCCGCAAGAGACAGCAGACCTTCAGTGTGCACAAACTCGTGCACACCCTCTGTTGCGCAACAGATGAAGGCCAAATGCGAGTGGCCGACAAAGACCAGACGTGTTTGCACAGTCTTCAGCGCCGCGGCGGCATCCTTGGCGTCATGTACGTAATGCCAGGCACGCGGATCGCCGGGTTCGGCATGTACGAAGAAGGCATCCGCCTCGGCATGGGTCAGATGCAACTGGCCCAGCCCGGCCCTTTGTCCCGCCGACAACTGCTGCCGAGTCCATTCCACCGAACGTCTGGCGTGGGCTGTAAAGTACTCGTCCGGCTGCTCACCGGCCACAGCGGCTTCGTGGTTGCCCAGAAGAGAGACGTCCGTCATCTCGTCGACAATGGCAAGACAGGCCACGGGATCGGCACCATATCCAATCGTGTCCCCGAGGCAAAGCCACCGTTCCACGCCGCGATCAACGCCCGCGTTCCGCACCGCCTCTAGCGCCTCGAGATTGCCGTGGACGTCGGAGAGGACAGCGGTGCGCACGGATGTCTGTCGCTGCCCCGTGGTTAGATCTTGATGCCGCGCTGCCGGGCAATGGTGTCGAGAACACCATTGACGAAGGCGTGGGACTTGTCGCCTCCGTAGGCCTTGGACAATTCGATGGCCTCGTGAATTGTGACGCGCGCGGGGGCGTCTTCAAGATAAAGCAACTCGGCCAGGGCCAGGCGCAGGATCAGCCCATCCATCCGAGCGATCCTTTCCGGCCGCCAATTGGTCGCTGTGGCACCGATCAGTTCCCTGATCTCACTGTCGTGTTCGATGCAGCTGCGGGCGAGTCGGCCGGCGAACTCGATGTTCTTTGTGCCCATGTTCGCTGCCGTCGCCCGCTGTCGAAGCGCCTCTTCCAACTGTCCCGGGGAGGCGACCTCCCAGTACAAGGCCTGTAAGGCCAGCCGTCGGGCGCCGGAGCGAGTATCGGGCAACGGCTCGTCGTCTTCTGCTCCCCACTCGTCATCATCCCAGCGTCGCTGCGCCTGCACTGCGTCGTCGGGGGAGTTCACGCCACTAGACCTGCTTGAGGCCGGCGATCAGGTCCGCCATCTCGATCGCGTTCATTGCTGCATCCCAGCCCCGGTTGCCAGAACGCAGGCCGGCACGGTTGATCGCCTGTTCCACGTCATCCGTCGTGACGACGCCAAAAGTCACGGGAACGCCGCTGTCGAGACTGACCCGGGCAATACCGCGAGCGGTCTCGTTGGCGACGAAGTCGAAATGCGGCGTCTCGGAGCGAATGATGGCGCCCAGGCACAGAACCGCGTCAAAGCGTCCGGTGGTGGCCAGCTTGTTGGCTGCCAGAGGCAGCTCGAACGAACCGGGCACCCACGCGACCTCGACGTGATCTTCGGGGCAGCCGTGACGCCGCAGGCAATCGAGGGCGCCGTCAAGCAGCTTCCCGGTAACGAGACTGTTGAAGCGGGCGACAACTACGGCAAAACGACGGTTGGTGGCGTCGAGTTTGCCCTCATGCACTATGGGCATCGGATCCCTCGTGTTCATTGAGCAAGGTGGCATGACCCATCCGGTCCCGCTTGGTGCGCAGGTACCGGATGTTGTGAGGGTTGGGCTCGGCCTCAATGGATACCTGTTCAACGACTGTCAGGCCATAGCCGTCGAGACCGACCCGCTTGCGCGGGTTGTTGGTGAGCAGACGCAACTGCCGTAAGCCAAGATCATGCAGGACCTGGGCGCCGATGCCATAGTCGCGGGAGTCGGCGGGCAAACCCAGCGCGTGGTTGGCTTCGATCGTGTCGAGGCCCTGCTGCTGCTGCAATTCGTACGCCTTCAGCTTGTGCAGGATGCCGATGCCACGGCCTTCGTGGCTCTGGATGTAGACGATCACACCACGGCCTGCGACTGCGATCATCTCCATGGCGCGCTGCAATTGCTCGCCACAATCACACAAGTTGGACCCGAGAGCATCGCCGGTGACGCAGCAGGAATGCATACGCACCAATGTTGGCGAGCCATCGCTGACGTCACCCATGACGAGCGCAATGTAGGGACTGTTGTCGACCAGTGAGCGGTAGGCATAGGCGATGAATTCTCCGTGCCGCGTCGGCATGCTGGCCCGGGCCTGCAGCTCCACCAGTTTTTCGGAGCGTCTTCGATAGGCGATCAAGTCGCGGATGGAGGCGACCTTGAGTCCGTGTTCGGCGGCAAATTCCAGCAAGTACGGAGTGGATGCCAATTCCCCCTCCGTATTAAGGATCGACGCCAGCACGGCAACGGGCTCGTAGCCGGCGATGACGGCCAGATCCACGGACCCTTCGGTGTGACCGGCGCGCCGCAGGGTGCCCCCCAGTTGGGCGGCAATGGGCGTCACATGCCCGGGTTGAACAAAATCGGCGTGCGTACTGGTTGGATCGGCGAGACGGCGAATGGTCAGGGCCCGGTCGTGGGCGGAAACGCCTGTGCCATCGACCTGCCGGGCATTGACAGACCCCATGTACGCCGCGCCACGCGGGCCATGGGTCACAGCGCGCTGCAGGCCCAGATTTTCGAGCCGCGCGCGGTCGGCGGCGACATAGAGCGGGCCGCCGGCGTGACGAGACATGAAATTGACTGCTGTCGAGTCCGCCAGATCGGCAACCATGACGAGTTCGCCCTCGCCAACGAGTTCAGCACCGTCAACGTCCACGGCGCGCTCGTCTACGAGGATGATCATGCGTCCCGCAGCCAGCTCTGCAACGACCTCAGCAATTGTGTTGAAATCTGACACAGCCAAAAAAGCCCGGGCAGCGCCGGGCATATCCTCTCTCAGTACCCCATGTCACGCAGGCCGTCGAGGGTGAGACCAGCCGCCGGCGTACCGGCAGCCAGCAGACGCTCTACGTAACGTGCCACGACGTCGACCTCAAGGTTGACATCGTCTCCGGCACGAACCTGCTGAAGATTCGTATGTGCTAATGTATGCGGTATGATAGCGATGGTAAAGGAACCGTCCGGGGCGACGTCGGCGACGGTCAGGCTGATGCCGTCGACGGTGATCGATCCCTTGCCGGCGATATAGCGGATCAGGCTCTTTGGTGGTGTGATCCCAAGTACAGTATTACCCGTCTCATGATCGAGGCGCCGTACCGTGCCGACCCCATCGACGTGTCCCAGGACGATGTGGCCGCCCATGCGGTCGGAGGGGCGCAGGGAGCGCTCCAGATTTACCGGATCACCCGCTTGCAGGCGGCCCAGAGTGGTCAGGCGGAGGGTTTCGGCGACGGACTCCACAGTGAAGGCCCCGGCACTGGCTGCGACTGCCGTCTGGCAGACCCCATTGATGCTGATGCTGTCGCCCAGAGCCAGATCCTCGATGACGGTTCTGGCGGTGATTTCCGTGCGTTGCAGGTTGGCTCCAACCCGTTGCACGCGACGCACGTGCCCGACTTCTTCGATCAATCCTGTGAACATGAGTACAGCACCCTTCCAGTCACCAGCAGGTCCTCTCCCAGACGCTTCGTTCGCACATCCGCCAATGTTGGTGTCGCCGCAAGTTCGGCGATGCCGAGGTCCCCGATCGCGGCCACGGCGTCGCCACCGAGAAAACGGGGTGCTACATAAATCATGACATCGTCGATCGCGCCGGCAGCCAGCATCGCCGCAGCCAGTGTGCTGCCACCCTCCACAATGACCTGCGTCATGCCTGCTGCACCACACCGTGCTGCCAGTTGCCGCAGGTTGATGAGCCCATCCTCGGCGGGACAGGCCCAGATCTGCACACCACGGGTGACGAACGATTGCTGCGCTACTGCAGAACTGCCGATGGCTGTCACCAGGATTGGATCACGCCCGTCAAAGACCCGGGCAGAAGCAGTGCAGCGCAGTCGACCATCTACGACGATTGGTCGTGGGTCCCGGCCCTTCACGTGGCGCACCGTCATTGCTGGATTGTCCGCTATCACCGTGCCGGCGCCAACCATGATGCCGTCCACCCACGAGCGCCAGCGATGCGCGTGTCGACGCGCTGGTTCTCCCGTGATCCAGCGCGACATACCATCCCCCGTGGCGATGCGGCCATCGAGAGTCTGACCGAGCTTCAGTGTCAGCAGGGCGCACCCCGTGCGCCGATGGTGCAGGTATGCGGCAAGGAGGTCCGCTGCAGCTTCGGCGGCAGCGCCGACGTCGACCTGGATGCCCGCCTGGCGCAGCGACTCGAAACCCCGACCACTGACACGTTCGTCCGGGTCGGGCAGGGCGCAGACGAGGCGCCGAATGCCGGCGGCAACAACAGCCTCGGCACAGGGGGGTGTGCGACCGCGAACCGTGCATGGTTCCAGCGTGCAGTACAGCGTGGCGTCACGGGCTCGATCCCCGGCGGCACGCAGGGCATGGACTTCGGCATGGGGACCACCGACCTGCTCATGGTATCCCTCCCCCAGAATCTGGCCCTGATCATCGACGACCACGGCACCCACCATTGGATTGGGACTGACGCGACCGCGACCCCGTGCTGCCAGGCGCAAGGCCCGGCGCATAAGCTGCAAATCGTACTTGGCAGTGTCGCCCATATGGCTAGTCGACAGTGATGACGAGGTACGTACACGACCATGAAGTGCCGGAGGGGGGCCGGAATAAAAACTGTAACTGATTGTCCTGCAAGCGTCTAAGACTCCCCGTGGAGAACGCTGGCAATGTAGCGGGCGGCCCACACCCGGTCAACCAGCGAATCAATTCGGCGCGGAACCGTTTTTGCATGTTTATGGTGAGTTTTACCTGTGCGAGCGAACCAATTGATTCAGCCCCGCCTTGACACTTCCTGAGCTAAGATGGTATTCTTTATAAGTTTATGCTTTGTGCGTCGGCTCATTGCCGGTCGGTATCCCAACCAGGATTCGAGCCTGCTCGTCCTCCACTTCTTCCCGACATGGGTAGCACTTTCCATGTACGAAGCGTACTGGGGTCTCGACAAGAAGCCCTTTGAAAACACACCGGACCCGAGATTTCTTTTCCGCTCGGATGATCTGGAAGACCTCTACATACGCCTGCTCTACACTTTGTCAAGCCGACACGGCGCAGCCTTGATCTCGGGAGACTCGGGCTGCGGCAAGACGATGATTGCGCGTGCCCTGTTGCACGAGATGGACCCGGACCGAACGGAAATCGCCCTGCTCAGCAATCCCTGTCGTACGGCGGAGGAGTTCCTGCGGGAGATCCTCTACCAGCTCGGTGAGGACGGGGGTGACTTGGACCGGGCGCGCCTCGTGCACCGGATTCATGAGATCATCTTCGAGGCCTACAGCAACGGCCGCGAGACCGTCGTCGTCGTCGACGAAGCCCAGTTGTTGGAGGACGCGGAAATTTTTGAAGAGATCCGCCTGTTGCTGAACCTGCAATTGGACGACGCGTTTCTGATCACTGTGCTGCTCGTCGGTCAACCGCAACTGCCTGAACGCCTGCGCAAACACCCGGCACTGGACCAACGTATTGCCACCCGCGGTTTTCTCCGCCCGTTTGATGAGCCGACGGTTTCCGACTATGTCGCCCACCGCCTGCGCATAGCGGGGCGGGATGGTCCGGTGTTCACAGCAGAGGCTCTGAAGCTCGTCTCTGAGTACTCCAAGGGCATCCCTCGGAAGATCAACAACATCTGTGATATCGCCCTGGTTATCGGTTTCAGCCGTAAGCTGGACCAGATCGACGGCGATTGGATGGCACGACTCATCCAGGCGGAGCGCGGCGATGGCGCTTAGGATGAGCCAGATGTTGCGCTCCTCCCAGGACCTGCGCGGGGGCCGGTCCCGCACAGCTGTGCTGGAGATCCCCCGCGCTAGCCCCCGTGTCGACCCGGACGAGCCAATGATGGCCGCCGTGGCGGCCGTGGCGGCCGTTCCCCAGTTGCCACTTGTGGACCTTGCGCCTGCGGTCGGCGTGGCGGGCGCGTCGGAAATCGATGGCGCGGCGGCGATCTACGAATCTCTGGTCGAGGCTGCGGATGAGCTTTTTGAGGCCGCCGCCGAAGGCCGTGCACCGAATGGTCCCCTTGTGGTTGCCGCCGTTCGCGGTGCCGTTGATTCGCTCGGCGTGTCCGATGCTCTGCTGACGGAAACCGTGCGTCGTCGCCCGGCGTCGCTGTCGCTGGCCCGGCGCAGTGTCAATGTCGCCGTCATGGCGGTTCGCCTTGGGCGTGAGGTCGAATTCGACGAGCGGCGTACCCTGGCCCTCGGATTGTGTGGCCTGACGCACGACCTGGGGATGCTGAAAGTTCCGGAGGAAGTGCTTGAGTCCAGGCGCCTGACGTCGGCACAACTGCAGCAATTGCAGCAACATCCACAGGATTCCGAACGCATCGTCTGCGCCTTTGGCAAGGCCTTCGAGTGGGTCGGCAAGGTCGTGGTTCAGGTCCATGAGCGCCGCGATGGCAGCGGCTATCCGAAGGCGCTCAAGGGCGACGACATCCAC
>ERZ890510.1845-NODE-1845-length-13034-cov-7.044302_pt1 | contig 13034 bp, 14 predicted proteins | sample MGYA00521265_ERZ890510 | MGnify/ENA primary metagenome ERZ890510 (study PRJEB32303, sample SAMEA104408624) | aquatic metagenome | biome: Brackish water; feature: Chemocline; material: water | place: Baltic Sea | collected 2014-10-26T21:54:00 | depth 110 m ...
GCTATTGCCGTGGCGCTGGCCGGCGAGGGCGCCGACGTGGCGCTGAGCTGGCTCGACGACCGGGCGGGTGCCGAGGCTGTGGCCGCCAGGATCCGCGCGGCCGGCCGGCGCGCGCTTCCAATCAGGGCCGATGTTGCCCGGCTCTCGGACATCGATGCGATGGTGGCCGAGACCGTCCGCCAGCTCGGCGCGCCGGACGTTCTGGTCAACAATGCCGGTGTGTTTCCCCGCGTGCCGCTGCTGGAGATGCGCGAGGCCGACTGGGATCATGTGCTCGACATCAATCTGAAGGCTGGCTGCTTTGCCACCATCGCCATGGCAAAGGCCCTGATCGCGGCGTCCAAGCCGGGCGGTTCGGCGATCAATCTGTCGTCATCGGCGATCCGTGGCGCGCTACGCGGCGTGCATTACAGCGCCAGCAAGGGCGGCGTGGTATCGATGACCCGTGCGCTGGCGCTTGAGCTTGCGCCGTACAACATCCGCGTCAATGCCATCGCGCCCGGGCTCACCGACACCGCCCAGCCGCGCTACGGCAACAGCGACAGCGAGCTGGCCGAGATGGCGCGCACGACCATCCCGCTCGGCGGGCGGTTGCTCACTCCCGATCAGATCGCGCGCACCGCGGTGTTTCTTGCCTCCGATGACTCGAACGCCACCACCGGCCAGGTGCTTCACGTCAATGGCGGCTCGTACATGCCCTGAACCCCGGCCTGTCGAGTTGCCGCACGGCGGCCTACTTGGGCGCCAGTACCATGATCATCTGCCGGCCTTCCATGCGCGGCATCGACTCGATCTTGGTCAGCGGATCCATCTCGCCACGCACGCGGTTGAGGACCTGGAGGCCAAGCGCGGAATGGACCATTTCGCGGCCGCGGAAGCGCAGGGTGACCTTGACCTTGTCGCCTTCCTCGATGAACCGCTTCATGGCGCGCATCTTCACTTCGTAGTCGTGGTCGTCGATGTTGGGGCGCATCTTGATCTCTTTGACCTCGATGACCTTCTGGTGCTTGCGCGCCTCGTGGGCCTTCTTCTGCGCCTCGTACTTGTACTTGCCGTAGTCGGAAATTTTTGCGACTGGCGGAGCCGCGTTGGGCGAGATCTCGATCAGATCGAGACTGGCCTCCTCGGCCATTTCGATGGCCTCGCGGGTCGTAACGACGCCGACCATCTCGCCGTTTTCGTCGATCAGTCGGACTTGCGGTGCCTTGATTTCACCGTTGACGCGCGGACCCTCGCGGGTAGGCGCGCTTTGTTGAGCAGGTCTGGCTATGGCTTTCTCTCCTTCGTTGAAGCCCTCCCCCCTTTCGAGGTGGCAGGGCGGGATATGAGACTGTGGCCGTCCTAGAAGGGCGGCCGTGCCTCGGTTGAAAGTGTAGTGACAGCGGCCCCGAGTTCAAGGACCTCCTGCTTGTCCGAGCCGAGGCGCCGGATAGCCACGGTGCGGCCTTCGGCGTCGCGCCGCCCGACCGCCACGATCAGCGGTACGTGCGCCAGCGAGTGTTCGCGGACCTTGTAGTTGATCTTTTCGTTGCTGAGGTCGGTGTCGACCCGCATGCCGGCGGCCCGCAGCCGGTCCGCAACCTCGTTGGCATAGCTGTCGGCATCGCTCACGACCGTAACCACAACTGCTTGCGTCGGCGCCAGCCACAGCGGGAAGCGGCCGGCATAGTTCTCGATCAGGATGCCGATCATGCGCTCGAAGCTGCCGAAGATGGCACGGTGCAACATGACGGGTCGCTTGCGCGATCCGTCCTCGGCCACATAGTGCGCGTCGAGCCGGTCGGGCAGCACGAAATCGACCTGCAGCGTGCCGCACTGCCAGTCGCGTCCGATGGCGTCGCGCAGCACGAACTCGAGCTTGGGGCCGTAGAAGGCACCTTCGCCCGGATTGAGGATGACGTTGAGGCCGGCCGCCTTTGAAGCCGACAGGAGTGCACCCTCGGCCTGGTCCCACACCGCGTCGGTGCCGGCACGCACCGGCGGCCGGTCGGAAAACTTCACGAAGTAGTCGGTGAAGCCCAGATCGCGATAGACCTCGTCCAGCAGCTTGCAGAAGCGGATCGTCTCGCTTTCGATCTGCGCTTCGGTGCAGAAGATGTGGGCGTCGTCCTGCGTGAAGTTGCGTACCCGCATGATGCCATGCAGCGCCCCGGAGGGCTCGAAGCGGTGGCACGAGCCGAACTCGGCCATGCGCAAGGGAAGCTCGCGATAGCTCCGGAGGCCGGTGTTGAATATCTCGACATGGCACGGACAGTTCATCGGCTTCAGCGCGAAGATGCGGTGCGTCGGTTCGGCCATGTAATCGCGCAAACCGTCCTCGTTCTCGCTGAGATACATATTCTCGCGGAACTTCTCCCAGTGGCCGGATTCTTCCCACAGCTTGCGATCGACGAGCTGCGGCGTCTTCACTTCGACATAGCCGCCCGCCTCCAGCTTGCGCCGGATATAGCCTTCGAGCGTGCGCCAGAACGTCCAGCCCTTGGGATGCCAGAACACCATGCCGGCCGCCTCTTCCTGCTGGTGGAAGAGGCCCATCTCGCGGCCGATGCGGCGATGGTCGCGCTTCTCGGCCTCCTCGATACGCATGAGGTAGGCCTTCAGGTCCTTGTCGGAGAAGAAGACCGTGCCGTAGACGCGCTGGAGCTGCGCGTTGTTCTTGTCGCCGCGCCAGTAGGCGCCCGACACTTTGGTGAGCTTGAACGCCTTGCCGAGCTTACCCGTTGAGGGCAGGTGCGGACCGAGGCACATGTCGAGCCAGTCGCCCTGCTTGTAGACCGTGATGATCTCGTCCTTGGGCAGCTCGTCGGCCCACTCGGCTTTGAACTTCTCGCCGTGCTGGACAAAGTAGTCCTTGATCTTCGCCCGATCCCAGACTTCGCGCACGATCGGCAGATTGCGGTCGACGATCTCGGCCATCCGCTGTTCGATCCTGGCGAAGTCGTCCGGCGAGAACGGCTCTGTGCGCACGAAGTCGTAATAGAAGCCGTCCTCCGTAGAGGGGCCGAACGTGATCTGGGTGCCGGGATAGAGTTCCTGGACCGCCTGTGCCAGCACATGCGCCGCATCGTGGCGCAGCAGCTCCAGCGCTTCGGGGTCGCGCGCCGTCACGATGCCGATCTTGGCGTCACCGTCGACGACGTGGGCGAGGTCGACCATCTTGCCGTCGATGCGCAGCGCAAGGGCGGCCTTGGCAAGGCCGGGTCCGATCGCGGCGGCGATCTCGGCGCCGCTCACCGGCTTGTCGAATGAGCGGACCGAACCGTCCGGCAGGGAAATATTGATCATGACAACCACCAACTCGAGAGAATGCGAACACGACTCATCGACCGGCGCAAAGCGTCGGCAGCCGAAGGCCGGGAAGCGGCACGAGTGCGCGCGCCCGGCCGAATCAAGTTCGGAAGGTGGTCAGTGTCTTGGGAGAGCTGGAAAACAGCGCGTCCATCGGCTCGGAGATAGTTGCGTGGCCGGCCGGAGTCAAGTTGCCGGGTCGATGCGGGGCCGGACGCGGATGGCGCGCCGGCGGCCGCCGAAGGCGCCCGTCCAGGCCTGGACGGGAGTCCTGCATGCCGCGGCTCGTTGGAGCGCTGACCGGCATGTCACCCGGGCTCCGCTCCTGCCGTCAGACGATCGTAGAGCGCCAGCAACTGGCGGTTGGCATGGGCCAGGCTGTAGCGGTCGCGAGCATGTTCCTGGGCGGCGCGGGCGAGTTCGGCGCGGCGTTCGGTCGACAGCGACAAGGCGCTCCGCAACGCTTCGGCCAATGCCGCCGCATCGCCTGTGGACGCCAACCATCCGGTAACGCCTGGCCGCACGGTTTCGGCCGCACCGCCACCGTCCTCGGCGACCACCGGCCGGCCCATCGCCTGGGCCTCGACCAGAGTGCGGCTGAAGCCCTGGCGGCTGCCGCCCGTGGCGACCACAACGTCGGCCAGCATGTAGGCTGCCGGCATGTCGTCGACGTAGGGTCCGATCTGCACCCGGCCGTGCAACTCGGCAGCCTCGATTGTTCTTTCGAGCTCCTTTTCGAACGGCGTCGGCTCGCCGGCCGATCCCAGCAGCAGGCAGAACACGTCGTCGCGTCCCAGCCGTTTGAGTGCCTCGATCAGTATCTTCTGGCCATTGTCTTCGACGAAGCGTGCCGGACACAGCACGAGATGGCTGCCGTCGGGCACACGCAGCTCGCCGGCGAGGCGGATCAAGCGGTCGGCGCGGACGATCGCCGGGTCGAAACGGTCGACGTTGATGCCGGGCGAAATGGTTTCGATGCGGCCGGCGAGTGCCGGTAAGCGCTGCACGGCGTCGCGCGCGACGTACTCCGACACGGCGATCATTGCATCTGCGCGCATCTGACGGCGCTCAATGAAGCGTCCCATCAGATCCGGCGCGCCAAAGGGCCGGTGCAGGGTGGCGATCCATTTGACGCCGAGCCGACGGGCGAGGGAGCGGGCGATCCAGGCCGTGGCAGGGGAACGTGCCTGCACGAGATCGACGCGGGCATCGCGCAGCAACCCAACGAGCTTGGCCGGCAGCGCGAGCCGTGCCCACAGCCGGTTGCCGATCGGCGGCAGATCGATGTGCATGGCGCGCAGTCGCAACAGGTCGGCCACCATCGCGCCCCCTGGCGAGGCGACGATCGCCGAGCCGCCGGCCGCGATCACGGCCTGCGACGTGTCGAGCGTCGCCCGGGCGAGGCCGCCGCCGGCAAGGGTGGGCACGATCTGCAGGAGTGTGGGTACGGACACAGCGACTTTTTTTTCGTAAGGGTGGAGAGGAGAGAGCAGGTAACACGGGAGGGCCAACGTGGGTAGAGTCGAGCGGCTGCAGCGCCCTGACGGCAATACCGTGGCCTATGCAAGAACCGAAGGTCGCGGGCCGGCCGTGGTGTTCCTGGGCGGCTTTCGTTCCGACATGACGGGCACCAAGGCGGTGGCGCTCGAAGCCTGGGCACGGCGGACCGGCCGTGCATTCCTGCGTTTCGACTATCTCGGCCATGGTCAATCGTCGGGTCGTTTCGAGGATGGCACGATCGGCCGCTGGCTCGACGACGCGCTGGCAGCGATAGATGCACTCACGACCGGCGAACTGGTGCTTGTGGGTTCAAGCATGGGTGGTTGGCTGTCGCTCCTGGCGGCGCGCGCCCGGCCCGAGCGTCTGGCGGGACTGGTGCTGATTGCCGCTGCTCCAGACTTCACCGAGCGCATGTTGTTGAAGGGGCTTTCGCCCGAGGATCGCATCGCGCTCGAACGCGACGGGCGGCTGGAACGACCGTCGCAGTATTCGCCTGAGCCCTCGGTGTTCACCTGGAAGCTCATCGAGGAGGGGCGTAACCATCTCCTGTTCGACGAGCCGCTGAACTTGCCCTGTCCGGTGCACCTGCTGCATGGCCAGAGCGATCCCGACGTGCCGTGGGAATACTCCCTGCAGATCGCCAAGCATCTTGAGGCGCCGGAGGTGATTACCACCCTGATCAAGGGCGGCGACCATCGCCTCAGCACGCCTGCCGACATCGCCCGCCTGATGGCGACCGTCGAGAATCTGGTGTGCTAGCTCCGGGCTGCGATCGCCCGCAGGCCTTCGCGATAGGTCGGAAAGCGCAACGTGACTCCCAGATCTTGCTTGAGGCGATCGTTCCTCACCCGTCGATTCTCTGCATAGAACGAACGCGCCATCGCGCTCATGGCAGGTGCGGCTTCTTCCCACGGAATCGCCGGCGGGACCGGCCTGCCCAGCAACTCGCAGGCGAAGGCCACCACGTCGGCATTCGCGGCGGGCAGATCGTCAGCCACGTTGTAGATGCCGCTGGAATGCAGCTGCGTCATCGCCTTCAGCACGGTGCCGGCGATGTCCTCGACATGGATGCGCGAAAAGAACTGGCCGGGCTTGTCGATGCGCCGCGCCGTACCGGCTTTCACCTGATCGATCGGGCTGCGGCCCGGGCCGTAAATGCCGGGGAGGCGGAAGATGTCGATGCTGGCGCCCGCTTCGCGTGCCATCGCCCGCCAGGCGCGTTCGGCCGCCAGGCGCTCGATACTGCGCGGCTGGCCGGGGTTGGCCGGTGTGTCCTCATCGACCCAGCCCCCGCCGTGGTCACCATAGACACCGGTGGTCGAGAGATAGCCGAGCCATGTCGCCTGCCGCAGCAGTCCGGCACAGGTTGCAAGCGCCGGATCGCCGGTCGTTCCGGGCGCGATGGTGCAGAGAATATGGGAGGCGCCGCCCACGGCTGTCGCGGCCAAAGGTTCCACACCGTCGAACAGGTGCACTTCGAAGCCATCGGCGCGCAGCCCATCGGCCTTGTCCGTGGTGGTGCAGGTGCCGGCCACGGTCCAGTCGCTGGCCCTTGCAAGCTTGGCGATTTCAAGGCCGCTGTAGCCCAGGCCGAAAATGAAAAGGCGTCGTGCCATCTTGTCAGGATCGCTCCAACGCGGTTCTTTTCATAGATGTTGTTTGGCCGCCCCTTGTCCGCGGTGATGCTTGGAGTCGTGATGGCGTCGTCGTCCGCTGCTGCGCAGAGCTTCGACGAGCTTGAAAACAGCCCCGATCACCTCTTGCGCTATACCGAGTGCCTGAAATTGGCGCGCCGCGAGCCGCTCCTGGCATTGCCGGTGGCCGAGAAGTGGAATGCCGACGGCGGTGGTCTGGGCGCCCGCCATTGCGTCGCCGTCGCCACGTTTCAGTCCGGCAGGTATCCCCAGGCGGCGGCGCAGTTCGCGGCGATCGCTCGCGATATGGGCCAGGACCGGCCTGGGTTGCGGGCCGAGCTATGGGCTCAGGCCGGTCAGGCCTGGATCGAGGCAGGTCAGCCTGAAAAGGCGGCCGAATCGCAGAGCAAGGCCCTTGAGCTCAAGGCCGGCGATCCCGAGCTGTGGATCGATCGTGGCCTCAGCCACGCCGCCATGCAGGCTTGGCCTCGCGCCATTTCGGATTTCGACAAAGCGCTTGAGTTGCGACCGGACGACGTCGAGATCCTGGTGCTGCGCGCCGCAGCCTGGCGCAACGCGCGCAACCCGGAGAAGGCCCTGGCCGATATCGGTCGAGCGCTACGGATTGCTCCCGACCATACGGACGCCCTGCTCGAACGGGGCTTCACGCATCTGGCGAGCGGCAGCAAGGCACTGGCCAATGACGATTTCAACCGGGTGCTGCGAATCGTGCCACCGACTTCCGCCGCGGCCCACCGCGCCGAAGCCGGCTTGCGTGGCGATCAACCCGGCTCCGCGGCTCCCGCGCCGCCAAACGCCATGCCCAAAGGCGACGTGAAGCGGTAGCCTGTCTGCAACGACTGATGTAAGAGCCCCAGCAATGAACCGTTTTCTCCCGTCGATCGCCCTCGCCCTCGCAATCTTTCCGGCAGCCTTCTCGGTTTTTGCCCAGACGCGGCCGGCCGACGAGGCGCCGCAACCGCCTGCCTCCTATTATCCCGCGCCGCCACCGCTCGAGGCGCCACCGGTTCAGCAGGGCGCGCCGACCGCCGGCCTCACCTCGCCTTTGCCCCGCACACCGCAAAAGGTGGAGCGCACCGAGATCGCCGCCGAGTCCGAAGCCCAGCTCTTTGCCGGTGCCCGCAGGGTCGTGTGGGGCCGTTACGCCAAGATCAAGGGCGCCAAGGCCGGCGAAGTCACCGTGACCCGGCAGGGTAACCTGTGGGTGGTGAAGGGTCGGATCGACAGCGTCGCGCCGGGAACCGAAGGCGACTGGGCCTCGATCGATGGCGTGGTCGAGCGCATTGCCGCCGGCGTCGTGCAAATTCGCGGCGAAGTCGCCTTCCGTGTCGCCAAGGTCGAGAAAGGTACACCCTGCAAGGTCGCGGGCATGCTCACCTTCCGCCGCTCCGGCAAATCCCAGGTGTGGCGTCTGGCCGAAGGCGACAATCCCTGCGACGGCACGCGCGAGCGGTTCGATCTGGTCTACGAGAAGCCCGCCGAAAAGCGGCCCGTTCCGGCGCAGCCCAAGCGCGGTTAGCGCAGCTTCTCGATCGCCGCCCGGGCGAGCGCGTCGGCGCGCTCGTTTTCGGGGTGGCCGCTGTGGCCCTTCACCCAATGCCAGTCGACCTTGTGTGGTGCATGCGCGGCGTCGAGGCGTTGCCAGAGGTCGATGTTCTTCACCGGCTTCTTGTCGGCGGTCTTCCAGCCGTTCCTCTTCCAGCCCTTGATCCATTTGGTGACGCCGTCGCGCACGTAGGTGCTGTCGGTGAACAATCCGACCTTGCACGGCCGCCGTAGGGCCTCGAGGCCGGCGATAGCCGCCATCATTTCCATGCGGTTGTTCGTCGTGACGGGCTCGCTACCCGACAATTCGCGTTCGCGCTCGCCGATCCGCAGGATCGCACCCCAACCGCCCGGCCCCGGATTGCCGCTGCATGCCCCGTCGGTGAAAATTTCGACCTCGGGTCCGTGGCTTGAAGACGGCGCGGTCACAGCCCGTAGTCCGAGAGCGATGTGACACCGCGATGGAAGCGCAGCCTGGCCAGGTATTCCTGAGGGTCCTTGCGCTTCACCAGCGCGTCGGCGGGCGTATGGAACCAGTCATAGAGTCGGGTCAGCAGGAAACGCAGCGCCGCGCCGCGCGCCAAAAGCGGCAGCGCGGCCCGTTCGGCATCGGACAGGCTGCGCACCTTGTCGTAGGCCGAGATCAGCGCGCGCGCCTTGGTGATATTGCAGGAACTGTCGGGTTCGAAGCACCAGGCGTTCAGGCAGATCGCCACGTCGTAGGCGAGGAAATCGTTGCAGGCGAAATAGAAGTCGATCAACCCGGACAATCTGTCGTGCAGGAAGAAAACGTTGTCGGGGAACAGGTCGGCGTGGACGACGCCGGCCGGCAGGTTGACCGGCCAATTGGCCTCGAAGAAATCGAGCTCCGCCTGCAGTTCGCGCGCCAGGACGTCGTCGATGTGGCGTCGCACGCCGTCGAACCATGGCCGCCAGCCGGAGACCGAGAGCGCGTTGGGCCGCTTCAGCGTGAAGTCGCGGCCGGCGAGATGCAATTGGGCGAGGGACTCTCCCAGCGGTCCGCAGTGCTGCACGCCGATGCGGCGGGGCCACATTCCATGCAGGAAGGTCGTGATGGCGGCGGGCTTGCCGGCCAGCGTGCGAATGGCGTTGCCGTCGCGGCCGTGGATCGGCTTGGGGCAGGTGATGCCGCGCCCGGCGAGATGGTCCATCAGGCCGAGGAAGAACGGCAGGTCCTTCGGGTCGACGCGCTTTTCGTAGAGCGTGAGGAAATACTGCCCCTTGGTCGTGGTGAGCAGGTAGTTGGAGTTCTCGACGCCCTCGGCTACGCCTTTCAGCGCCTCGGCTTCGCCGATGTCGTAGTCGGCGAGAAATATCCCGAGCTCGGCCTCGCCGACTTCGGTGTAGACGGCCATCTCAGCTCACCGCCATGTCATGCCACCAGTTGGCGCGGCAGCTTGAAGACGACATTTTCATCGGTCGTGCGCACTTCCTCTACAACGACGTCGTAGCGCGCGCGGCAGGCGGCGATCAATTCGTCGACCAGCAGCTCGGGCGCCGAAGCGCCGGCGGTGATGCCGAGCCGGCGCGCGCCTTCGGTCCAATCCGCGTCGAGCCACGCCCAGTCCATGTCGGCGGCGCGTTGCACCAGGCGCGATCTCGCGCAGCCGTAGATGGTCGCGACCTCGACCAGCCGCATCGAGTTGGACGAATTGGGTGCCCCGATCACCACCAGCGCGTCGCAGCGTTCGGCGATGGCCTTTACCGCCGCCTGACGATTGGTTGTGGCGTAGCAGATGTCCTCCATTTTCGGTCCCTGGATAGTGGGAAAGCGACGGCGGAGCGCCGCCACGATCGCGACGGTGTCGTCCACCGATAGTGTGGTCTGCGTCGCATAGGCGAGGTTCTGCCGATCGGAGACCTCGAGCGCCTCGGCCTGTGCCACGTTCTCGACCAGCAGAACCGCATCCGCGGGAAGCTGGCCCATGGTGCCGATCACTTCCGGATGGCCGGCATGGCCGATCAGCACGACCCGGCGCCCCGCCTCATGGTGGCGTTCGGCCTCGCGATGGACCTTGGAGACCAGCGGGCAGGTGGCATCGACATAGAGCAGGTTGCGCCGCCCGGCCTCGGCCGGCACCGCCTTCGGCACGCCGTGGGCGGAGAACACAACGGGGCGGTCGTCGGGCACTTCATCGAGTTCGTCGACGAAAACTGCGCCTTTCGCTTCAAGAGCCTCGACCACGTAGCGATTGTGGACGATCTCGTGGCGGACATAGACCGGCCGGCCATAGCGTTCGATCGCGCGCTCCACGATCTGGATGGCGCGATCGACGCCGGCGCAAAATCCGCGCGGGCTGGCAAGCAGGATCGTCAGCGGTTTCTTCGGCTCGGGCATCAAAAACGTTCTTCGGGATGCCGACCCGCTCGCTTGCGGGTCCGCGGACCATTGCCTAGTCTCCGTATGGAACGGATTGGCGCGGCACCGTAACAAAGCCGCCGCTATGGGGAAAGCAACATGACCGAGCCGGTTGTCGCGGCTAAAGCGCCAGTGAAGGTAATGCTCGAGGCGGGCAAGGATTACTGGTGGTGTGCCTGCGGATTGAGCAAGAACCAGCCCTTCTGTGACGGTGCGCACAAGGGCGGCAGCTTTTCTCCGATGAAGTACACAGCGGAGAAGGCCGGCGACCATTGGCTCTGTGCCTGCAAGCATTCGGCCAAGAAGCCGTTGTGCGACGGCACGCACAAGACCCTGCCATGAGCAACGGAAGGTTCGCCGTCCTCGCGACGACGGCGTTTGCCCTGGTGCTCGGCGGCTGCGGCGGCGGGTCGTCCGACGGGCCGTCCTTCGCCTGTCCGCCGGCGCTGACGGTGCAGGACGCGGGCCGCATCGTGCATTTCAAGGACGGAACCGGGCGCGATCCGCGCGATGTCGCCTATGAGGCGGCACTCGTCTCGGCGGGGTCGGCCTGCTCGGTCGGCCGCAACCAGGTCGACGTCACCGTGGTGATGGTTGTCGCCGTCAAGGCCGGCCCTTCCGTCAGCTCCGGCCAGACCGGCGTGCCGTACTTCGTGCGTGTACTCGACGGTCGCGGAACCATCCTGCAAGGCCAGGACTTTGTTGCCGAGTTCAGACTGTCGGCCTCGAGTCCGCGTGGCGAGTCGCGGGAGGAGCTGGCGTTGACCCTGCCGATCAGCCAGGCCGGGGCATCCTCGGGTTACCGCATCGCCGTCGGGCTGAGGCCCAGTCCCGAGGAACTCAACTACAACCGGCGTGAAGCGGGGCGGTAATGACCGCATATGCCGACAGGTTGGAAGCGTTGGCCGCCGAGGCGGCCGATCGCTGCACCACCTGCGGCAAATGTTTCGAGGTCTGTCCGACAGCGCGCGAGATCGGTCTCGACGCCGGCCAGGCCGTGGCCCGGGTCGGCGAACTCGCGGCGCTGACGCAGGGCGCGGGAGCCCCGCCCGACCTTCTGCTGAAATGGCTCAATGCCTGCGACGGCAGTGCGCGCTGCAGCGCGGCCTGCCCCGAGGACATCAACGTCCGCCAGTGGGTGACCATCGCCAAGATGAAGGCGCTGGACGCCACCCGCCCGCGCGACGTCGGCGCGGCCAATGCCGCCAATCGCTTCCGCCACATGGCCCAGGCGGTGCGGCTGCTGGCCAGTATGCAGCTTCCGTCGGAGACGCTGAAGAAGATCGTGGCGCCGGCCGAGCGGCGGACCGCTGAAGTCCTTTTCTACACCGGCTGCAACGTATTGCGCACGCCGCACATCGTGCTCAACGTCATGGATATTCTCGATGCCCTGCAGCTCGATTTCGACGTGGTCGGCGGCACCGCCCACTGCTGCGGCGTCTATCAGTTCCAGGAAGCCGACCTGCCGACCTACGAGCGCATCGGCCATCGCACGTTCGAGCGCTTCGGCCGTTCCGGCGCCTCGAAGGTGCTGACCTGGTGCCCGACCTGCACCAAGAACTTCGACGAGCTTGAAAAGGACGTCGAGGAGCCGTTCTTCGATCTCGGCCATGTCAGCGAATTCCTCGCGGCCAACCTCGATGCCCTGAAGGCCCGCTTCGTCGATCAGCCCAGGCGCCGCGTGGTGATCCACGAACATCTCGGCATCGGCGCCACGGTCGACAGCATCCGCAAACTGCTGGGCGCCGTGCCCAACCTCGAACTGGTCGAACTGGTGCAGGACTCCGGCTTCTCCTACGCCTGCGGCGGCCAGGCGGCGAAGTTCAAGGACCGCGAGCAGGCGATCCATCGCGCGCTGGCCGAAGGCGCGGTCGCGGCCGGGGCCGACACCATCGTCACCATGTACCATTCCTGCCACCGCGCGCTGGCGGGGACGGAAGCGGTCTATCCGTTGCGGGTGGTGAATTTCACCGACGTGATTGCCGAAGCTTTGGGCCGCGGCGGCCATCCCGACTATTACCGCCTCTACAAGACGGGCGGCTCGATGGACGAAGCCGTGACGGCGGCGCGGACCTTCCTTGAGAACAACGGCGTGCGGCTCGACGAGGCCTCGGTGCAGTCGCTCACCGCCGATATTTTCGACGAGACCGGCCTCGCCGGCTCGCGCGACGCTTTCGCCCAGGCGTTTACGGCGCTGGCGCGCGAGGGCTGATCGACCTTGAGCGGCGACGGCGGCGTCTGGCTCTTCTCCTACGGCACTCTGCAGCAGGAGGAAGTGCAGCTCGCCACCTTCGGACGCCGGCTGGAGGGCCGCGCCGATGCGCTGCAGGGCTACGCCACGTCTCTGTTGGAGATCAGGGATGCCGCAGTGGTCGCGACCAGCGGCAAGACCCATCACCTGATGGCGCGTCCCACCGGCCATGTCGCCGACGAGGTCGCGGGCGTGGCCTTCAGGATCACGCCGGCCGAGCTCGCCGCCGCCGATACCTATGAAGTGTCCGACTACAAGCGTATCGCCGTCCGGCTGAAGTCGGGCCTCGATGCGTTCGTCTATGTCGGCGTGTGATCTTCAAGGCATGAAGGCGATGGCCGCCGTAATCACAAGGGTGGCGGCGAATACGGCGTTGGCCACGCGCGCCCGCACCGGGTCGTAGAAGACGCGCGAG
>ERZ890510.1846-NODE-1846-length-13017-cov-4.803271_pt1 | contig 13017 bp, 18 predicted proteins | sample MGYA00521265_ERZ890510 | MGnify/ENA primary metagenome ERZ890510 (study PRJEB32303, sample SAMEA104408624) | aquatic metagenome | biome: Brackish water; feature: Chemocline; material: water | place: Baltic Sea | collected 2014-10-26T21:54:00 | depth 110 m ...
ATAAAGATATATTTATATAATGTAAATAACATTAACGTGACTTAAAATATCAAAAAATGACAAAATTGTGATCAAAATGTTAGCCTTTGTGAATTGACTATTTGCCAATAATAGCTACCTTTTAGACATAAGGGAAATGCAACAATCCTGCAGATAATATGACTATTAAGACTTTCATATAAGCAGGCTTATAGATAATTTAAGGACGTATTATGACACAGAAAATTATGACACAGAAAAATGTAAAATTCTCAACCCTAAAAACTCTAACCGCGGGCGCAAGCATCCTATTAGGGTTAATCGGACTGACAAATAATGTTCAAGCACAAGTGGTTGAACCATGGACAGGAGCTATTGTCGGCAGCACCATTGACTTGGGCAACGGGGGAACGTTAGCGCAAATCCGCGATTTAATTAATCAAGGCAAAACAGAAGACGCTGTTAGAATATCTAAAAAGTTCATTCAAAGCCTTGAACAAAATAAACGTTCTGGAAAAACCACTTACTTAACATATGATGCCTATAATGCACTTTGCATCAGTTTAACGGCCAATAAAAATTACTCTGAGGCGATGGATGCTTGTAATGCCGCAATTAAAGACAACCCAAAACGTTGGCAGGCCTTTAATAGCCGCGGGTCATTAAATTATAAAACTGAAAAATATGCCGCGGCCCTAAACGATTATAAAGAAGCCCAAAGCAAAGCGCCTTCGTCTTCAAATATAACCAACTTGATTACGCATAACATCAAAATTTCACAAGATAAGATTGCTAGTAATTAACATTGCTGTAGAAAAACAACCTCTCATTGCAAAATATCGGGTTTAAATCTATTATAGAATGCCAATGTTAAAAATTAACTCAATTGGAGAAATTATTGTGAAAAATTTTATAATGTCTTTTATAAAAATAGTTTTTATTTACGCAACGAGCCTTATCATATTTACGTCCATAAGTTACGCACAAACGTCTATGAGCCCCTCAACAGGTCGATCTAATGGAGTAGTTATTGATATAAATGGCTCAAAGGACATTGAGAAGTTACGCAGTTATATCAATGATGGAAAATACGATAAAGCAGCAAGGGGTGCGGCTAGATATATAAAAAGAAATGAGCGCAACAAGAGGAGCGGCATCACCAGCGGTTATTTGGAAGAGAGCTATAATATTCTTTGTGTAAGCTACACTAACCTTAGTGATATTGAAAAAGCCATGGTGGCTTGCAATCAAATGCTTGCGATAAACCCAATCCGTTGGGAAAGTCTAAAAAGTCGGGCAACTTTATATTATATGACACAGGATTTTACAAAATCATTAGCAGACTTCAAAACTTCACTGGATAATGCACCAGATAAAAGTGCAATTACCGATGTCTTAAAACAAAATATTGCTGTTGTTGAAAGCAAGTTGGCTGTTAACAATTAGGACATTCAAATAATTTTGACGATAGCCAATGAGCCCTTTGAATATTATTTCTAAAAGATATAGTCTATTGTTCATTAAATATTCATTTTAATCTCGTTAAATGAATTAAATAACCAAAAATGAAATAAATAGAATAATAATGTTAAATAATACTCAAAGTTTAGACTTTAATAGGATGCGAACACTTTCAATGTTTGCGCTTGCTTTTTGTGTTCTAAGCCTTACATCATGCGCTAAACGTCCTGCGACTACAGATGTTGAAGCTCGTCTGACTTACGACGAAGCCAATGATCCATTAGAGCCTATGAACAGATCAATCTTTGCTTTTAATACCTTATTTGATGATATAATTTTAGCCCCTACTGCAAGGCTTTACCGTATTTGGGGCCCGCCCGATATTCGCGACGGTATTGCTAATTTTGTTACCAATTGGCGCGAACCAGTGACCTTTGTCAATGATGTGCTACAAGCTGAACCTAAACGCGCAGGAACATCCTTTTCGCGTTTTTTAATCAATTCCACTTTTGGCCTGCTTGGCATCTTTGACACGGCTAGCAATTGGGGTATAGAGCATCATAGCGAAGATTTTGGTGAAACTTTCGCCGTATGGGGAATTCCAGAAGGCCCCTTTCTGATGTTACCGATCCTTGGGCCATCAAATACCCGTGATTTTACGGGCTTTGTCGTTGATTTCTTCTATGATCCGGTCAGCTATTGGCTTGCTCATAAAAACTGGACCTATGTAAGGTACGGTCGTTTAGCCCTTAAAGGTCTTATTTACCGAGAAGAAAATCTTGAGACCCTTGATGATTTAAGCAAGTCATCAACAGATTTTTACGCAACAATCCGGAGCGGCTATAGGCAGCTTAGATTATATGATATTAATAACGGTAGCTTAGATACTAGTGAAGAAGATGATTTATTTAACCAAGAGCTTGAAGATGATTTTGATGATTAAAATAAATTATTAACATGGATTGATCTTGTTTTTTTATACAAATTGTTATTAATATAGCCATAAGAAATAACAGAGCGTAAAAAATGACATCACAAACTGAACAGATATCACCCGAAAATCACAAACGCAAGAATGCCATAATTGCTAGTCGCACCATGCTCTTAATGCAATGGCCCGCTTATACTGTGCTTGGTCTATTGGGGATATTACTGCCTCTTTTTGGGGCCGTTGATGAAAAAGCCTATCTGGGTACTGTTTTATTAATCACCGCATTAGTACAAATTATGATTTTGCTAAAATACGGCATTAATCCAGGGTTTTTCTGGCGCATGTTGGTGATGCTCATCACTCTTATTGCCAGCGGTCTTATTCTTGGTAATATTTTCGTCGATTATTTTTCCACAGCCCAGATTATTGGTGGATATCTCGCGGGAACTGGTGGCTATATCGTCATTGAAGGACGCTATTCATTTTCTAGCCGCCATATTGAAAGCGTTGTTTATTGTGGTTATTTTGCCGGCGTTATGGGGCTTATGCTTTTTACAGGATGGCCTGAGCATAGCTGGTGGAACCCGACCATCGCTCTTAGTCTCTATCTATTAGCCCTTGGTCAATCGGCCCGGGTTTTCATTCTTAAAGAAGAAAAATTAGCGGGTTAATTTCTTATATTGCATTTTATGAGGACGGTCGGCGGCAGCGCCTAATCTTCTGCGACGGTCTTGTTCGTAATCTTCATAGTTTCCTTCAAACCATTCCACATGTGAATTTCCTTCGAAGGCCAAAATATGAGTGGCTATTCTATTTAAAAACCATCTGTCATGAGAAATAATAACAGCACAGCCTGCGAAATCTTCGAGAGCGGCCTCAAGGGCGCTTAATGTTTCCACATCAAGATCATTGGTCGGCTCATCAAGAAGAAGAACATTGGCTGGCGTGCGCAACATTTTTGCCAAATGAACACGGTTTCTCTCGCCGCCAGAAAGCTGACCCATTTTTTTCTGCTGATCGGTGCCTTTAAAATTAAAATTCCCCACATAAGCACGGGTTGGAACCTTGCGGCCATTAAAATCAAAAACATCAAGGCCATCTGATATTTCTTCCCAGACGGTTTTATTATCATTAAGACCATCACGGCTTTGATCTACATGACCAAGTATAACAGTTTCCCCTAATTTAATAGACCCTGAATCTGGTTGTTCAGTACCGGTAATCATTTTAAATAAGGTTGTTTTACCAGCACCATTGGGTCCAATAATGCCGACGATACCGCCAGGCGGTAATCTAAAATCAAGCTCGTCAATCAACAAGCGATCTTCAAATCCTTTACTCAATTTCTCAGCTTCAATCACGACACCACCAAGGCGCGGACCTACTGGAATTTGAATTTGAGCTTCACCACTGCGTCCTTCTTGAGCGGCGGCCAGTAAATCATCATAGGCGTTAATACGGGCTTTGCTTTTGGCCTGACGGGCTTTTGGTGATTGTTGAATCCATTTAAGTTCACGTTTCATAGTTCGTTTGCGTGAGGCTTCCATTTTTTCTTCTTGGACCATGCGTTTTTCTTTTTGCTCTAACCATGAAGAATAATGCCCTTCGTAGGGAATAGCGCGTCCGTGATCAATTTCAAGCACCCAGTTTACAACATTATCAAGGAAGTAACGATCATGGGTCACCAAAATAACCGTTCCTGCATATTCCTTTAAATGATTTTCAAGCCACGATACGGATTCAGTATCCAAATGGTTGGTCGGCTCATCAAGAAGTAAGATTTCTGGCTTTTCCAAAAGCAAACGACAAAGGGCAACGCGGCGACGTTCCCCGCCCGATAATATAGTTACATCCGCATCCTTTGGCGGACATCTTAAGGCTTCCATAGCAAGCTCAACGCGACTTTCAAGATCCCACGCATCTGCCGCATCAATTTTATCTTGTAATTCTCCCTGTTCGCTAATGAGCGCATTCATCTCATCATCTGACATGGGTTCTGCGAATTTTGCGCTGATATCGTTAAATTTATCAACAATTTGCTTAATTTCGCCCATGCCGTCCATGACATTTTCAAAAACAGTTTTTGCAGCGTCAAGATGTGGTTCTTGTTCCAAATAACCAACTCGCACGCCCTCTGCGGCCCATGCTTCGCCAGTGTAATCCTTATCAATGCCGGCAATAATTCTCATCAATGTGGATTTACCAGCACCATTAACACCGATAACAGCGATTTTCGCGTCGGGGAGGAATGATAATGTAATGTCACTGAAGGTCGGTTTGGCACCAGGATAAGTTTTACCGAGATTTTTCATTACAAAGCTATATTGGTAGGACGCCATCGTCGTTTCACATTCTTTAAAAAAAATTGAATAAAATCGGCACTGTATAACGCATAGCCACCCCCATTTGCAACGATAAAGATAAGGAAGCGTTAAAACAAAAAATCCCCAGCAAAGTGGCCGGGGATTTTAAATCAAATATAAGATTTTAAATATTAAGGATTTTTGAACCTTAATATAAAGCGGCTGGTTTTTCCGCGAACAGAAGGGTCAAACACTAATTTAGTTTTATCATCCGTATCATTGATAAGAATTGTGCTTTGGCCGTCCAATATAAAACCCGCAGCAAGCATATCACGTTTGACTATTTCAGGGTCAATACGGTGAAGTGTTGTTCCAGTTGTACTTGGCGCCCCTGCCTCTGCTTGATGATCAATGACGGCCATAATCCCGCCAGGCTTTAAGGTCTTTCTATACATTGCCAATATTCTTGGCACATCGACTGCGAACCTATCAAAATAAAAATCATGGAAATTTTGAATAAGAAACACGCGGTCTAAGGTATTTTCCTTCAAATCAAGATCATTAAAGCCTGCATAAATGGGAACCACATTGCTCATATGAGCAGATTCCCTTATATATTTAGCATAGGCATTATCCGGATCCATCCCAGAATTGGAAAAGGAATGAGCAATAACCCGTCCCTCATCACCAACAACACCTGCTAATATTTCTGCGTAATAGCCACCGTTGGAAACCATATCCAACACGGTCATTCCCGGGGCAACACCCATAAACTTAATAACTTCACCGGGTTTACGAAGGTCATCTCTTACACTATTTTTTTCTGCTCTTGCTGGATTGTCAACTGCAGCCTTAATTAAATCATCATAATCGTCCGCTGTGGCTGTACTCAAGGGTAGGAAACTAATCGCCAAAAACATAATCGCTGAATTTAAATATTTAAATTTCATCATCTAATCCTCCAATAATTGTTTATTTACCAACCCCTTCATGGTTAAAGATTAGCAAAAAAAACCTTATTTCATAGCTTTAAATCCAACGCCTGACTTTTTTCTTATAATCACGATACTGATCACCGAATTTATTTTCCAAATAGGATTCTTCTTTTTTAATCACTAAAGAAGTCATAATATAAAATATTGGAATTAACATCACCAATATCCAAACATTATCAAAATATAAACTGGCAAAAACCATAAATAAGGATGCCGCCAAATATATGGGGTTACGCGAATAGGCATATATTCCGCCCGTATATATTTTTACAGACGTTGCATGTACGCTGGGGCTTTGCTTGTTTTTGCCAAATGTCATTCCTGCCAGAATAAAAACAACCACTCCAATCAGAAGAATTATATATGAAAGGGGCCTTGCTAATTCAAACTCTCCAAATGACAATGGATAAATATAGTTTAAACCTATGGCCGCCAAAAGGCCGACCACATAAAATACGGGAGGGTGCGTAATAATACCTGCATTGTCTTTTTCTTCGCTCATAAAATTCACTCCTTATATATTTTGGAAATTTATTTTTTGAATATAGTTGTTACTATTTTTTCTAACCATAGCTGATCCACTCTATCAAAAGTAGACAATTTCACACTATCCACATCAAGCACGCCGATTAATTGGTCGTCTTTATTAAAGACTGGCACGACAATTTCAGAATTCGTTAGGCTATCACAAGCAATATGGCCGACAAAATCGTGGACATTATCAACAATTTGCGTCTTTCCCGTTTTAGCCGCTGCCCCGCAGACCCCACGTTCATAGGATATGCGTAAACAGCCGAGCGTGCCTTGATAGGGCCCGACCACTAATTCTTGTTGCCTTAGGGGATCGACCAGATAAAACCCTACCCAATAAAAATCATCAAAAGCCTCCTTTAATAGACAGGCAATGGTGGACATGTTGGCAATTTCAAAATTTTCACCGTCTGTGACGCTGTAAATTTCCTTTGAAACTTGACTATAAAGTGATTCTTTTTTCATAGTTAAAACACCTAAAATATTGATTTTCTTTTAATATACTACACATTTTAGAACAATAAAGATAATAATTATACAAGCTAACTAATTGATAACAAACATTTTATATTTTTTTTAATATTCTGTGTTGACATTTATCGTAATAGTGTCCTATGTTAGTACAACACTTAAACACCACAACACACAAACAAACAAACTTAAGGACAAACAAATGTTAAATTTATATACAGACGCAATCGACCCAAATGGCTTTATGAGCCTCGTAAGTAAAAATGTTAATACTACTACAAAAATCTTTGAACGGGAGAACCGTAAGATCATTACTTCCTTCGCGATTATTAGTCTTATCGTTTTATCAGCAATTTCAAATGGCGTTCAATTCCAACAAAATTTTGAACAAGAAAGAGCGTCAAAAGTAATATCATTAACTTCCGCAATCTAAATTTTAGCGGGCTAACGCAAATCAATAACAATAGTATGATTGGAAAGTGCCGTGGCAGAACAATGGAAAGATGATAGACCTATTTATCTTCAACTTAAGGATGAAATCCTTATGATGATTATGGATGGAGTACTCGCAGAGGGAGACGCTCTCCCTTCTGTTCGAAAAGTAGCAGTAGAATATCAAATTAACCCAATAACAGCCTCAAAAGCCTATGCTGATCTAGTAGATGAAGGTTTGGTTGAAAAGAGAAGAGGACTTGGAATGTTTATATTAGAAGGCGCAAGAAAAAACTTGCTCATGACCAAACAAAAAACTTTTTTAGAAGTTGAATGGCCTAAAATTGTGGAACAAATCACAAGACTTGGCTTAGATGTTAGCGAACTTCTAAAACCTTCAATGCAAAATAAAAAACATTAATTTAGAGGATATGACAATGACAAATTATATCAACGCCAAGAACCTCAGTAAATCTTTTGGTAAATTTAAAGCTCTATCGGACGTGAGCCTTTCCATTAATAAAGGACAAATCGTCGGTTTAATTGGCTCTAACGGTGCCGGAAAAACAACACTGATTAATGCCATATTAGGGCTTAGTTCATATGACGGCGACTTAACTGTACTCGGATTAGATCCTCATAGCCAACGCGATAAATTAATGAATGAAGTTTGCTTCATTTCCGACGTTGCCACACTGCCAGGTTGGATTAAAGTTAATCAAGCCATTCAATTTGTAGAAGGGATTCACCCTAATTTTGATCGCGTTAAGGCATTGGAATTTTTAGAACAAACATCAATTCCTTTAGATAAAAAAGTAAGTAAGCTTTCTAAAGGCATGATCGTTCAACTCCATCTTGCCTTAATTATGGCCATTAACGCTAAATTACTTGTGCTTGATGAGCCCACATTGGGACTGGATATTCTATATCGTAAAAAATTCTACGATCACCTGCTCGAAGATTATTTTGACGAGGAAAGAACCATCATCATCACCACCCATCAGGTTGATGAAGTTGAAAATATTCTAACCGATGTTGTTTTTATCCGTGACGGTAAAATTATGTATGACGCCTCTATGGAAGATACATTAAAAACGTGGAAAACTCTTGAGCCATCATCAGATCATGTTGATGAAGCCCGCGCCCTTGGCCCCTACAGAGAAATAAACTCTCTCGGTCGCAGCAGCTTTGTTTTTAAAGATATTGATACCGATACATTAAAAGAATTTGGCGATGTGCACCGACTTTCCCTTTCTGATCTTTTTGTCACTCTGATGACAGGAGATAAAAAATGAACCCGCACCCATACGCAAATAACAGCTTTTTTCATACCCTCGTAAATATTGGACTAAGCGTTTTTCTGATCAGCGTTGCCACTGTTGGCGTCTATAGTTTGAATGGTTTCGAACGCAAAGAGGTTAGAGAAACTCAAGCCTCAAGTTTAGAAAATGTAATGGTTTGCGGCATCGGTTTATGCAAATTGACTTAATGAATAATAGTTTTGGAGAAATATAATGTTTTCAACTTTAACAAAAATAAATGGCTACAGTCCTATTAAAGCCCTTTTCTTAAAAGAATTTTGGGACAATAAAAGAGCGATCCTGATCACGCCCATGGTCGTCACAGGATTATTCATCGTCTTTTCATTAATTGCCCTGATAAACGGTAGCGGCATGATGATTGATGGGGCTCAACTAACTGAACATCTTGCTAATGCTCAAAATATTGATAAACATAGTACATCTATTATAACTGGAATTATCATATTTTCGCCGATGATTTTATTCATTTCAGTGGCCTTTTCTATGATTTTTACCGCCCTTTCCGTTCTTTTTGACGAGCGAAAAAACAAAAGTATTCTATTTTGGAAATCCATGCCCGTTTCTGATACTCAAGAAGTATTAGTAAAACTTGCTACAGTGATCTTTATAATACCACTTGTCGCCATACCTTTTGTTCTTATCATACAGGCAGTAACAACCTTGATCATAGGCGCGCTGATTGCCGTTAATTCTGACTATAATATTTGGGATTTTGTTTTTTTAAATATCAACTATTTAACAATTATGGTCGGTGATATTGTGCCTGCTTTTGTGGTCATTTTATGGGCATTGCCCATCTTCACATGGTTCATGCTGGTCTCTAGCTTTTCAAAACGCTCGCCTTTCCTCCTCGCCTTTATCGTACCAGTATTGATTATGATTGCCGAGAGCATCTTCTTTAGAAGTTCCTTATTACAGCAAGCCATCGCCTCGCGTTTTATATATCTAGAAAAATATGCAGGTCGCTATGACATTGATGACGGCTTTACACTCGACAGAGTAACTTCATTATTATCCAGCTTTAGCGAGCCAAACTTCTGGATGGGACTTGTTGCCGCCGCCCTCATGATTGTCGGCTGTATCCAATTAAGAAAGCGCAACATGATTACTTAATAACCAATTACCTTTAGGATAGGAAATGATTTCTATCCGATATCTTCCCTCTTGCCCCGGCCCATGATTTAACATCATTGGTCGGGGTCTTTTTTATGATTTAAAAAACATAACGGTAAATCATTTGGCTAGAGACAAATAATAAAAATAAACCGAACATGAACGTAAGCTGTTCTGGGTTTAATTGATGGGCAAGTTTAGCCCCAACAGGTGCCATTAAATAAGCCGCAGGAGCAATAATAAAAAACCCTATGAAGCTCACATAACCCACATTACCAAAAGGCAGTCCTGTAACATTTAATCCCGTTATCATAAAACCAACCGTTCCAGGAATACTGATTAAAAATCCAAAAAATGCCGCCGTACTCACGGCACGGTGAATGGATATTTTATAAAGTGTCATAACACTAACCCCCATAACACCACCGCCAATACCCATCATGCTCGACAAAGCTCCCATAACAAAGGGTACAAGATGAAAAAAACCACCGCGAGGAATACCGCCCTCTATTTGTTTTTTATTATTTTTTGGTATTAACATTTTAAGGGCAATTAAAAATGCAAGACAGGCAAAAATAATCACTAGCATAGTACCATTTAATTTCGATGCTAAATAACTACCAAGCACCGCCCCTATAAAAATACCCGGGGCCCAATTTTTGATAATATCAACATCAACTGTGCCGCGCCGATGATGGGCACGGGCCGATGAGAGTGATGTTGGGATAATAATAGCAAGAGACGTGGCCACCGCAATATGCATACGTACCGTATCATCAATACCAAAATAACTCAGAGAAAATTCCAATATAGGAACAATAACGATCCCGCCGCCGATACCAAGTAAGCCCGCCATAAGACCGCTTAAACTTCCTGCGACCAATAAAATAGCAATCAATGGAAGTATGTCGATCAATGAGTTCAATTAAAGCTCCTGCCGATGGCTTTTATACGCTCCACCATTGAAAATAAACCGTTGGTACGCATAGGTGATAAATGCTGTGATAAGCCAAGTTCAGTCAGGATCGCAGTCGCGTCTGTTTCTTCTATTTCGGCCGCAGTTTTATTAGAAAATATCATTAAAATAATCGCCACAAGGCCGCGAACAATATGAGCATCGCTATCCCCTTTAAAGATGATATTGTCCCCTTCTTTATGATAGACAAGCCATACTTTACTGCTGCAACCATGAACACGGTTTTCTTCTGTTTGATCGGCAGGATCAAACTCAGGCAAAGACCGTCCAAGATCAATAATATATCGGTAGCGGTCTTCCCACTCATCCATTAATTCAAATGTTTCAATAACTTCGTCTAAATTCATAATATAAATTTACCCATAAAATATTTAATCATATCAGCAGTGTTCCACCAAATATAATATATAATCCTCTTTTTCAATAACACTAATCAGTTTATGACCCGCTTCCCTACAGAAATTTGGAATATCAATAAGCGTCATAGGGTCGGTTGCCTTTACCTCAACCTGTTGTCCCGATGACATCTTTTGCATTATCCGGCGCAACCTAAGTACTGGAATCGGGCATTTATGACCGCTCACATCTAGGCTATGATTTACTTGCGCTTGGCCCATATTAATTTCCATCAAATATAACATTTAAGTTTACTAGATAGGATTTAGCAATTACTTTGTCATCAGGCAAAGAAAATAGAAAAATAATGACAGAAAACTCAAACATCCTTATTCAATCTCTATATTTGATTGCATCTTTCAATGATGATTTGATGGAAATCATCGGCCTGTCTCTCTATGTCAGTTTATCCGCATTAACACTCGCCGCCCTTATCGGTTTTCCTTTAGGCTCCATGCTTGCAACAAAGAAATTTTTCGGCTCAACCCTGCTTAACGTCATTATAAATGCCTTCATGGGCCTTCCTCCTGTTGTGGTTGGCCTTTTTGTTTATATGCTGCTCTCCAGAAATGGCCCTCTTGGTGTTCTCGGCCTCCTTTATTCCTCTGAGGCCATGATTATCGCCCAAACTATTTTAATTTTCCCGATTCTAGCCGCCCTTAGTCGCCAGGTAATTGAAGAAATGAACAGAGAATATGGTGAATTTTTCAACTCGTTACGTCTTGGGGCAACTCAGCGCATTAAAACACTGCTTTGGGAAAGTAGAATTAGCCTGTTGACGGTTTTGCTCGCAGGGTTTGGTCGCGCTATTGCAGAAGTAGGCGCAGTGATGATTGTCGGCGGTAATATCGAACATAGCACCAGAACTATGACCACCTCTATCCAAATGGAGATCGGTAAAGGAAACTTAGAGCTAGCCATGGCTCTTGGCATCATACTGCTGATCATATCGCTAAGCATAAATATGCTTATGCAATTTATCAAAAGCCATTATCTTAAAATTCAAGAGGGCTACCGTGATGAATGATCAAATCGCGCTGAGCTTTAAAAAAGTGTCATTCTACCATGATAAAGGAAAAGCATTGCATGATGTCTCCTTGGATATTCATAAAAAACAAACAACCGTAGTATTAGGGCCAAATGGTGCGGGCAAAAGCATATTTTTAAAACTCTGTCATGGCTTACTTAAGCCGACAACGGGGCAAATAGTAAGTCAGAAAAATTATAATCAAAGCGCTATGGTTTTCCCTAAACCAACGCTTTTGCGACGGACGGTTCTTAAGAACATCACCTATATTCTTGATATTATGGAATATCCAAAAAATGAGCAGGAACCCAAAGCCTTAGAGGCGTTAAAAAGCATTTCCATGGATCAATTTGCTCATGTTCAAGCCAAAAAGCTTTCAAGTGGCGAAAAACAACGCCTGTCGTTGATCCGCGCCCAACTTCTTAATCCTAACATTTTATATTTAGACGAGCCGACCGCAAATCTTGATCCAAAAGCGACGGCCTTTTTAGAAAACATGATTATTAAAAGCTCTGAAAATCATTTAACGATAGTCATGGCTACTCACGATTTAATGCAAGCAAAAAGAATTGCTGAACAGATTATTTATATTGAGAATGGCGAGGTTATAGAAACCTCAAACGCGGGCGATTTTTTTAAAAATCCAAAAAGCGATAAAGCGAGAAACTTTATAGAAGGGAGATTGTAACTATGAAATTAGGTATATTTTTCCTCATTTTCATTATAGCTTTAACGGTTGGTTATTTATCCTTAAATATGCATCAGCGACCCGTAATATTTATGGCAACCACCACCACCGAAGATTCCGGCATTCTTAAAGTTCTTATCCCAGAGCTTGAAAAAGATACGGGTCTTGACATAGATGTGGTGACATTTGGTACGGGTAAAGTATTAAGATCTGCGATGGACGGTAATGCCGATGTTATTTTAGTTCACGATCAGATCAGTGAAAAACTCTTTATGAAAAATGGTTTTGGCTCCGAACGCATCAATATTATGCAAAATGATTTTGTTCTGATCGGCCCTACCAGCGACCCTGCTAACGTAAAGGCCACTTCTTCCTTAATTAAAGCGTTTCAA
>ERZ890510.1847-NODE-1847-length-13008-cov-4.467845_pt1 | contig 13008 bp, 12 predicted proteins | sample MGYA00521265_ERZ890510 | MGnify/ENA primary metagenome ERZ890510 (study PRJEB32303, sample SAMEA104408624) | aquatic metagenome | biome: Brackish water; feature: Chemocline; material: water | place: Baltic Sea | collected 2014-10-26T21:54:00 | depth 110 m ...
CGTCCATGATACCTATCTCAACACCCGTGCCTGGCCCAACAGCGCCCGGAAGACGGTTGCCCGGAGGAAGGGGGTTGGATGACATCTGGTGGGCGGCCTCTGTCATGCCGTAAGCCTCTACGACAGGCACGCCAAACTTCTCCTCAAGCTCATCCATCACGATGGGCGGCAGCGATGCGCTGCAGGAGCGAATGAATCGAAGGGTCTCAGGTACATCTGGCTTCCCGCTACGTGCGCGAGTCAGAAGCGCCTGGTGCATGGAAGGCACTGCAGAGAACCAGGTCACACCGTGATCCTTGACCACAGGCCAGAAGTTCAATGGGTTAAAGCGGGGTGGCACCACTACCGTGCCACCAGACTGTAATGTAGAGAGGGTTGAAGCAACCAGCCCATGCACATGGAATAGCGGCATGATGCAAAGAGAGACGTCGTTCTCGTTCAGGCTGTACGTAGCAGCCACGTTGCGCAGGGATGTGGTGAGGTTCTTATGGGTCAGGGGTACGCGCTTCGGTCGGGATGTGGTGCCGCTGGTGTGAAGCACCAACGCTACATCGTCCTCCCCCAAGTCTGGGTCTGTGGAAGCTGTTGCGCCTGAAGGGCCAGAGAAGTTAATCTCCCCAGCTTCATCCATGGTCACAACAATGTGGATTGCGCCTTTGGGTGCGGCGGCAACAGCCTCTTGACCGGCGTCTGGACCGGTGATGACTGCTCGAGCCTTGGTATCGTCGAGATAGAATTCAAACTCGTCCGGCTTGTACGCTGCGTTCAATGGGGCAGCGGTGGCGACGCCTGTGACAGCAAGGAACGATGCGATGACCTCCAAGCCATTGGGCAGCACGATGGCAACCCTGTCCTCTTTGTGGATGCCGAAGCTCTTTAGCTGCCCCATCAGGCGAGCAACCTGCGTTCGCAAGCTATCGTAGGTGATGGTGGGGCCGTCCGGTGAAACAAGGGCGGGGTGGTCACCGGCGCCGTTCGCCAGCACTTCTACCAGGGTCTTTGCTTCCGTACCGCTAGCCATGTCTTAGTCCCCTCTCGCTCCACTGTGGTTTCTGTTTCAAAAGGATTGGGTATCACTGTAGCCTTCGCCCAGTTCAATGCACAGTACGATTGTAGCTATGGATGAACATGCGTCAAGCCAATGAGGCTTTCCATAGAGGGGAAACCCGCGCAGAAACGTACGCAAATCAGGCTGCGCGGCCAGAATGCGCTGAAAGCAAACCCTATTTGCGGATGAACTTCTGTATGCGCTGGCCCATCAGCACCTCAGACACATAGAGGTCGCCGTGTCGGTCAACCCAGACGCCGTGGGGCCCAATAAAGAGGCCCGGCTCAGGCTTCCGAATTTCCGGGTCGCCAATGGTGGCAAGAACTGTGCCGTTGAGGTCAAGAATGGTGACACGGGCTTGAAGCTCGGCTACGTACATGATGTTGTCGCTGTCAACAAAGAGGTCGCAGGGCTGCAAGAAGCCGCCCCACTCGTCAATGTACTCGCCCTCCGGCGTGAATATCTGAATACGGTTGTTCTGACGATCAGCCACATACACCTTGCCCCCAACCTCCCACACGCTGTGGACAAGGTTGAACTGGCCAGGGCCTGTACCGGGCTCTCCCCAGGAGAACAGCAACTGCCCATCCGCTGAGAACTTGTGGATGCGACAGTTTCCGTACCCGTCAGAGATGTAGAAATCTCCATTGGCAGACAGCGCAACATCGGTAGGGCTGTTAAACGGGCCAGCCGCCTGAAGGACTTTCTTGTGGTCAGCGGTGTACCCGGTGTCCGATGCTTGCCCTTTATTACCCAACTCAAAGACCATCTTGCGGTCTTTGGTGAACTTCATGGCTTTGTTTCCGGCACGATCCACGGCAAACAGGTTGTCCTCTTTGTCCAAGTACATCCCGTGGGCGTCCCCGAAAATGTCCTCACCCCAGGTGCTTACAAACTTGCCGTCTCGCTCAAAGGTCATGACCGGGTGATTAGTCCTGGTGAACATGTGAACCCTGTCCTTGGAATCCACGCTCACCGCGCCAATCTGGCCCCACTCAAACCCGTCAGGCAGCTCTCCCCAACCCTCAGCGACCTCATAGCCGAACTTACCTGCACCTACTGAGACAGCCATATCACCCTCCAACCTGCCGAGTTGCTCTATGGAGCGTCACCATTACGATGTTGCGCTTAACGATTCTCGATTACAAAGTCCAGTATCTTCAAGGCGGTGCCAAAGTCCGATGGCGCGAAGCCAAGCGCACCTGCCGGCAGCTTGTCAGCAACGGTTACCACACCTGCTACAATCTTCGATTCCGCCAGGACATCTTCCAAACCGCCAAGGGCATCTTGAATGTCCGGGAGCCGGTCAGTAACCTGCCCAGGGAGTTGATCCTCTATAGAACTGGTGTCGAAGTCGTAGGTCAGCCTGGCCCCAACCAGGACGACAGTCCCTACCAGAGCAAGCCCAAACAATAGGCCTAGAGCAAGGCCACCCAGCTTATCCACCATGCTGGAAAGCCCTAACGTGAGGATAGTCAGAATCGGCTTGATGATCCTTGCAACGTAGCCAGAGAGGAAAATTGCAATCGCCATAAGCACTACGTACGTTCCTACAGTGACAATGGTGTCATTGGAGAGTGAGCCATCAAAGAGCCCACCAACCTTGTCGCTAATCTGACCGGCAAAAATCCAGCCAATAATCATGCCAATGAAAGCCAGCGCCGCACGAATAAGCCCAACCTTCATGCCCATGTACGCACTAACCAAAATTATGCCAATCAGTACCCAATCAAACCAGTTCATCCAAACATCTCCGCTTGTGACGATTTTGTCGCGCTTAAGCCCCTAAAGCTCGTTTATCCGACCGATTGTCTCTCACTATTAACGAAGTTACCAGCAATTAGATAGGACTGACACCATTTGTTCTTGGGAGTTTGCCTTGTACTTGGTAGGAATAACACGTTGTAAGAGGGGAAATCCATTCAGGCACCCAATCAAATAATTCGTTGCCAAAACGAACATGGACACCCAGGGTTACGCAGAATCAATCGTTATATCTTGATGCATGCGGCCGAGTGCCCTGGAGCATATTCCTTTAGGACTGGTATCTCAACTTTACATTCCTCTGTGGCTATTGGACACCGCGTGTTGAAGACACAACCAGAAGGCGCGTTGATAGGACTAGGAATATTGCCCTGCAAAACAATGCGCTCCCGCGTTAACTCCGTTCGGGGGTTGGGGACAGGCACGGCAGAAAGTAGCGCCTTCGTATACGGATGCAGAGGATTTTCAAACAACTCTTTACGCTCTGAAATCTCCATAATCTTGCCCAGATACATGACAGCTATGTGTTCAGACATGTGCCGAACAACAGAAAGGTCATGGGCAATGAACAGGAACGTCAGTCCAAATTGCTCCTGAATATCCTCCAGCAAGTTGATGAGCTGGGCTTGAATGGAAACATCTAGGGCGGATACCGGCTCGTCTGCCACGATAAGGTCCGGGTGAACGGCAATAGCACGGGCGATACCGATGCGCTGTCGTTGGCCTCCGCTGAACTCATGGGGGTAGCGGTCAACCATTGAGGGGTTGAGCCCCACCACGTGAAGCAATTCTGCTACCTGCTCCCGCACTTCCTTCTTGCCTGAGGCCATATTGTGGACAATCAACGGCTCCCCAACAATACTGCCGATAGTCATCCGTGGGTTCAAGCTAGAATAAGGGTCCTGAAAGACCATTTGCATGCGTCTGCGCATTGCTCTTAGCTTGCTGCCCTTTAGCGTGCATAAATCCACACCATCCAACCAGATTTCTCCGGCGGTGGGGCGGTTGAGTTGAATAATGGCGCGCCCAACAGTGGTTTTCCCTGATCCGCTTTCCCCAACTAACCCAAGGGTTTCTCCTGGGAGAATGGAGAAGCTAACGCCATCAACAGCCTTCACGTCTCCTACCTTGTGTTGGAAGACGAGTCCAGAATTGATAGGGAAATACATCTCTAGATTCTTAACTTCCAGGAGCGGCTGCTTGGCCTGCCCCGGCTGCAAAATATCCGGTTGCTTTTGTGTCATTGCTAGCCCGCCTTCTCAGGGCCAGTGGTGACCCAGCAAGCAGCCGTATGGCCATCAGAGACAGACATCAACGGAGGAGTTTCCGCCATGCACCGTGCCACGGCCAGCTTACACCGGGGTTGAAAGGCGCACCCAGGGGGTAGATCCATCAGGTCCGGAGGCATCCCATCAATAGACTCCAAACGCTGCTTCCTATCCTCGTCCAATCGCGGAACAGACCCCAACAATCCCCTGGTGTAGGGATGATGTGGGTTCTCATAGATATCTAAGGCGGTGCCGCGCTCAATGAGCTTGCCTGCGTACATCACGTTGACACGATCCGCATAGCGCGCGACGACTCCCAGGTTATGGGTAATGATGATGACTGCCGTCCCAAGTTTGTTGCTCAATTCCTTGATGAGCTCCAGAATCTGGGCCTGAATAGTCACATCTAGCGCTGTTGTTGGCTCATCGGCAAGGAGCAACCTAGGGTTGCAACTCATAGCAATGGCAATCATGACCCTTTGCCGCATTCCGCCACTGAACTGGTGAGGGTACTGCTTCAAGCGCGTCTCAGGGTCTGGAATTCCAACCATGTCCAGCAATTCCACTGCCCGGTCATGCGCTTGTGTCTTATCCAATTTAAGGTGGAGTTCCAAGCTCTCTGTAACCTGGCGACCAATGGTCAAGACCGGGTTGAGCGAGGTCATGGGCTCCTGGAAAATCATGGCGATGCGATTTCCTCGTATATCACGCATCTCAGCCTCGCTCATAGCAAGGAGCTCTTCCCCATCAAATAATATCCGTCCGCCCACAATTTGGCCTGGCGGGCTGGGTACCAGCCGCATGAGAGAAAGCGCGCCAATGCTTTTGCCGCAGCCGCTCTCACCAACAATAGCTAACGTCTCGCCTTCATTGACATCGTAGCTGATATCGTCAACCGCCTTGACTACCCCGGCGCTTGTAAAGAAGTGCGTTTTTAAGTTCTCAACAACTAGTAGTGGTGCCACATGCCCTCCCGGCGTGGTTTTATAGATAACGGCTTAGGATGTCAGGGTCACCGCTTCCAGTTCTTGAACAAGGTCAGCCGGCAGGACACCGTTATTACTAGCAGCTACAGCTTCCTCAATGTGAGCCAACTCTGAGAAGCCAATCACCGCCGTAGAGACCTTGGGAGAGCTCAACACAAACCGAACGGCTCCCTCCACCGGGGAAATCCCCTGAGCGGCCAGAAGACTTTTGACGCGCTCCGCGCCAGCGTTTGGCTCGCTTCCAGCCAGTATTCCAGCTGCTAACACTCGGATTACTATGACTCCCATGTCTTTAGCCGCAGACCGCGTGAAGACCTCCCCAAAATCCCTGTCCACCTGAGGCTCCGTGCGGGCATTCATTGCGGAGGGGTTCAGGACGTTGTACCCACCGTTGATGCTGTGGAATTTTCCACTATCAATCAACTCATAAACGCAGGGTAGCTGGCCTCCAAGGGCAGTGAAACCAAACCAATTCACCTTTCCTTGTTGCCGCAAGGTTTCAAAGGCATCCAGCACGCCACCATCGCCCAGAACATCGTCAACGGTGAGCTGCGCGCCTACTCCCATGTCAGACCTATCCGCTCTTTGGGAACCAACCCGGTTATGCAACTGAATCAACTCAATGGATTCAACCTGGAGTCTTTTCAAACTATCTTCTACGGAACGGATGACCGTCCCCTTGATATCCTTCAAATCCGGCGTTTCAAGAGCTACCTTGCTGCCAATGATTGGCGTTGCCTTCAGCTCTTTGAGCGTCTCTCCAAGGTGGGTCTCTGATAGCCCATCGCCGTAAATGGAAGCCGTATCGAATAGGGTGATGCCAAGCTCTAACGCCCTTGCCACTGCGCGGCGACGCTCTTCAGCGCTCCCCTTCACCATCAACCCTGCCTTGGGGCCACACCCAAACGCTATTGCAGAGACGCTCACACCTGTGGCGCCCAAAGAATTATATTTCATAGTAGAGACACTCCTTCAAGTCGCTATCGTTCAGACCGGCTGCCGCGTAGCGTTGGATCCAGCAAGTCTCTCAACGCATCGCCAAACATGTTCCAGCCAAAAATCGTCATGCTCAATGCTATGCCGGGTGCAAAAGCAAGCCATGGCGCCGTCAGCATGTGCTGTCGCGCTTCCCAGGTGAGCATTCCACCCCAGGCAGGATAGGGCGGTGGAATACCAAACCCCAAGAAACTCAAAGATGCTTCAATAAGAATCACCAGCGGGATTTCTATGGTAGCCAAGATAATAATAGGGGGGAGTGTGTTAGGGAGCACATGCCGAGTAATGAGCCTGAAATCCCCTACGCCAACAGATTGAGCTACTTCTATGTGCGGCCTTGCCATCACTGCCAGAACCTGGCCTCGTATCACGCGAGAGTTGCGAATTCCAAAGAGCAGGCCAATGACAATAATGAGCTGCCACACGCCGGGGCCAACTAGGGCAACCATGGCCAGCGCCACAATCAGACCCGGGAAGGTCATCCACCCATCCACAAAACGCTGGACAATCTTATCAAACCATCCACCGTAGTACCCACTCACCAAACCAATCACCGTAGCCATGGACATGGCCAATCCTACCGCACCAAATCCAATGGATATGGAGATTCTTGCTCCATACACCACCCGACTGAAGAGGTCTCTTCCCAGATGGTCGGCTCCAAAGGGGTGGCTGAAGCTTGGCGGTGCCAGTTGGTCAGTACGTATTGTCTCGTTGTAGCCATAAGGGGCAATCAAGGGAGCAAAGATAGCAACAAAAATAATCCCGATTACAATAACCAAACCCACAGCACCCAAGGGTTTGTGTTTCCGTATCGTATTCCAGAAGCTCCAAGCTCCGGACAACAACCCAGTAGCGCGATCCATTCCCCGGAGCGCCAACGGTCGTGTCACAACATCCTGCGCCATGTAATCTCCCTTAGGTTAGCTCTAACCGTATCGAACCCTTGGGTCCAGCCACCCGTATGCCAAATCTATCACCAGGTTGGATACCAACACCATTACCGCTATGAACAGCAGGGCAACCTGAAGCTGTGGGTAATCCCTAAAGTTGATGGCATCTATAATCCAGCGTCCAACGCCAGGTATCCCAAAGACCGCCTCCATGATCACAGACCCGGAGAAGGCATTGGGAATTCTAAGACCAAAAAAGGTCAGCACCGGTATCAATGCGTTCTTCAGGGCATGCCGGTACATGACAGAGTTTTCTGAAAGGCCCTTGGACCATGCCGTTCTGATGTAATCCTGCCGCAGAACCTCCAGCATCATGGCGCGGGTCAACCGAATAAGGGACGCCGTAGACCCCATTCCAATAATGGCAGCAGGCAATAAGACCAAGGTCAAATGCTTCACTGGGTCTTCCGTAAATGACACCCAGCCTGAAGCAGGAACCCATCCTATAAAGTACGCCGGAATCACCAGCACTAGTGTAGCAACCCAAAAGCTTGGAACAGAATCAAAAAGCACTACAGCGCTGCGGATTGAGTAGTCGCCTCGCGTATCCTGATGCACCGCGGAAAACACGCCGATGGGTATTGCAATCACGGCACTAATGAGCAGGGACAACCCGGCTATCTCCATGGTAATGGGAAGCCGCTCAAGCAACTCTCCCGCCGCACTGCTTCCATCCCACAAGGAACTCCCAAAGTCTCCGTGGATAAACCCACCCACCCAGTCTAAGTACTGCACTATGATGGGCCGATCAATGCCTAGCAGATGACGTAACTCATCCAAATCAGCAGCGTATCCAAGCTCTTCAGTCATTGCAAGCGCGGCGTCACCAGGGATAAACCTAATGAGCGCAAACGTTACAAAGCTAATGACTATAAGGGTTGGTATCAAAAGTAAAATGCGTTGGAGGGCGTACTTCGCCATGTTAACTCCACTGTCTAATCAACGCACTTCCTGGTGGCCCGTAACGGGCCACCAGGAAGTGCAAAGTATCAATATAAAGGGCTGACTCTAGCTGGGATCGATCCAGGCTCGTTCCCAGTCTCGGCCCTCAGTGTTCCCTGCGTGGGGACGGAAACCCTTGATCCCTGGCTGCCAGAAGTACTCTCCCTGACGATCCGGAATGTAGAAGAGGTATACCTGGTCTGCCAAATACTTCTGGATATTCCTAATGGCCGCGAACCGCTTCGCTGGGTCCGTTATCACGTGCTGCGCATCAATCATCGCGTTCAAGGCCGGGTCATCCACATGGCTGCCGTTCTTGGCATTCCCTGTCTGGAAGGTCAGCAGCAGATCTTCAACCTCTGCACCCTTCACTCTAGAGTGAGCCATGTCATAATCGCCGACGCCGACGTTGCTGGTCTTAAGATGGACTGAGTGGTCTACGACTCGAATCTCCATCTCAATCCCGACCTCTGCCAACATGCTGGCAGTCAGTTCAGGATAGTAGTCTGTCAAACAGCAACTGCTGGCCTGGAAGACGAACTTCAACGGGTTGTTGGGGCCATAACCAGCCTCTGCCAAGAGGTCCCTGGACGCTTGGGGATCATACTGCCACCATTTGGCCGCAGCTCCCAAGAACTCTGGGGTCACGTCATACTCAGGGAAGGCCAACTTAGGAAGTTGCCCCCAGGTGCGTGCGCTCTTGGACCCCAGGCGCAGGTCAATGAAGGCCTGTTGGTCAATAGCCATGGTTACCGCGCGCCGTAGACGGATGTCATCAAAGATATCCCTGTCCAGGCGGAAGTTGTAACCAGGCACCGTGCTGGGAAGGTCTTGCACAAAGTTCGCATTGGGATTCTGGCCCATGAACTCCTTTGTGCTGCCGCTGGGGGGGGTGAGGGCGGCAATATCCCCTGAGGTGAAGGCAGCCATACGGGCCGCCGCATCAGGGATTACCACGTACTCCAGTCGCTCGATGAACGGTAGCTGATTGCCCGCTTCATCTTTCTTGAAGTAGTTGGGGTTGCGGTTTGCGGCCGTCAGTTTGTCCTTCTCCCAGGTTTCAAACACATAGGGGCCGGTGCCAATGATGCCATCTGGCGTGAGGAATTCCTCCGCCAGTTTCAGTGTGGGAGTCTTGGGAGGCATTGTTGCTGCCTCTTTCGGAAGAATGAAGGCGAGGGGCTCTCCCGCGTGGGTCAGGAAAGAGGCCACAGGCGCATTCAAATGCATTACAACCGTGTATTTGTCCGGTGTTTCAATGGAACTGATGTCACTCAGCTGCCATTTGTCAGAATCTGGGCCCTTCAGGAACCGCTCATAGCTCCACTTGACGTCCTCAGACGTGACCTCACGTCCATTGACCGGGGCTTTGTCATGGAACTTCACGCCCTGAATCAAATGGAAGGTGTACGTCAGTCCACCATCGGAAATATCCCATGATTCGGCCAGGTCTGGGTACGAATTGGTATCACCGCCATCGGCGTCAACGCCATATGCGCGGGACATCAGCCCGTTATGCCACCAGCTTCCGGTGTTCTGGGCCAATGACTGACCACCCGTGGTTCCGTGGGGGTCCCAAGAAACGCGGTTGTCCCGCTGCTGTGCAAACCGAATGGTGCCGCCGTAAACAGGCTTGTCTGCTGCGGGTGCCATAACTGCTGGCGTGGTTGCGGCCGGTGCAGCTTGTGCTGCTGCCGTTGGAGCTGCGGTTGTGGACGATGAAGCAGCGCTGCTACTTGAATCATCATCCCCACTGCTGCAAGCAACTGCAAGGACAAGCATGCTCATAAGCAGTGCCATCCCAATGAACCCAAATCTACGAATACTATGAACCATTGTTCCCTCCCTTTCGACTCTGTTCCTATTTCTGTCTAGATACCTACAAGCGAAGAAGTCTTTGCTTGCTTCTCTAACATCAGTCATCCATGAGTTGGCTACGACGCAGCTTCACGCTGTCATTGAAAAGGCCTGCTAGGTCATCGTGCAGACTCGGTGAGTCGTAGTCTACCCCGTGGGACCTAAACCACAAATAGATTCCCTGCCAAAGCAACTCTGGGTCTGCGTCTAGTACCTCACCGGTGTCAGCCCTAGATATGACAAGTTCGCCCCAAGTTTCCGGATTGCCCTTATCGCCATCCGCCTGGGACTCACCACGCCACGTATCTAAATCTTTCAACTGTTCAGTCAGGAATCTGGAAATCACAATCTGGTTGCCTGCCAGAGCCTCGCGGACAGTACCACCTTCTAAAACCAAGACTACATCGTCTTGCGGGCCCTTTGTTCTCCACTCCGCAGTCAACATTATTGAGACATCCTCCCCTTGCCGTTCCAGATGGGATTTACTGTTTCCTTTGTACACCAATCACCCAATGGGTAATTTAGAAGAAGGTAGACAAAACCTTTGCCAGTAGGACGTTCTGATCCAAGATAATCTGACGTTTGGCAATCTTCCAGCCCGTTTCACTATCTCGGCGCAAGACATCGTGGCGCGTCCCCACAAACATGACAACTTCGTCCCGCAGCCTGTTGGACCAGATGAAGAAGTTGCTGTCTACTTCCACTTCATCGCCCTTGACCGACAATACGCGGACGTTGGTGACGTTGTGGCGTATCCGAGAGAACGGCTCCTCCGGCCAGTGAACACCGGTGTTCAACTGACGAACCCGTCCCATCAGGGTGCCTTTACCTTCATCAAACCAGGAAATCTCCGAGTCCGAACGCGTGTTTTCCTTATCTTGCTCGCCAAACTTCACATTACGCCGGATGGGCATGTGGTAATGGATGTCATCGGCGAGCAGTTCTCCCCATTCGCTGAACTTACGATCGTCCAGCAATGCCGCTTCATCGTACAAGAAACGCTCAACCTCTCGCTCCAAGAACAGTCGTTCCAACGTTTCTTCGCTAATCTGCGTAGTCACAGGATGTATCCTCCCTTACTTCAGTTGCTGTAGGTCTTTGGCGGTTATTTCACTTCTTCTATGACATCGCCAAAAAAGACCCAGTCCTCTGTCCCTACCAGCTCCGGATCCTCAGGGCTCTCCAAATAGCGCCCCATCAACCAACCGCCATCTTTGGCATTAACTATGACCTCCACGATGGCCTCACCCCTCAAACGGAGCTTTGCGCCCTCCGGGATATCCCGGATGAACATACCAGCGGGCGTGTTGACCTTCGCAGGCGGCTTTTTATCTTCAGGCTTGCTCCCTTGTACCATAGCTACGCCTCCGATGCCTTAATCTTTCTTCCTACCATTTTTGCTGCTGTTCTTGGTTGGGCTCACCGGATAAATCTCATCCCAGCTCTTGGCCTCCATGAACTCTACCCATCGGGTCAAGCGTGACCGCTGGTTCAGTTCTGAGGGGCCCTTATCGCCAATGGTCACTCCTGGGATACGTTCGTCCGTATGGTTGTGCCCCAGTCCCAAATGGAAGCTGTAGGGGTACTTCTGGGCAATTATCCCCAAGCTGGCCGGATGGGCATAGTTCCAGTTCTCCATGTCGTCGGACTCCGTTACACCCCCTGGGCCGCAATAGCGCATAACAAAATGGCGTATAGCGTCCTTCACGTACTGCGGCGCGTTTTTGTCCACCTGATACAGACGCCACGCTTCCGTCATCCCTACCCCATGTGGGTGCCAAGGCAGGATGCGGAAGTTGGACATTGTCACGTTAGGGAAGATGTGGAACTGGCCACCACCAAAGGGCCCTGGAGAGGCTCCCTGCATGTGGATGTACTTGTCCCCAACCTTCTCCCGTCTCTTCTCATGCTGCTCACGGAAGTACTCATCTACGCCGCTGTCTGCCAACCAGGTATCCAGGTAAGGGGCTATCCCCGGTTGCTCAAAGATGGCTAGCTGGCCAGAGTGTCCCAGATCTGGGACGGCCATGTACCCGTTCTTGGCGGGGAATGGTGCCTTCATGGGATGACGACCGCCGCCATCTTTCTCCCCTTGCGGTCCAATGGCCGCTGCGTTTACAGATAGGTGGGTCATAGCTGCATGGGCGCTGTCCCCTGCAAAGCTAAACGCTGGGAACTTCCAGTTGGTAGGCAGACGCCACCGTTGTGCCGGGCTGAACAATTCCAAACCGTTGTCCTCACCGTCAGAACCCATGAAGGCCCACCGTACGGTCTCGGCAAAGGGCCCAAGATAGTCTTCAAACGATGGAGCCTTGGCGTCCCATGTGGCCCAGATGGAGCCGTAGAAGTTACACATCTGTGCCACTTCCGGGAGGCCCCACTGGCTCTTGTCCAGCTCTTCAAAGTACGCATCCTTGTGATGCGGTACTCCTACCAGCCGACCATCGGTGTCATATGTCCAGGCGTGGAAGGGACAGGTGAACACTAGGGCATTGCCTTCGTCATAACGGCAGACCTTCATACCCCGGTGTCGACAGGTGTTCAAAAACACGTGTATCTTGCCCTTGCGATCCTGGGTCAGAATTACTTCCTCTTCACCCATGAGCGATAGCACGAAGTCACCAGGATTTGGTACCTGGCTCTCGTGACCTATAAAGAGCCATGCGCGGCCAAAGACCTGCTCTAACTCCTGGGCATAAATGTCTTCATTAACATAGACCTCACGGCTGACTTCGCCGTTGTCCAAGTTCACCAGAGACTGAAGGTTTCGGTCGCCCTTTCCCCTGATATACGTCACCATGCCAGCACCTCCTTGCGTTCTTTAGAACCCGTAAACTCCCTGTGCCTGCTTTTCTGTGGGCAGAAACAATATTTAAAACGGACGTAACCGCACCATCTACTTCTTAAGCACCTAAAGGAGCAGGCGAGCAGATAGTCAACGCGATTATGACAGACGGTACGAAAGTTTCGTTGCCCTGTCAATTACTTTCAATGTATACTCATTATGCAATTTACGCATAGAAATGGCCACCTGAAATGGAAATTTTAGACCTCAAGGCTTTCAATCTGCTGGCAGAACTCCTCAGCATAAGCGCGGCTGCCAAAAGACTTGACGTCAGTCAACCAACAATTTCACGACGTATTAGGAAACTTGAACGGGAGTTAGGCGTCTCTCTTGTCTACCGTGGGAAACG
>ERZ890510.1851-NODE-1851-length-12994-cov-68.353505_pt1 | contig 12994 bp, 15 predicted proteins | sample MGYA00521265_ERZ890510 | MGnify/ENA primary metagenome ERZ890510 (study PRJEB32303, sample SAMEA104408624) | aquatic metagenome | biome: Brackish water; feature: Chemocline; material: water | place: Baltic Sea | collected 2014-10-26T21:54:00 | depth 110 m ...
TGGAGACCAGCAAATGAGTGTGATTACAAATAAGAAAAAGTTATTCATTATTAAGGACTATAATCAATCAATCTTAAAAAAATATAAGATTAATCTAACAATTTTTAATATATAAATTTAGTACTTATGAAAAAAATACTTCTAGTTTTAACTCTACTTATATCATTAAGTAGCATTTCTTATTCTGATAATCATTATCCAATTACAAGAGATTCTGAATTAATGATCGCTAGAGGTAAAATTGCATACCAAAATAATTGTGCAAGCTGTCATCAAGTTAATTTATCAGGTGCTGAAAATTGGAAGGGCTTAGATGAAGATGGTGATAGAAAAGCACCCCCATTAAATGGCACGGGTCACACTTGGCACCATGATGATGCAACTTTACATAAAATTATTAAATATGGTTTAGTTGGAATAATTAGTGATTATAAAGGAAAGATGATCGGTTTTGGAGATAACCTTAATGATAAAGATATAGATTCAGTTTTAGCATACATTAAAAGTTTTTGGCCAGATGATTATTATCAGCATCAAATAAATTTAAGTAAATAAATTATATGGCAACAGATACATTTCATTGGGGATGCAAACATACTTGGAGAGCTAGCGCGAAGAATACGATGTGGTGTGTTATAGGTTGCTCTATTGGTGACTTTGGAACAATATTATTTTTTCAATTAAGCCAAATTCCTTTTCCAATAATGGGCATTATGATTTTAGCAATCATTAATGGTTTACTCACTAGTATTATGCTTGAGACTTATATTTTAATGAGACAAAAATTTGACTTTATCAATGCATTAAAAACAGCCTGTGGAATGAGTTTTATCTCAATGGTTAGCATGGAGATTTCAATGAATGCTACAGACTATTTTTTAACGGGTGGTGCCATGATTGTTTGGTGGGTCGTACCGATTATGTTAAGTGTTGGTTTTTTAACACCATGGCCATATAATTATTGGAGACTTAAGAAATTCAATCAAGCCTGTCATTAAATATTAAAACAATAATTTCTTAGAAGAAACCATTTGGAATAATGAAGTAGTGAATTGCTAGTACAATTGCGACTGATACCGTTAAGCCTAAAGTCATTTTAAGAAAGTCCTTGCCAATAAGTGGGAATACATATTTGAATTTATAGTCTTTATTCATTGATGCAATTGCCAACTCTCTTCCACATAACAAACCAACAAAAACCCAAGTTGTTGACATTGGCAGATCATTCATTTCTTTAAAGTAATAAAGTACAGCGGCATAAATAATATTTATTATCGTTGCTGATCTTGCGTATCTTGTTCCTGTTTTTTCTAAAACAACCTTTTGAATGGCTCCACCATGAATATAAAAGATATAAAAAAGTAGTGCCGTAAAATATGCAAGAACAATTAATAATAAATTAACACCTATTTGTCTTGGAAGATAAACTGCTATGTTTGCTACATCATGAGATAACCAAACCCACCATAACCAAGCAGATGTCACCCAAACCGAGTTACGCCAAAAGCCAATCCATTTATCATCTACAGTATCTAACTTTTCATTAATAAATTTAGATATAACAATCCAACAAATATAGGCAGCGGTTGCAGCAAGACCATAGCCTATAACACTTTTCATAAGCATTTTCTCAAGCACAACTGTTGAAGCGAATGCTGATAAAACTAAGAAGGTTGTTGAAACAGGTATTCCTATTCTTGTTAATATAAGAAGTATTCCTGGTGCCACAGCATGATACCAATGTATTTCTTTAAAAGGTATTCTTGTTAATCTACCGTAAGAGATGTCACCATCGTTACTGTACCAGCCCCACGTAATAGCAAGTATCATTACAAATGATGCAGCGCTAGCAAGAGTGTACCATTTGAACCACTTCTGTTTTGATGCAATAAAAGTTCCTAATGTTTGAATCGAGTCATTGGCAATAACGCTATACCCCGCTAAAGCAAATCCAATAATCGTGTAAAACAATGTAAGGGTCATCTAATGTTTTTTTTATATAATTAATTATTAATTACAAATTTATTTTTAAAGTTATACTACTACCTGTGGTTTTAAAATTATGAGTTCCCCCGTTAAATTAAAAGATCAAAAAATGACATTACTTGATGAAATGATGGATCAGGTAATTATCCTTGATAAATTTAAAAATGTTGTTTTTGCAAACAAAAGTGGAATTGCTAGATTTGGTAATGATATTAATGGAAAAAATATTTCATTAATTTTAAGAGATGCTAAATTATTAGAAAGTATCGATCTTGCAATTCAGAATAAAAGTTCACAAGTTTTAGATGTAGAAATTAAACTTCCTATTTTTCAATTCTATAATGCGAATATTATTCCTGGAGCTTTAAATGAATCTGAAGATGAACATTCTGTAATAATATTTTTAAAAGATTTAACTGAAATATATAAGACACAACAATTTAAATCAGATTTTGTAGCTAATGTTTCGCATGAATTAAGAACACCGCTGCAGTCAATTAAGTTAGGATTAGAGACAATAAATGAAGGTCATGCTGCAAATGATTTTGAAATGCAAAAGAAATTTTTACCCATTATGATGGAACAAACGGAGCGTATGGAAAATTTGATTAATGATTTACTTTCATTGTCAAAAATCGAATTACAAGAACATATTAGACCTACCGTAGAAGTAGACTTAAAAGAAATAATAACTCACGTGATTAAATTGAATTTAGAGCTCGTTAAGAAAAAAAAGATAAAAATAGAAAACAATATTACAGATGATGTTTATAAAATTTCCGGAGATAGAAATAGATTAATAGAAATTTTTACTAATTTAATTGATAATGCATGTAAGTATAGTGAAGCTGACACTGTTATTAAAATATCTTTGGTTAAGAAAGAGGATACTTTTTTATTTTCCATTAAAGATCAAGGGGTTGGAATTCCTAAACAATATTTATCTCGAATCACTGAACGTTTTTTCAGGGTAGATCCTGCAAGAAGTAAAGAGGCGGGAGGGACAGGTTTAGGACTAGCTATTGTCAAACATATAGTAAACCAACATCGTGCAACTATGGATATTATTAGTAATGACGGAAAAGGCACTGAATTTACTATTGAATTCCCCAAAGCATAAAATTTTAGAAAGCATCAATGTATGCTTTGTCATAAAAGTTTCATAAATTTGTAATAAAATTGAAACAAAGAAATTCTATAAGCACAGAATATAAATAAACAAAGGAAAAATAAAAATGAAAAATGTTAAAATTATTTTATCAATCTTGACTGTGATGCTATTTGCGTCAAATGCTCAAGCAAGAGATCAAATTAGGATAGTGGGGTCATCAACTGTTTACCCATATGCAACTGTTGTTGCTGAAAATTTTGGTAAAACAGGAAAATTTAAAACACCTGTAATTGAAAGCACTGGAACGGGTGGTGGAATGAAATTATTTTGTGCTGGAGTTGGCACTGATCACCCAGATATTACTAATGCATCAAGAGCTATAAAATCTAAAGAAGTAGATTTATGTGTTAAAAATGGTGTAACTGAAATTATAGAAATTATTGTAGGAAATGATGGTATTTCATTTGCACATTCAGTAAATTCTCCAGATTCAGATTTTACTAAAGAGCAATTGTGGAGAGCTTTAGCAAATGAAGTAGATGTAGATGGAAAAATAGTTGCAAACCCATACAAACAATGGAGCGATATCGATCCATCACTTCCTTCTAAAAAAATAGAAATTCTTATAGCCCCACCAACATCAGGCACAAGAGATGCTTGGAACTCATTGGTAATGGAAAAAGGTTGTTCTACAGAAGCTAAAGCACTTTTTGGTGACAAAGCTAGTAGCGAATGTACTAAGATGAGAGAAGATGGCTATGCAGTAGAAGCTGGTGAAAATGATACTTTAATTGTACAAAAACTTGCATCAAACCCTGACGCATATGGCTTCTTTGGCTACAGCTACTTAATTGGTAACAAAGATAAGGTTAAAGCTGCAGCAATTAATGGAGTTAGACCTAGCCTTGAAGGTATTCAAGATTACTCTTACCCAATAGCTAGACCTTTATTCTTTTATGTAAAAAAAGCACATATTGGAGTCGTTCCTGGAATTGACGCATTTATTAAAGATTTTACGTCAAAAAAAGCAATGGGACCAAGAGGTTACTTAGCTGACATTGGTTTAGTACCTTTAGCTAAAGCAAAATATGATGTTGTAAGAACTGCAGCAGTCAAATTAAACACTATTAGCATCAAGTAATTTAAATTCCTCAAACATAATCAAGGCCAGAATAAATTTCTGGCCTTTTTTATTTATACAATTTGTAGTTTAAAATTGTAATAAAATTGTAACATTAAAATCATAATATATTGGCAATGAACATTATAATTTTATTGTTGGTTACAATATTTAGTTATTTGTCGTTCTTATATGGACGCTCAAGAATTAGAAAAATTACATCTACTCAATCTATAAAGATTAACGCTCTACCAAATTATTATGGTTATTATTTAGCCTTGTGGTGTGCCATACCCGCTTTAATTATACTATTACTTTGGTCTATATTTGAACCGGGTATTATTAAATTTTTAATTTCACAAACTTTAATTCAAAACGAGTTAAATTATTCAAGTGATCAAATTAATCTAATTTATCAAAAAATTATATCTCTATACGAGGGAAATTTTTCAGGAACTTTAACTGATGAAATTTTATTAGGAGTAAAAAATTATGAATCGTTCTATGCAATAGCTCAAAGTTCTAAAATTGTTTTATTATTATCAACTTTCATTGCAACTATCTCTTATGGGATTATTAGAATTTCAAAAAATAACAAAGCAAGACACGATGTTGAAAAAATTCTAACAGGATTACTTTTTGCATGCTCTTTAGTTGCTATATTGACAACGATGGGAATTATTTTCTCTCTATTATTTGAAAGTATAAAATTCTTTTCAGCGATTAACATTTTTGATTTTTTATTTGGATTGTCTTGGAGTCCACAAAGAGCATTCGTTAGTGATGCCTCAGCAATTACAGCTCTAGAATATGAAAATTTAAAAGGTGCCTTTGGCTCTGTTCCATTATTTGCTGGAACTGCGTTCATAGCTTTTATTGCAATGATTGTAGCCGTCCCTATTGGACTGTTTTCAGGAATTTATATGGCAGAGTATGCGAGCCCTAAAGTTAGAAAATATTCTAAACCTATTATTGAAATTCTTGCTGGAATTCCTACTGTTGTTTATGGGTTTTTTGCTGCACTTACCGTTGGGCCCTTTTTTAGAGAATTAGGGGAAAGTTTAGGATTAGAAGTATCTTCAGAGAGTGCACTAGCTGCAGGATTAGTTATGGGTGTTATGATTATTCCATATGTATCGTCCTTATCTGACGATGTTATTAATGCTGTACCTCAATCATTAAGAGATGGATCTTATGCAATTGGTGCTACTAAATCAGAAACTATTAAAAAAGTTGTAATACCCGCAGCACTACCGGGGATTGTTGGTTCAGTTTTATTAGCGGTATCAAGAGCTATTGGTGAAACAATGATTGTTGTAATGGCCGCTGGTTTAGCAGCAAATTTAACAATTAACCCACTTGAGTCTACCACTACGATTACCACTCAAATTGTAATGCTTTTAATTGGTGACCAGGAGTTTGATAGTCCAAAAACCCAATCTGCTTTTGCATTGGGGTTAACACTTTTTTTTGCAACATTAATCTTAAACTACATAGCCTTAAGATTTGTTAAAAAATATAGAGAAAAATATGAATAAAGAACAACGATTAAAAAAACGACATAATGCTGAAAAACGATTTAGATTTTATGGTCTAGCTTCTATTTTATTAGCAATTTTTTTCGTATTCTTTTTATTAAATGCTATCTTTTCAAAAGGCAGTGGTGCATTTTTAAAAACAACTATAGATGTTGAGGTAAATTTTGACGCTGACACTTTAGAATTAAGTGAATCAGCTCCACTCGAAGATTTAGAAAATACAGATTACTATGAACTAGCAATTGATAGTATTCTTAAAGTAAAAAAAGTTAATGGTTTAGCTGAAGAAAAGTTATTAATTAACTTATTTAGTCCTGATTATGAATATGAAATAAGAAACTTTTTACTTGATAATCCAAAAGCTTTAAATCAAACCACTGTATTAAAACTAACTGCATCAGATGATTTTGATCAATTACACAAAGGCAATTACCCAAGAGATCTACCTGAAGATAGAAGACGAATTGATAATTTTCAATTAAATCTTTATGATGAATTAGTTAATGAAGGAAAAGTTAATAAAATATTTAACTCATATTTGTTTACCAAGGGAGATTCAAGAAATCCCGAACTAGCAGGAATTGGGGGTGCATTAATTGGTTCATTTTTTACCATTGTGATTACTTTATTGTTATCTTTTCCAATAGCTATAGCTGCATCAATTTATTTAGAAGAGTTTGCTCCAAAAAATAAAATTACTGATTTTATAGAAATTAATATTAATAATTTAGCGGCAGTACCTTCTATTGTTTTTGGATTATTGGGTTTAGGAATTTTACTGGGTACATTTCATCTGCCAAGATCAACTCCATTAGTTGCGGGTATTACTTTAGCCTTAATGACTTTACCTAGAATTATTATTCCATGCAGAGCTTCACTAAAAGCAGTACCACCTTCAATAAGAGAAGGGGCTCTTGCAATTGGTGCATCTAAAGTACAATCCGTTATGCATCATGTTGTGCCCTTAGCAATTCCAGGAACTTTATCAGGAACGATTATTGGATTAGCGCAAGCTCTTGGAGAAACCGCACCCTTAATTTTAATTGGTATGGTTGCCTTTGTTGTTGATATTCCATCTATTCCAACAGATCCTTCGGCATCGTTACCGGTACAGGTTTATTTATGGTCCGAACAAGCGGAAAGAGGGTTTGTAGAAAAAACTTCAGCAACTATTATGGTTCTTTTAAGTTTTTTGATTACGTTGAATTTTATAGCAGTTTATTTAAGACAAAAATTTGAAAGGAAGTGGTAATGAAAAATAATAATATAAAGATTAAAGCTAGTAATTTGAATGTGTATTATGGAGAGAAGCAAGCGCTTTTCAACGTTGATTTGGATATCTATAGCAAAGAAGTTACAGCTTTAATTGGACCTTCTGGATGTGGAAAATCAACTTTTATAAGATGCATTAATAGAATGAATGATGTCATTGATATTTGTAAAATTGATGGTTCCATTACAATCGATAACGAAGAGATCATTGATAAAAATCTTGATGTCGTAAGTCTTCGAGAGAAAATTGGAATGGTTTTCCAAAAACCCAATCCTTTTCCAAAAAGTATTTATGATAATATTGCTTATGGACCCACCATTCATGGTTTAGCTGAAAACAAAACGGATATGGATCAAATTGTTGAGAATAGTTTAAAAAAAGCAGCTTTATGGAATGAGGTTAAAGATAGATTGAATGAAGCTGGCACAGGTTTATCTGGGGGTCAGCAACAAAGATTATGTATCGCAAGAGCCATATCAGTTAATCCTCAAGTAATTTTAATGGATGAGCCATGTTCAGCACTAGATCCTATTGCAACTGCTAAAATTGAAGAATTAATTGATGAACTTAAAAAAAGCTATACAATAGTTATTGTTACTCATTCAATGTCACAAGCAGTAAGAGTTTCTCAAAGAACTGGCTTTTTCCATTTAGGAAAAATAATTGAAGTAGATACAACGGAGAAAATATTTAAAAACCCTGGAAATAAAATGACCCAGGATTACATTACAGGGAGGTTTGGTTAATTATGTCAGATATCACACATATCGTTAAATCGTACGAGGATGAATTGCAAAATTTAAATGATAATTTAATTAAAATGGGTAGCTTAGTTGAAACTCAACTCTCAGATTCAATGGAAGCTATTATCAAAGTTGATAAAGATGCTGCTGAAAATATAATTAAAAATGATGAAAAGATTAATAGGTTAAGAGCAACCATTGAAGAGCAGATAGTAACGGTACTCGTTAAAAGAGCCCCTATGGCAATTGATTTAAGATTGACTATTTCAACTTTAAAAATCTCAAGTGATCTTGAGCGTATTGGTGATTTAGCAAAAAGTGTTGCAAAAAAGATCAAACCTTTACCACATAATCTTCCAGAGGAATTAATTTCTAGTTTAAAAAGATTAGGGGAGTTAGTTCAAAGGCAATTAAAAGATGTATTAGATGCTTATCTTAACCAGTCAAAAGAGGCTGCTGTTAAAATTTGGAAATCAGATGAAAAAGTAGATGATCTAACACACATTGCTATGAACGAAGTTGCAAAATTTTTAAGTAAAGATACAAAAAATTTAGATTTAGCGACCCATCTACTATTTGTTACTAAAAATATTGAAAGAGCAGGGGATCACATTACCAATATAGCTGAAGATCTATTTTATCTGATTGAGGGAGAGCATATAGAAGGTGCAAGACCTAAAGGTAAGGATTTTGATCCAAACTAATGAGTGTTAGTATTCATATTGTAGAAGACGAACAACCCATTATCACTCTTGTTAAATATAATCTTGAAAAAGAAGGTTACAAAGTTTCATTTTCAGACAATGGCAATGATGGCATTGAAGATATTAAAAAATTATCTCCAGATCTTGTTTTGTTAGATTGGATGCTGCCAGATTTTTCTGGTGTGGAAATTTGTAAAAGTTTAAAGAAAGACACAAAATTTAAAGACATTCCCATCATCATGTTAACTGCCAAGGGTGAGGATGAAGATAAGATTAAAGGATTAAACTCTGGCGCAGATGATTATATAACCAAACCCTTTAGTTTTCCTGAATTACTTGCAAGAATAAAAGCGTTGCTTCGAAGATCTAAACCTTCAGTGGTTTCTGATATTGTTGAATTTGAAGATCTTAAAGTTGATAGAATAACACGTAGAGTTTTTAGAAAAGATAAGGAAATTCATTTAGGGCCTAAAGAATATGATTTAATCAATTTTTTTATTAAAAACCCCAAACGTGTTTACTCAAGAGATCAAATTCTAGAGAATGTTTGGTCTGATAATATAAATGTTGAAACAAGAACGGTTGATGTTCATATAAGAAGGCTTAGACAAAGTATTAATATTGATGGATTTAAAGAATTAATTAGAACAGTAAGATCGGCTGGATATTCTTTAAATTAATTATGAATAGATAAAATGGTAACCACTTGGGAAATTATATTAGCAGTTATTATCGTTGGCTTATCTATTGTTATGCCCATTTATTATTCTTACCAAAGAAAGAAAAACCCTAAGCAAGATAATAAACCTTCAGACAACCCAGAAATAAAGAATTATATCGACAAGATTAATGAAATCACTCGTAATAAACATAAATGAAAAAGCGTTTATCAGGTTGCAGTGAATGTGGGGATGAAACCACTATTTTAACACAAGTGAGCTCAGGACCCGAGGTTATATTGTTATGTACAGATTGCTATAATCTTAAACATTCAAACGAAACACAAAACTATATTAGTCATGATGAAGAAGAAAAAACCTAAGAAGTCAAAAGCTAAAAAACCAACAACTAATTTCTATGGGCTTGGTAAATTTAATTATTTATTTTTTAAATTTCTGTGTTCACGTTTTCGTCTTAAATAAATGTGTATTTAACCACCTAGATATATAATTTGTGATTTTAGGTCTTAATTAACTGGATTTATCATTAATATACACCGATACACCTCTAGAGTTAATATCTACATCAAACTTTTTATGTAATGGAGGGAAGGCTCTTTGTGAACAATCTAACCTATCACATGTCCTACAAGATACACCGATAGGAATTTCTGATGTTTTGTCACTAACATTAATATTTTCTGTGTATACAAAATCTTTTGCATATTTTGCGTCACAACCAAGTCCAATTGATAATATACTTTTTGATCGGCCAAATCTTCCAACACCTTTTTCAACCGTCCTTGCAATACAAACATATTTTTCACCATTAGTCATTTTACTAACAGCTGCTTGAATTACACCTGGCCTTGTAAAGGCAGAATAAACATTCCATCTAGGACAGGCGCCACCGTATCTAGGTATATCGATTCCAGATAATGAAAATCTTTTAGAAATATTCCCAGCTAAATCAACTCTTAACATGTGAAAAGGTATTCCAGGTAATTTAGGATCTTGAAGACATGTTACTCTATGAGCGACTTGCTCAAAAGATGTTGCAAATGTATTTTGCAAAAGTTCTAAATCATATTTTAATTTTTTGCATTCCGTATGAAACAGATTGTAAGGCATTAAGATGGCAGCACCACAATAATTTAATAAAGCAACTTTAGTTAATTTTTTTGATTCTTCAGATGGAAAAGCAAATTCAGATAAATAGTCATCAATTTCTTTCATTGCTCCTTCTTGTGCAATTTGTGCAGCAGCATGAAGTTTTTTTGTTTCTAAAGAACTATAATCACTTAATAAAAGTTCTTTTTTATTTTTATTATAAATTTTTGAGAAAGGCTTCCCTTCATCTGGTAAAATATCTTTAACTGTAATTGAATATTCTTTATTTAAATATTCACACAAAGCAATATATCGGGTTCTATTATTTTTTTGAATTTTTTCAAAAACTTTATTTGCAAACTCTTCTAGCTTGGGAAAATAATTTTTATGTTCTTGAAGAAAGTCAGATATTACCTCTCCCGGAAAAGAGTTTTTTCTATTATCAACTATTTTACCAGAAATTTTTTCTATCTTATTAATTAGCTCATGATCTTTTTTTTTAAGTATGTCTCCTAGTCGAACAAGCGCTCTACCTATCTTTGGATTTGTTCCGACAAGATCTTTAATTTCAGGACCAAGAATATCTAAATCTTCAAACAACTTATCATCTAGAATTTCTGAAATAGTATTTTCTAAATTAACATCTGATTTAGACGTTAAATCTGAAAGTTGAATATTTAATTTTTCGCAAACTTTGAGTAATAGATCTCCATCTATTTTTCTCTTCCCACTTTCAATTAAATTTAAATAACTTGGAGAAATACCAAGGTCTTCTGAAAGCTTGTTAGCTTGTAAACCCAACTGTCTTCTAAATGCCTTTATTTTGGGTCCTATTTTTAAATCTATTTGACTCATAATCTTTATTTGTAAATTTTGTAAATTTAAATTTACAAGAAATTTCTTTGTTTTACAAGGTTTTTAACGATTTAATTAGATTTTGTAAATTTAGTCAATTATAAAGTTTACATGGACAATAAAAATAAAAACAAAAACAAAGAAAATCAAGGCGAAATTAACGAAAACAAGAATCAGAATCAATTTAGTCAATCTGGGATTTATCTTAGAGACGATCATTGCGATTGGGGTTCTAGTGGAATGAATGAATTCACTCAAGAATTTAGTGAAGACAAGTAATTCTCTTATCGTTAATTTTTCCAATATTTAATTTTCTAAATACATAACAAAGGCTTAAAAGATGAGTTCAGAAGCAAAAGTTTCATATGATTTAAAAAGATTTTCAGGCATTAAAAGAGATTATTTCCCAGAAGAAGTGGAAAGATTAAGAGGATCAATAAAGATTGAATACTCAATGTGCAAACATCAATCTAAAAAACTATGGGACCTGTTAAATTCAGAGCCTTATATTAATACTTTAGGATCGCTATCTGGAAATCATGCTATTCAACATGCAAAAGCTGGATTAAAAGCAATATATTTAAGTGGATGGCAAGTAGCAGCTGATGCTAATACTGCTGGTGAAATGTATCCGGATCAATCTTTATATCCTTATGACAGTGCTCCAAAATTAGTTGAGTCTATGAATAATGCATTAATTAGAGCAGATCAAATCCAGCATATGGAATTACAAGATGGTGACATGAAGTCAAAAGATAGAACTGATTACATGCTACCTATTATTGCAGATGGTGAAGCAGGATTTGGTGGACCATTAAACGTTTTTGAGTTAACTAAAAAATTTATTAAAGCAGGGGCTGCTGGAGTACACTTTGAAGACCAATTAGCTAGTGAAAAAAAATGTGGGCACATGGGGGGCAAAGTTTTAGTTCCAACTGCCACAATGATTAAAAATTTAAAAGCGGCAAGACTTGCTGCTGATATTGCAGATGTACCATTAATAATTCTTGCAAGAACAGACGCTAATGCTGCAAAATTAATTACTAATGATTTTGACGAAAATGATAAACCTTTCTTAACTGGCAAAAGGTCACCTGAAGGTTTTTATTATGTTAAACAAGGAATTGAACAGGCTATTTCAAGAGGATTAGCCTATGCACCGTATTCTGATTTAATTTGGTGCGAAACAGCCACACCAAACATTGAAGAAGCTAAAAAATTTGCAGATGCAATTCATGAAAAATTTCCTGGAAAATTATTAGCCTATAATTGTTCTCCTTCATTTAATTGGAAAAAACATTTATCAGATGCAGAGATTGCAACGTTCCAACAAAAAATTAGTGAAATGGGTTATAAATTTCAATTCATTACGCTTGCAGGTTTTCATGCACAAAATATTGCAATTTTTGAACTTGCGGAAAAATATAAAACTGAAGGCATGACAGCATATTCTAAAATTCAAGAACTTGAATTTGCTAGAGAAAAAGATGGTTATACAAGTGTAAAACATCAAAGAGAAGTTGGTACTTCTTATTTTGATGCCGTGTCTAACACCATTAGTTCAGGCAAAAGCTCAACTACAGCTATGGAAGGCTCGACAGAGTCGGAGCAATTTTAAAATATTGAAGTGAGCTACAAACGTTACAGTTCTTTCCGTATATAAACGAAGCAAAATAATTTTTATTTCAAAAGGGTAGTTAACAAGATTGTGTTTAATGAAACTTTGAAAAGCACATTGATGATAATTATAGGTGTGACGATGAGCATGGATATAAAGAGGAATTATTTATTTTTTAAATTCCTGTGTTCACGTTTTCGTTTGAAAGAATAGTTTATTTAGCCACCTAGATATATAATTTAAGTGACTTTAAGAATTGGATTGCTTAGGAGTTTCT
>ERZ890510.1852-NODE-1852-length-12976-cov-6.464670_pt1 | contig 12976 bp, 13 predicted proteins | sample MGYA00521265_ERZ890510 | MGnify/ENA primary metagenome ERZ890510 (study PRJEB32303, sample SAMEA104408624) | aquatic metagenome | biome: Brackish water; feature: Chemocline; material: water | place: Baltic Sea | collected 2014-10-26T21:54:00 | depth 110 m ...
ATTTCCTGGGCGGCGACCCGGATACGGCCGCTGCGGCGCGCCTTGTCGAGCGTCTCGTGGTCCTGGTCGGTCTGCTTCGCATAAGCCAGCGCGAACTTGCCGATCGCCTCGTCGAGCGCGTCGCCGTTGCCGCAATAGCCCGAGATCATCGCCGGGTCGCCCGACTTGGCATGGGCAAGGGCAAGGGCCCAGCCGCACAAGCCGCAGTATTCCATGAAGCGGCCGATGCTCTCGGTGTCGCCGTCGCTGAACTTGACGCTGCCCTTCATGTCGGCGAGCTGACGGACGTAGAAATGCCGATCCTCATTTTCTCCCCAACCGAGAAAGATGTCGGGCGAGCCCTGGGCCAGGCGCTGGCCGACGACGACCCGCCTGCCCTGATTGTCGAACCTGAGCTTCTGGTCGACATAAGGCGCCAGCACCGACGTTTGGGCCTGTTTCACCTGCAGGAACAACGGATCGTCGGCATCGGCTCCCTGCATCAGGATGACCCAGCAACCCGTCCCGACGCTCCCGACCCCCACAACCTTGCGCACCGAATCAACGATGCGATAACGCGACAGCAGAACACGCCGGTCGATCGGCAGCGATTCGATATACGACTGCAGCATCAAGTCGAGCGCTTCGTTCACCGGAAGGCCCGATTCGGTATGCGTCTCGCGAACGCCCGGCGGCACTTCCTCGATGATGCGATGCTCGCCATCGACGCGCTCCGTGAGCTTTTCGAGCACGCTGACATGGCCCTTGGCCCGGGCCTTATCCATCAGCCGCTCGGCGCCGCGCCGGGCGCGCGGCGATAGCGTGCCGAGGACGGCGCGCTCGTCGAGCCGGTCGTACCAGATATCGAGATGGCCCATCTCGGCGTAGCGCCGCATGCGCTTGCGATAGGAGCGTACGATCGTCTGCGCCGCCTCCTCAGCCTCCTCCTTGTCGCCGCCCATGAAACGGACAGCCACCGCCGCACTCGCGGCGAGCCGTTTCAGATCCCATTCCCAAGGGCCGGGATGGATCTCGTCGAAATCGTTGATCGCGAAGATCAGGTTGCGCTCCGCCGAGGCGAAGACGCCGAAATTGGAGACGTGCATGTCGCCGCAGGCGGCAACCCCCATGCCGGTCGTCGGCGTGGTCGAGAGGTCCGCCGCCATCACCGCGGCCGAGCCCCGCAGAAATGCGAAGGGTGACGCGAGCATCCGGGCAAACCGCACCGGCACCAGCTTCTGCACGCGTTTCTCGTTCTGCTCTTCGAGGATCGCAACGGGATCGGGACGGTCGGCAGCCTTGTCGAACGTGGCGTGCGCCCCGCGCGGCACCAATTCACGGAGGGATTTGCCTGCCTCCAGCCGTTCGGCGAAGGACACCCGTTTGGCGGTAAAGCTCTCCAGCAGCGTCATGTTCTCGATCGCCGAGTTCATGCGCTCGAACGTCCGGTCGATGTTCTTCCTGATCGTCACAACAGCCATGCCGCCCCCGCTTTGCTCGACGCCCATTCAACGTCGGCGGCGGAGGGAGGTCAAAAGAATTGAATGTCTCGCGGCCTTTTCAGCCGGCCCGCGCTATCGTCGATCCGGGCAACGGGGTCCGAAAACCGCGAGCCCTGTGCGCGTGCGCGTGGGAAACTGCTGCTATGGAATTGCTTGACCGCAGAACCTACTACCGTGTCTTCCAGACCCATGACGCCCGGTTCGACGGCCGCGTCTTCGTGGGCGTGACCTCGACCGGGATCTACTGCCGGCCGATCTGCCCGGCCCGCATGCCGCGGTTCGAGAACTGCCGGTTCTTCGCGTCGGCCGCCGCCGCGCAGGAGGCGGGCTTCCGCCCCTGCCTGCGCTGCCGGCCTGAAATCGCGCCCGACCTCGCCTTCTGGCGCGGCACGGCCAACACCGTCAGTCGGGCGCTGGCCCTGATCGCCGAGGGCGCGTTGGACGAGGACGCGGCCGGCGTCGAAGCGCTGGCCGAACGCCTGGGTGTCGGCGGTCGGCAACTGCGCCGCCTTTTCAGACAACACCTCGGCGCTTCGCCCATCGCCGTCGCCCAGACACGACGCGTACTCTTCGCCAAGCAGCTTTTGCACGACACCGCCTGCCGATGGTAGAAGTGGCGATGTCGGCCGGATTCGGCAGTGTGCGGCGCTTCAACGAGACCTTCCGCGAACTGTTCGGCCGGCCGCCGAGCGCGCTGCGTCACAAGGGCGGCGCCGACACCTCGGCGCGGGACGGTGTAACACTGCGCCTGGCCTACCGGCCGCCCTACGACTGGCCTGGCATGCTGGCCGCGCTCTCGGCACGCGCCGCACCGGGCAATGAATGGGTCGAGGACGACGTCTGGCACCGGCGGATCGAGCTTGACGGCACCGAAGGCTCCGTGGCGGTCACCCATCTCCCGGCGCGCAACTCGGTGGCGGTGACGATCCGCTTCCCGTCGGTGAAGGCACTGCCGACCATCGTGGCGCGCATCCGGCGCGTATTCGACCTTGGCGCCGACATCGCCACGATCGGCAGCCATCTGGCGCGGGATCCGAAGCTGGCGCCGCTGATCGCCCGGCGCCCCGGCCTGCGCGCACCGGGTGACTGGGAACGCGAGACGCTCGTATCGAGCATCGACGACAACACGCCGCGGGCGTGGCGGCCATGGCACGCTTATGCCGTGCAACATCTGAGGATGGCAAAGCATGGTTGAGCCGCTCCAGTTCCTTGTCGACCGGTTGGCGACGCCGATCGGCGAACTGCTGATCGTGGCCGATCGTGCGGGAAAATTGCGTGCCGTCGACTGGACCGATCACGAGGCCCGCATGCGCCAGCTGCTCGACCGCTACTACGGCAAGGGCCGCTATGCGCTCGACCGGATAGGCGATCCGGGTGGCCTCACGCGCGCCATGCGCGCCTATTTCAAGGGTGATCTCACGGCGATCGACAAGCTGCCGGTCGAGACCGCCGGCACGCCGTTCCAGACCGGCGTCTGGCGGGCGCTGCGCAAGATCGGCAAAGGCCGCACCATCAGCTACGCCGAACTCGCACGCCGCATCGGCAAGCCAAGGGCGGTGCGCGCGGCCGGTATGGCCAACGGCCAGAACCCGATCAGCATCGTCGTTCCGTGTCATCGCGTGATCGGCTCGGACGGAAGCCTCACCGGCTACGGCGGCGGCCTGCCGCGCAAGCAGTGGCTGCTCGAACACGAGGGCGCGTTGCCTACTAGGTAAGAGCGGCGTTGCGGCGCTCGTGACGCAACAGGGAAACCGGCGCACGACCGTCTTCGGCCGGCTGGTAGACGACGCTGAACACGGTCCGCGCCCTTGCCAGCGCCTCGCCAAAACCCTTCTGATCGCTCTCGAAGGAATCGAAACCGCAGCGCAGCATGAAGGCCACCTGGTCCTGCAACACGCCGCCGGTGGCCCGTAGTTCGCCGCGATAGCCCATCCGGCCGCGTAGCAATCGAGCCTGACTGTAGGCACGGCCGTCGCTGAACTTGGGAAAATGCAGAACGACGAGCCGCAGCCTGTCGACATGCGCTGCGAGTTCCTCGACCGGATCGGTGTTGGCCAGCGCCACGGCCGGCCAGTCGGATCGCGTCCGCCAATCGGCAAACGGCAGCGCGACATAGGTCGCCGGGAGTCCGGTTTCGCTAAACAGTTTCATAGAGCCGCTCCTTGAAGGGCTGGGCGCCGATGCGCCGGTACGTGTCGACGAAACGCTCGCCGTCGTTGCGGACGTCGAGATAGGTCGCAACCACCGCGTCCACGGCCTCGACGACTTTGTCGGCAGTAACGGCTGGCCCGATGATGGTGCCGAGCGCCGTTCTGCCGAAGTCGACGTCGCCGCCCAGGCTGATCTGGTAGAGTTCGACGCCGTTCTTGTCGACGCCGAGGATGCCGATGTGACCGACATGATGATGGCCGCAGGCATTGATACAGCCCGAGATCTTGATCTTCAGATCGCCGATGTCGTGCTGCCGCGCCAGGTTGGCGAAATGCGACGAGAGGCGTTGCGCCACCGGGATGGAGCGCGCGTTCGCCAGCGCGCAATAGTCGAGCCCCGGGCAGGCGATGATGTCTGTGATCTTGCCGACATTGGCCTCCGCGAAACCCAGGCGCCCGAGGGCCGCATAGACCGCCGGAAGATCCTCGATCGCAACATGGGGGAGGGTCAGGTTCTGCTCATGACTGACGCGAAGTTCGCTCTGGCTGTAGGTGTCGGCGATGTCGGCGACGCCTTCCATCTGCACAGCACTGGCATCGCCCGGCGGTGCGCCCGCAGGCTTCAGCGACGCGGTCACGATCGCGTAGCCGGCTGCTCGATGCGGTGCGACATTCGATTTCAGCCACAGGGCGAAGTCGCGGTCCTCGAGCTTCAGCGCTTCGACGGCACCGACCACCGTCGGCCGGGACGGCAGATCGGGCGGTGCGAACTGCTGCGCAATCGCCTCGATGGTCTCGCTGCTGAGACCGAGCAGTCCGTCGCGGGTCTCGGCGTACTCGGCCTCGACATCGGCGCGCATCCTCTCGACGCCGACCTCGTGCACCAGGATCTTGATGCGGGCCTTGTAGAGATTGTCGCGCCGGCCGTAGCGGTTGTAGACGCGCAGCGTCGCTTCGAGATAGGCGAGGAGTTCATTCCTGGGCAGAAACGCGCGCAGAGTCTTGCCGATCATCGGCGTGCGGCCGAGCCCGCCACCCACGATCACCTCGAAGCCGACCTCGCCTTCGTCGTTGCGCCACAGCCGCAGTCCGATGTCGTGCACGCGCACGGCGGCGCGGTCGTTCGGCGAGCCGGTGATGGCGATCTTGAACTTGCGCGGCAGGTAGGTGAACTCCGGGTGGAGCGTCGACCATTGCCGCACGATCTCAGCCCAGATGCGCGGGTCTTCGATTTCATCGGCGGCGGCGCCGGCGAAATGATCGGCGGTAACGTTGCGGATGCAGTTGCCCGACGTCTGCAGCGCATGCATGTCGACCTCGGCCAGCGCCGCCAGCGCATCGGGCGCGTCCTCCAGCCGGATCCAGTTGAGCTGCAGGTTCTGCCGCGTGGTGAAGTGGCCATAGCCGCGGTCGTACTTGCGCGAGATATCGGCCAGCTTGCGCAGCTGTCGCGACGACAGCGTGCCGTAGGGAATGGCGATCCGCAGCATGTAGGCATGCAACTGCAGGTACAGTCCATTATGGAGGCGCAGCGGCTTGAACTGCTCCTCGGTTAATTCGCCAGCCAGTCGGCGGCGTACCTGGTCGCGGAACTGCTCGACCCTCTCGCCAACCAGCGTACGATCGTAGTCGTCGTAGCGGTAAAAATAGGTATCAGGCATAACGCACCGCATCGGCTGCGATGGCATCGAAAGTGAGGCCCGAGGCCCGGATCCTCTCGCGCAGGGAAAGCGGCTCGATCGTACCGTCATCGTCTTCCGCCACGGCGACCAGAAACGGGTCGATCACCACGAAGGCCTCGGCCTGGGCCCGCAGCAGAAGGATCTCGCCGGAGCGCCGGTCCCGCGAGATCGCGGCCCGTTCGAGCCGGGTCGTCCATTCACCGGCGTCGTCGAGCCAGACCACAACGCCGTCAGCCAGGCGGTTGGCGCTCGCGACCTGCAGGTCGCCACTCAGATTCTTGGCCATCAGGATACCTCTGCGAGAAATGGTTGGTCGGCGACCGTCGCGAGACCGGCGACCTCGCCGACGATGATGAGACTGGGACCGGCATCGGCCCGGGCGGTATGGGCGGCGGCAAGCCGGGCAAGGTCGACGAGCCGGCCGACCGAGACCCGCTCACCGGGTCGCGTGGCATTCTCGATGACGGCGACGGGTGTCACGGGCGCCACGCCGGCATCGAGGAGACGATCGCGCACGGACGCCGCTTCCGCGGCACCCATGTAGACGACAAGCGTATGGCCTTGCGCGGCAAGCGCCGGCCACGCAGCCTCACGACCGCCTTCTGCGCCATGCCCTGTCACGAAGGTCACGGCCGAGGCCAGGCGGCGGTGAGTCAACGGAATGCCGACCGACGCTGCACAACCCAGCGCGGCGGTGATGCCGGGCACGATCGACACCGGCAGGCCGGCGGCACGCAGGGCCTCGACCTCCTCGCCGCCACGACCAAAGACAAAGGGATCGCCCGCCTTCAGGCGCACCACGGCTTGTCCGGCGCGCACCCGGCGCACCAGCTCGACTTCGATGTCGGCTTGCGCCCAGCCTGCCGTCCCCATGCGCTTGCCGACCGACACCAACTCGGCATCGCGGCGCGCACGGTCGAGAATGGCAGCCGGCACGAGATCGTCGTGCAGGATGGCGTCTGCTTCCTGCAGGAGCTGAGCGGCGCGCAGGGTCAGCAGGTCGGGATCGCCGGGCCCCGCCCCAACGATATGGGCGATGCCCACTGCAGACATCCTACGGCGCGCAGCATCGAGTTCGCCCAATGCCACACGTCGCGCACCGGCCTCGTCGCCTGCCAGGGCGAGACCTGCGGCCGGTCCCTCGACCAGGCGGCGCCAGAAGCCGCGGCGCCGGGCCGGGTCGGCGATCAGGGCATTCACCTGGACACGGAAAGTCCGGGCCAGACTGGCCAGCGCGCCGATCCGCTCCGGCAGGACGGCTTCGATCCGACCGCGCAAGACGCTCGCCAGGGTCGGTGACGCGCCAGCGGTCGAGACCGCGACGACGATGCCGTCACGATCGATGATTGCGGGCAGGATGAAATCGCACAGCGCCGGCCGGTCGGCGACGTTCACCGGGACGCCGGCCGCCTTCGCGACGCGCTGCGCGGCGACGTCACTCTCGAGTTCCCCGGTGGCGATGAAGGCGGCAGCCGCGCCCCTGAAATCGGCAACTTCGACGGCTTCAGCGACGACCCTGGAAATCTCGGCGCCGGCCGAACGCGCAAGACCGGCGCGGCGGTCGGCGGCGGCGCCCTGCCCCACGACGACGACCTTTCGTCCGGCAAGATCGAAGAATAGCGGCAGGTGCTTCACGGCACGAAGGCCCGCGAGACGAGGCCGGGCTTGGGAAGAGAACGGAACATGCGGCCACCGGCGTTGACTGGATTCTTGATCTGGCGACTTTTCGCACGTCCGCCATGGCTTGAATTCCCGAAGGTATCCGGCGCGGCAGCAAATCCTGCCGCGTGGCCGGCGGCGGCAGAAAAATTTCCTTTCCCCGGCGTTTCGTCTCCCCTTGACGCCCCGGCGGGGCTTCCTAAATCGATGCTGTCGCCCGTGCCCATTCCGGGGCGGGCGGTATCAACCATCGCTCCTGAGAGGATGAAACATGCGTACCATCGATTATTCCCCGTTCTATCGCGCCACCGTCGGCTTCGACCGGGTCTTCGACCTGCTCGATTCAGTGGCGGGCCAACCCGCCACCAACGGCTATCCGCCGTACAACATCGAAAAGTCGGGCGACAACGCCTACCGGATCGTGATGGCGGTGGCAGGATTTGCCGAGGCCGAACTCAACGTGACCCAGAAGGAAAACGAGCTCCTGGTCACCGGCCAGTCGGCGACCAACGGCGCGGACGAGAAGCAGTATCTCTATCGCGGCATTGCCGGGCGCGATTTCGAGCGCCGCTTCCAGCTCGCCGACCATGTGAAGGTCGTGGGCGCGAAGCTGGCCAACGGCCTCCTGACGATTGAGCTGCAGCGCGAGATCCCGGAGGAAAAGAAGCCCCGCGCGATCCCCGTGACGGCTGCCGCTCAGCCGGCACTCTCGCACTAACGGAAGTTGCGGCGCCGCGGGAAACCGCGGCGCCCTTTCCTTAGTCGAAGGTTCGTCCTTTCAGCAGCGCTTTTATGGCGGCGCCAGAAAGACAACGGACGGCTCGACCTCGACAAGAAATTCGGCGCGTGCCAGGCCCGACACCCCAATCCAGGTCGAACACGGTAGATTGTCTCCGAATGCGGCCTTGAGAGCGGCACCTATGGCCTTGCCTTCGTGCATGTGGCTTTGCTTGATGTACAGCCGCAGGGCGCCGACCTGAGCGAGGCTCGCGCCCGCCGAGGCCAGTGCCGTCGCGACGTTCTCCAGGCTTTTCGCAAGCTGACGGCCAATGTCCCCATGACCGACGATGTTGCGGTCGGCGTCCCACGCGACCTGACCCGCCACATGCACGACTCGACCGAAGGGTGTCTGGACTATTGTGGCCTGGGCAAATCCGAACTCACGGCTGTCGAAGAGTTCGGATGGCATAAGCACAGATCGTGTCATGACATCCTCACTCCTCGCCGCCGGATCTACTTCTTGGCGTACTTGCCGGTGAGCTGTGGCGTGTGCGGGCCCTCGCCGCCCTTCTCCTTGTGCTGCAGTCGTGTGGTGCGCGCCCAGGTGCGCTTGAGCTCATCTTTCACAGTGAAGCTGAGCGTGCCGATCTTCTCGACCGTCAGCTCGATCTTGTCGCCGTCCATGAAGGAGTTGAGACCGCGGTGATTGGTACCTGTGGCGACGATGTCGCCGGGTTCCAGCGTGTGGATCGAACTCACCCATTCGATGATGCGCGGAATGTGGTGCGCCATGTCGGAGGTGTTGAACTTCTGCATCATCTGGCCGTTGTTGGTCAGCGTGATGTTGAGGTTCTGCGGGTCGGCGATCTCGTCGGCCGTCACGATGCAGGGGCCGATCGGCGCAAAAGTGTCGCGCGACTTCATCTGGAAGAAGACGTTGCCGGGTGGCGGGAGGCCGCGGGCCGAACCGTCGATGAAGCAGGTATAGCCGAAGATGTGCTTAAAAGCGTCGGCCGGCGACACGCGCGTCGCGCGCTTGCCGATGATCAGCGCCATTTCGGCCTCGCCCTCGAAGATGGAGGCCGGTGCGTCAGGCAGCACCATGGTGTCGCCGTCGCCGATCACCGCCGTCGCCGCCTTGTGAAAGGCGTTGATGGCAGGCTTCTCCGGCAGGGTGCCATCTTCCATGTAGTTGACGGCCATGCACACGATGTTGCCGGGCTTGGGCACCGGGGCACGCAGCTTCACGCCCTTCACCGGCACGCCCGCCGCCGAAGCGGCGGCCTTTTCGACCTTGGCCTTGTAGGAATCCCACTTGGCGATCAGGCCGATAATGAGATCCCGCGCGTCGAGATGCGGGATGTCTTTCACGGCGTCGGTGACGTCGACGACGTTGTCGCCCTTGATGACGCCCAGGCGATAGTCGTTGAAATAGCAAAGCTTCACTTCTTCTCTCCCTCTTCGAGTACTGCCTTGGCGACGCCCGCCGCCGACATGGCGGTCGGCCAGCCGGAATAAAACGCCATGTGCGTGATGACCTCGACGATCTCGTCCTTGGTCACGCCGTTGTCGATGGCGCGGGCGACATGCCCGCGCAGCTGTTCGGTGCGGTTCATGGCGACCAGGGCGGCACAGGTGATCAGGCTGCGGTCACGCTTGGAGAGGCCGGGCCTTTCCCAGACGTCGCCATAGACGACCTTTTCGGTGAGATCGATCAGTTTGGGCACGAACGATCGCACCGCGTCGCGGGCGTTTGGAACAGGTGTCTTGGACATCGTCTTTCCTTTCTGTGTCAGGGGCTGGCGTGACCGAGGAAGCGGTCCGGCGGCCGTTCGCCCCATTGCGACTGGAATCCTTCATCCGTACTTACCAGATGACCGCCGTTTGACGCATTCAGCCGGTCGGTGTCGGCCCAGCGCTCGTGCACCCGGCCCCACGGATCGCACCAGTAATCATAGACCTGGCTGCCCAGGAGATGGCGCCCGATGCCCCACATATGGTCGTACTTGCCGAGCCGCTTCAGATACTCGTGATCCTGAAAAATGGCGTCGATGTCGTGGGCCTCGTAGGAAACGTGGTTGAGGCCCGTCTTTTCATTGTGCACACAGAACAGCACGTGATGATCGACATATTCCTCGCCGCAGTCCAACCGGCTGAAGGCGCCGACGACATTGTCCTTGTCGCCGGCGTAGACGTCGTCGGAACGGATCATGCCCAGCGTCTCGCGGAACCAGGCGACCGTCTCCTTGACTTTCGGCGTAGACAGTACGCCGTGCCCGATGCGCTGGATCGGGGTCGGCGACTTGCCGAGCCGCATCAGCCGACCGACGCGGCGGTGCGGCTCGCTGCCCGAATTCAGGAAATCGCGCGCGGTCTTTGTCGACGGCACTTTCGCCATGCCGTGGATGACCTCGATCTGGTAGCCATTGGGCTCGGTCAGTCGAACGCGCTTGCCGCCGCCCGGCTCGTTGATGGTCTCGATCCCCGAGGCCCCGGGCAGCTTGGCAACGCGCTTCAGGTCGTCTTCGCTGGCGGCATGGTAGCCGAAGCCAATGAACTTGGTGCCGCCCTTGTGTACGGCATGCAGATGATGGTGGCCGTCGGTGCCGCGCATGTAGAGCGCATCGGGCGTGCGCTCGGCCCGCATCAGGCCGAAATGGGTGAGAAACTCCTCCATTTCGTCGAGGTCCGGGGCCTCCATACGGGGAAAAGCAAATTCAGCAACCTTGATCGCTACCATGATGTCCCTCCGGTCTCTGTCCTATGACGCCTTGAATTTGTCGGGCAGGCGCTCCTCGTTGCCGAGTGCCACCTGGCGCACGCCGTCGCTGTCGGGGCTGGGCGGAAAGCCGACATCGGCGCGCGGCGCCGGCACCTCGACGACCCTGTTCGACAGCCGACCTACGCCCGACACCTCGACGTCGATCGTGTCGCCGGCCTCGAGCGGCCGCGAATTCGCCGGCGTGCCGGTGAGCAGGATGTCGCCTGGCAGGAAAGTGATGTGGCGCGCGAGGTCTGCGATCAGGTAGCCGCAGTCGAATATCTGCTCGCTGACCGCGCCCTCCTGCACCATCTTGCCGTTCTTGTAGGAACGCAGCGTCGACTGGCGCACGTCGACCCCCGACACCAGGCCCGGCCCGATCGGGCAGAACCCGTCCATGCCTTTTACGCGCAACATCGAACCCGCGTCGGTATCGCGAAAATCGTGACAGCCGAAATCATTGGACGGCGCGAAGCCTGCGATGCAGTCCCAGGCCTCTTCACGCGATACGTTCTTGGTCACCCTGCCGAACACGACGGCCATCTCGCCTTCGTAGTTCACGTACTTGTAGCCCTTGGGTTTGATCAGCTCGCCCTTGTGGGCGTTGAGTGCGGTCAGGGGCTTCTGGAAATAGGTCGGGGTCGGCGGCGGCACGCGCGTGTTGCGGAACTCGAAGTAGCGCGAGATGTAGTTCACGTGCACGCAAAGGATCTTGGTCGGGTTGCACGGCGGCAGATGCACCACGTCGTTCTCGTCGCAGGTGCGGCCGTCGGCAAAGACGATCTTGCCGTCCTTGAACTCGACCCAATAGGCGCTGCCGTCCTTCATCACATGCCGCACTTCCTTGCGCGGCCCTTCCAGAACGCTCATCCGACTGCTCCCTGCTTCTTCGCCTGTTCAATGGACCGCCACACGTTCTGCGCGGTGGCCGGCATCGCCACGTCCCTGACGCCAAGCGGCGCCAGCGCATCCAGCACCGCATTCATCACCGCCGGCATGGCACCCACCGTGCCTGCCTCGCCCGCGCCCTTGGCCCCCAGTGGATTGTACTTGGTCGGCACCGGGTTGCTCTTGATCTCCATGCTGCACATCGTGTCGGCCCGCGGCATTGCGTAGTCGAGGAAGCTCGCGGTCAGCAACTGGCCGCTCTCGCGGTCCCAAACGACCTGCTCGCTCAGGATCTGGCCGACGCCCTGGGCCACGCCGCCATGGATCTGGCCCTTCAGCCCTGTCGGGTTCATCACCGTGCCGACATCGTCGACCACGGCATAGCGATCGAGCCTGACCTCGCCGGTATCGGGATCGACCTCGACCTCGCAGATGTGGCAGCCGTTGGGATAGGTATCCTTCTCGCCCTTGAATGTGGCGTTCTCGTAGAGGCCGCCTTCAAAGCCCTTGGGCCACTTGGTCGGATTGAAGGCCGCCATCGCCACCTGCTTCAGCGGCAACGCCTTGTCGGTGCCGGCGACCTTGAAGACGCCGTCGCTGAATTCGATGTCCTGCTCGCCGGCCTCGAGCAGGTGGCCGGCCAGCACCTTGCCCTTCGCGATCACCTTGCCGGCGGCCTCAAACAGCGCCGAGCCGCCCAGCACCGTCGAGCGCGAGCCGTTGGTGCCCATGCCGAAGGCGACGCGATCGGTATCGCCGTCGATGAACTGCACGTCACCCGGGTCGATGCCCAGACGCTCGTTCAGGATCTGCTTGAACATCGTCTCATGGCCCTGGCCCTGGTTCTTGGTGCCCATGAGCAACGCCGCCGTGCCGCTGGGGTTGAAGCGGATCTCGGCATATTCCGGTTGCGCCGTGCCGGCCGCCTGTTCGATGGCATTGACGATGCCGAGGCCGCGCAGCTTGCCGCGCTTCTTCGACTCCTCGGCCCGCGCCGCGTAGCCCGCCACGTCGGCGAGCTTGATGGCCATGTCCATGTTCTTCTCGAACTCGCCGCAATCGTAGAACGGCCCGACCGGGCTCTGGTACGGCAGGGATGCTTCCGACAGCATGTTCCTGCGTCGCAGATCGACCCGGTCGACGCCCAGTTCGCGCGCTGCCTCGTCGATCAGGCGTTCAATCAAATAGATGGCTTCCGGTCGCCCTGCGCCGCGGTAGGGCGCGGTCGGGTTGGTATTCGACAGCACGCCGACCACGTTGATGTAGGCCTTGGGTATCAGATAGACGCCCAGCACCGTGCCGATCATGCCGAACGGCGACAGCAGGTTGCGGTCCGAGCCGACATAGGCGCCGATATTGGCGATCATATTGAGCCGCAGCGCCACGAACCTGTTGTCCTTGTCGAGGGCCAGCTCGATCTCGCCGATATTGTCGCGGCCGTGCTCGTCGGCCATCACTGCTTCGCTGCGCTCGCAGGTCCATTTGACCGGACGCAGCAGCTTGCGCGCCGCCCACAGCGTCAGGCGATGCTCGATATACTGCCATCCCTTGGTGCCGAATCCGCCGCCGACGTCGCCCGCAATCACCCGCATCTTGCTCTCGGGCACCTTGAAGACATTCTGTGCCAGCATGTTG
>ERZ890510.1855-NODE-1855-length-12966-cov-4.888777_pt1 | contig 12966 bp, 13 predicted proteins | sample MGYA00521265_ERZ890510 | MGnify/ENA primary metagenome ERZ890510 (study PRJEB32303, sample SAMEA104408624) | aquatic metagenome | biome: Brackish water; feature: Chemocline; material: water | place: Baltic Sea | collected 2014-10-26T21:54:00 | depth 110 m ...
AATTAGATTCTGTAGACTAGTGGTCGCCGTGCTGTGTAAAACTGTGGGCGCTGCCGAGTGGCGCGGCGAATATAACGATATGATGAAGGGGTGAATAATGAAAACGCTAATATTGCTAATGTTGCTCGCTGTAAACCTTTGCGTGACGGATAGATTGGCGGCGGCAGAATCTGGAGATGCTGGCGCCGCGCCTGGTCCAGCGGCCTATAATGCTGCCGTAGGTTGGTTGACGCAACTTAGCCTGATAGAGCGCAGTGTCGTCGTTGGTGGTGTTAGATATGATCTATGGCCGGCTTTTGAGCCGCCAGAAGTTGAGCTTCGAGATGCGGTGGGCGGCACAGTGGATATGCTGTCGCGGGGTATGTTTGTGGCGGTGAAATTTATTAACCGGGATGATGGTCTCAGGGTGACTGAAATTCGGGTTATTGAGGGCTCTGGTGCGCAGGAGGACTACTAGCGCCGACGGACCTTCGTCAGGCTCGCGACACCTTCCCTGAGTGAGTTGCATCGCGTTGTTGTTCGGCATGCCTGGCTCAGCAGCGCAGTGCTGTTCGTGGAAGGTCTTGAGCATGTGATGGTTGATCTTTTGGGTAATACAGTCGTGCTCGTCCTTGCACGTTAATGACAATTTTACGGGCAAATCGCGTGCCTCCGTTGGCCGGACAATAGATAAAGTGACCGTTCTGATAATTGGTGTGACCTTTCTCGGTCATTTGTAGGTATTGGCGGTTGCGAAATGAGCGCCAGATAATAGTCCCTGCCGTATTCAGGGCGGGCAAGTGACTAAGAGCACGATCGGCGCCATTCATTCGACCATCCTGGTTGTGGTCAATGAAAACGAGAAGGCCTTCGTGCCATCGGCCGTTGCAGCCCTTATCGACAACTTTGGACGGGCACAATGTGGTGGTTGCGCGGTAGTTGACGGCAGCGTGCCGGGTGTAGTGGACGGCGCTAACCAACCAAGTAATCTGCGCAGTGGCTTGGCTTCGATGAACGATACGCTGCAGTGTCGGCAGAGCCAAGCTGCTTAACGTCAGGCTGATGGCAAGCCACACCAGCAGTTCAACCAGCGTCAAGCCGCGAGGCATTTTTGCCGCTGGGCAGTTATTGCGATCACTCATGACCTTAAATCCCAATCTTCAATTGAAACGGGTTGGTCAAGGTTGGTCGTTTGCTAGCCATTTTTGCAGCGGCAGACAGCGCTGATAGGGTAAGTGGAAGGACCGGAATGAAGCCCGCAGGGTGCTATTAGGTTTGTGGGATATTGTACGCGGCTTTGTTCTTAGTCGTTGGGCCTGACCGTTGAACTTGGGCAGCTATTCCAGCTCCAGCTTCTTCAACTTGTAGCGCAAGGCTCTGAAGGTAATGCCAAGCTTTTTAGCGGCGGCGGTTTTATTCCAGCGAGTGGCTTCTAGTGTTTCTGTAATCAGTTTCTTTTCAACATCCTCAAGATAGGCTTCAAGGGACTCAAAGTCTGCGGGCGTAGTTGCCGCTGTGGCAGGGGTGTCAGGTGTGGGATGAGAATCTATCGTGGCTTGCGCCGTTGCTGATCTGCCCAAGTTGACATCGCTTGCGTCGAAAGTCCTTCCCTGACTGAGATTCAGATCGCCGGGCTCGATCACACCATGATCACAGAGTGTGAAGGCTCGCTCGAGAATGTTCTCCAGTTCACGGACGTTGCCTGGGAAGTGGTATTGCTTGAGCGCGTCGATGGCCGCGGGGCTGATCTCGGTTGGTGGTTGGGAATAATCTCGTTCCACACGCTGCAACAGATAAGCCGCCAACTCCTCAATGTCGTCTTTGCGTGCGCGCAAGCTCGGCACCTTGAGTTCGATCACATTGATTCGATAGTAGAGGTCTTGCCGAAAGCGGTTGGTCTCGACCTCAACCGCCAGGTTCTTGTGGGTGGCGCTTAAAATGCGCACATCAACCGGGAGTTCTTCTTGAGCCCCGATGGGACGAACCGCTTTTTCCTGGATGCAGCGAAGCAGTTTGACTTGCATCGCGAGGGGCAGATCGGCGACCTCATCGAGAAACAGGGTGCCGCCATTGGCTGCCTGGAACAGACCTTCCTTATCGCTGACCGCGCCGGTGAAGCTGCCTTTGACGTGGCCAAAAAATTCGCTCTCCATCAGTTCCGTTGGAATAGCGCCGCAGTTAACGGGAATAAAAGGCGCGTCACCATGGGGTCCTTGGCTGTGGATCAACCGTGCCACCAGTTCCTTGCCGCTACCAGATTCACCGCTGATATAAATGGGTGCTCGACTCCGGGCCAGTTTAATAGTTTGTCGACGTAGCGCGGCCATGATTTCAGATTGGCCGAGCAGCTGATTGCTGGCATTCGGCGTATGGGTATCTGCGTTCATTGGTTCGAGGTTGAGAGCGGTGTTAACCAGATGACGTAACAATTCGAGGTTGACCGGTTTCGATACGAAGTCGAAGGCGCCGGCTTTGAGTGCCTCGACGGCGGATTCCATATTGCCGTGGGCGGTGATCATCGCGACCGGCAGGCGTGGATACTCCAATTGAATGTGTTCGATCAATGATATGCCATTGCCGTCAGGCAATTGCATATCGGTCAGGCAAAAATCGAAGGTTTGTTCCGCCAGTAGATTGCGCGCCGACTTTAGGTCAGCGGCACTATAGGTTTCAATATCCATTCTGCCGAGGGTGATTTCGAGGAGTTCCCGAATGTCCGGTTCGTCGTCGACTATCAAGGCGCATTTTTGCGGCATAACCTACCTTCAATTATTGTCTGTATTGCTCGAGAAATGACACGCGAAAACAACTGCCGCCGCCGCTCGCCTGAGAGTAGCTCAGTCGAGCAGAGTTGGCTTCACACAATTCCATTGATAGATATAGGCCAAGTCCGGTGCCTGTTGCCTCCGTGGTATAGAAGGGTTCAAACAAATGTGGAATGAGAGACTCCGCCACACCTTCGCCGTAATCGATGACCTCCAGGTAGGGCATCATCGATGTCGTATCGATTTTGCCGCGAATTAATACTCGCGCTTCACCTGTGTTTTTCAAGCTGTATCGTAGACCGTTCTGACAGAGATTGCCAAGGATCTGAGACAAGTGGATAGGATCGGCATTGAAGCTGATCGTATCGGATTCAATATCCGTATCGATGAATATCTGTCCCGTTTGTCCGGCGCTGAAATCGGCGCTGAAGCCTTGAATCCAGGTACTTAAATTGAGTAGTTGGGGCGTGGCATTTTTTCGCCGAGACATGTTCAAAACGTGCTCAATGACGTCATTCATCCGCAGGCAGTGATTCTGAATGATTTCGCTAAGCCTGGCATCGCCTTTGCTTAATTCTTGCGATTCTGCCAACAACTGGGCGGCATGGCTGATGGCGCCCAGAGGGTTTCTGATTTCGTGGGCGATGCTCGCAGAAAGTCGGCCGAGTGCAGCTAGTTTGAATTGTTGGGCTTGGTGCTGAACCTCGCTGCTATCTTCAATGAATATTAAAGTGTCTTCTGCGGTAGTGGTCGATCCTAGGGTGGAGAACGATGCGATAAGCGGTTGAGAGCTTTCGCGGATGTGGAAGGTCACCGAGTCGGCGAGATGGTGGGCTCGCCAGTCGTTGAGTTCATCGGCCAGACGATAGGGTAGTCGATCTCGAGCGATCTCTGGCACCGAGGGGATGCGGAGAAAGGCCTTCGCTGCATGATTGATCGACTTGATGCTACCGTCGCTGGCAATCACAACAACGCCAGTTTTCATCGTGTCGATAATGAGTTGATTGGTCTGCTCGAGGGTAATGACCTCGGTCTCAGTCTTTCTCAGTTGCAGCGATGCGGTTTGAAAAAAGATATTGGCGACGAAGTAAATGACACCGAGAACCCCGGCCTGGAAGAAATTTTGCAGCTCGTTGGCTTGATAAAAGAACAGATAAAATTCACCGTAGAAGAGCAGGATCACTGCGATGGCAGGCAGGACGCTGGACATGCGACCGAGAACCAAGCTGCCACTGAAGGCGCAGGTGAAAATGAGGAAGTTGCCAAGCCCCGAACTGACGCCACCGCTGGCTGCAATCAGCAGGCTCAGGCAAATAATGTCGATGACGATGATAATAAATGACGGTGCGGTTCTTGACAGGGTTTGAGCGCTGACGAATAGCGTGCCGATACCCACAAAAATATTCAGGCCTAGGTAGACTAAGCTGGTGACGTGAAACAGATCAGGGCTGAACTCGCCGACAAACGAATTAAAGTCGCTGTCGAGAAATAGGAATAAGAATAAGAACGAGATTAGTGTTCGATAATAGTTATAGACCCGCAATATGGTCGAGCGTTGGAGGCTATGTTGCTCATCAGATGCGTTACTTGCTATAGCCATAGTGGCGATGGTTTATCCCATTAAGCCGAACGTCAATCTGCTGATCCAAGATCGTTCGTTATTTTTGACGGAGGCGCTGCGTTTCAGCTTGCCGTTTTTATCCAATGCGCCGTACTTGGGGTAATTGCTGGTGAGTACCAGTAAGGCCTCGTCGGCTAGTTGGTTCATTTCAAGTAACTGGTATGCTTCAACCATCACCGCCAACGCCTCAGGCACTGCTGGTGTCTCTTGAAAATTTTCAAAAACATATCTGCCGCGGTTAGCAGCGGCGACATAGGCGCCACGATATATGTAATAGCGAGCGACATTGATTTCGGCGCGGGCTAAGAGATTGCGCAGATAGATCATGCGTTTCTGGGCATCGGGTGCGTATTGGCTGTTCGGGAAGCGGGAGATCAGCAGGCTGAAATCATCGAACGAGTCTCGCGCCGCGCCGGGGTCGCGGGTGGCAGGGTCCAGCGGTAAAAACTGGGCCAAAAAGTTCTGATCTTCGTCGAAGGATGCCATGCCGCGCAGGTAGTAAGCGTAGTCAACGTTCGGGTGCTGTGGGTGCAGGCGAATGAATCTGTCTGCCGCAGCTCTGGCAGACTCGGCCTGATTGCTCCTATAATAGGCATAGATGATTTCCAGCTGTGCCTGTTCTGCGTAGCGACCGAAGGGAAATCTCGCTTCCAAGAACTGTAATCTTTTGACGCCTTCGTCATAGTTAGAGCTGCGCAGGCTACTTTGCGCCTTTTGGTAAAACTCCAGTTCCGTGGCGTCGAGGTCTTCCTCGGTTTCGCTGGCACAGGCGGCGAGGAAGAGCAGGGCTAGACTAATCAAGAGTAGACGCATAAGTATCGATTTTTCCGCAGGTTCTAGAAACTGATGTAGGTGCTTGAAATTCCGGCTATTTAACCATAGCCTCCCCACATACCCAAGAGGTGTTAGCAGGTTGTATGCCAGTTGAGATAACCCACCAAGCGAAAGTACCCGATAACATGGCGCGTCAGCGGTTAGATCATGTCGTCTCTCATTTGTTCCCGCAATACTCGAGATCAAGACTCCAGTCCTGGATTAAATCCGGCGGAGTGACCGTTGACGGTGAGGTGATGCGGACGGGCCAAAGGCTCTATGGCGGTGAGGACATCGCTATTGCCGTGGTCGCAGTTGAAGTTGAGTCGCTGCCCCAGGAAATGGCCCTCGATGTTGTCTTCGAAGATGAGGCTCTGTTGGTCATCAACAAGCCTATGGGACTCGTGGTGCATCCTGGCGCGGGGAATATGGATGGAACGCTGCTCAATGCGCTCCTTTACCACTACCCTGACCTGGACGGGGTGCCGCGTGCGGGTATCGTCCATCGGCTCGATAAAGATACAACGGGCCTGCTGGTGGTCGCTAAAACACTGGAGAGTCAAAACCAGCTGGTGCAACAGCTACAGGCGCGAACAGTGAAGCGCCTGTATGAGGCGGTGGTCTACGGTGTGTTTGAAGGTCCGGGCAAGGTCAATGCGGCCATTGGCCGGCATACCAGTCAAAGAACCAAAATGGCGGTCAGGCGAGATGGTAAAGAAGCCATCTCCCGGTACCGCGTGCTTCAGCAATTCGGCGAGCATACTCGACTTGAGGTGTCATTGGAGACCGGTCGCACCCACCAGATTCGAGTGCACATGCAGCACATTCGGCATAGCCTGATTGGTGATAACACCTATGGTGGCGGCTACAAAATTCCTCGAAATCGGCAACCGATTTTGCTCGATGCGCTGCAATCCTTCCCTAGGCCGGCGCTGCACGCCCGTGAGTTGAGTCTGCAACACCCGACAACCGGTAAGAATTGTCGCTGGACTGTGGCGTTGCCTGAGGATATGGAAGTGCTGCTCGCGGCGCTTGCCGCGGCTGATATCTGTGACTGAGCCCTGGCTTCGTCCCGACTGGGATCTGCCTGATACTGTCCAATCGATCGTTACCACGCGTGACGGCGGTGTCAGCGAGGCGCCCTACGGGGCGCTGAATGTCGCGACTCATGTGGCTGACCAGCCTGCTCATGTAGCGGAAAACCGCCGCCGATTAGAGACTCTGGCAGAATTGCCGGCCTCCCCTCTATGGCTGCAGCAGGTACATGGCAATCGAGTATTGCTGGCAGATGCAAACAGTGCCAGAGAACAGCAAGCAGATGCAGTGTATACCAGAGATCGGCATTGCGTGTTGACGATTATGACGGCTGACTGTCTGCCGATATTACTGTGCAGCGCCGATGGCGAGGAGATTGCGGCCGTACATGCAGGTTGGCAGGGGCTCGCGGGGAATATCATTAATAAGGCGGTGGCGCGATTTTCTGCAACGAAAATCTCGGCTTGGCTGGGGCCGGCTATCGGCCCGTGTCACTATGAAGTGGATGAGCGAGTCAGATCGCGATTCGATAGTGATTTTGGGTTTGGCCCAGGTAAGGATCGCGGTCATTGGATGCTAGACCTGTTTGCTGTTGCCAGGCGTCAATTGGCCGACGCAGGCGTTGAGTCCATTGCCGGCGGTGGCTGCTGCACCTATTGCGACTCGCGGTTTTATTCCTATCGCCGCGACGGTCAAACTGGGAGGTTTGCGACGCTGATTTGGCGGCGCTGACAGCGCTTCATTAACCGTTACAGTTATCGCGAATCGTCTGGTGGGCAGTTTCAGTTCTTGCGCCTTTTTCCTCTGCGGTAAGCAGGCGATCTTCGCCGTCTTCACTCTTGACCAGTATTTTTGGATAGGTCTCGAGGTTGGTTAGATTCGTTTTGCCGATTTCGCAGTTCGCCCGTTTCTGGGCGGCTATCTGCTCGGCGAGCCGAGCACGATCTTCGGCGATGACTGCACCGGGATCAACTTCGTTGCTGATCACTACCGGCGGTAAGCCGGGTCGCGAACCGCGGCTTGGCAACTGACTTAGCTCGCTGTCAGGCAGGGTCTGGTCGCTGAAACGATTGACCGAGGTAACGTGCTTGGCGGGGTAGTCACGAGGGTTCTGCTGAGCGTAGTTGGTAACGCCGTTGTCATCTACCCAAACATAGTACTCATCTTCGGAATAAGCATTCACTGAGCTGAGCAACAAAAGTATAAAGCAGACTGAGTTCTTCATCTAAGTCCCTATAGTATATGACTTTTTAGATCTTACTCGATGCCAGCGCAAAATTCGACTGTGGCGCTGAGTCAGTTCCAATTTGCAGGTGAGACTCGTTGTGGTCGGGTTGTCCTTGGCGTTAAAGGATTGACAGCATAAGCCGGTTTGATTGAGAATGCCGGGCCTCATAGGCCGATGCAATAGGGGAAAGACGTGGAAATGCTATCTGGCGGAGACATCCTGATGCGATGTCTTCATGAAGAAGGTGTTGATTATGTATTCGGGTATCCTGGCGGTGCCGTATTGCATATCTATGACGCGCTCTTCAGGCAAAAGCGTATACAACACATTCTGGTTCGGCATGAGCAGGCGGCAACCCACATGGCTGACGGCTATGCCCGCAGCACGGGGCGACCAGGCGTTGTGTTGGTGACGTCCGGTCCGGGCGCAACCAATGCGATTACAGGGATTGCGACAGCCTACATGGACTCGATTCCGATGGTGGTAATTTCCGGTCAGGTACAAAGTCACTTGATCGGTACCGACTCATTCCAGGAAACGGACATGATCGGTATCTCGCGGCCTATCGTTAAACACAGCTTTCTCGTGAAAAGTGCGGCTGAAATTCCCTTGGTCGTGAAAAAAGCCTTCTATCTTGCGACCTCAGGTCGCCCAGGCCCAGTGGTTATCGATATACCCAAGGATATCACCAGCCCGACGGAGCTTTTTGAGTACGAGTATCCCCAGGAACTCGTCATGCGCTCATACAGCCCCGCGGTGAAAGGACACACGGGCCAGATCAAGAAGGCCGTGACCATGCTGCTGGAGGCCGAACGCCCGATGATTTATGCCGGGGGTGGTGTTATTCAGGGTGAGGGTTCCAGCGAGCTCATCGCGCTCACGCGATTGTTGGGCTATCCCATTGTTAATACCCTGATGGGACTAGGCGCCTATCCGGGTACGGATCCCCAGTTTTTGGGCATGCTGGGCATGCACGGCACCTATGAAGCGAACATGGCGATGCATAATTGTGATGTCCTTATCGCTGTGGGTGCGCGCTTTGATGATCGTGTTACCAATACCGTCGCCAAATTTTGTCCATTTGCGAAAATCATACACATCGACATTGATCCCGCGTCAATTTCTAAGAATGTGGTGGTTGATGTACCGATAGTGGGTCCGGTTAAAAATGTCCTGACAGAAATGTTGGAAGTCGCTCAGGCTCGAATCGCTAAGCGTACTAAGGTTCAGGCGAGTCGATTGGCCGAATGGTGGGCGCAGATTGAGGCTTGGCGAAAGTTGGATTGCTTACACGTCACGCCGGCTGCCGATGGAGTCACCATTAAGCCTCAGGACGCGGTAAAAGCGGTCTACAGGGCGAGCAAAGGCACTGCATTTGTCAGTTCTGACGTAGGTCAGCATCAGATGTTCGCTGCGCTGTATTACCCCTTTGATGAGCCGCGAAAGTGGATTAATTCAGGTGGTCTCGGCACCATGGGCTTTGGTTTGCCGGCTGCGATGGGGGTGCAAATGGCTTTTCCGGATGAGACGGTAGTTTGCATCACCGGTGAAGGCAGTATCCAGATGAACATCCAAGAGCTCTCGACGTGCGCCCAATATGGGCTGCCGGTGAAGATCATCAACTTGAATAACCGCTCGTTGGGTATGGTTCAACAGTGGCAAGATATGCAATATGAGGGACGGTATTCGCACAGCTACATGGATTCTTTGCCTGATTTTAAGAAGTTGGTGGAAGCGTATGGGCACGTTGGTTTTCAGGTGAAGACCATGGCCGAATTGGATGGCGTGCTTGACGCCGCGTTTGCGCTGAAAGACAAGCTGGTTTTTGTGGATATTTTGACTGACCCCGATGAGCATGTTTATCCCATGCACGTGGCACCTAATGGCGCAATGGATGACATGTGGCTGAAGAAGGGGGTGCGAACCTAATGCGCAGAATTATATCGGTGCTTTTGGAGAATGAGGCGGGCGCTCTGTTGCGGGTAGACGGTCTATTTGCTCAGCGTAACTACAACATTGAGACCTTGACTGTCGCGCCAACAGAAGATGAGACATTGTCGCGTTTGACCTTGACTACATCGGCCAGCGATACCCAGATCGAGCAAATTACCAAGCAGCTTAACAAGTTGATCGAAGTGGTTAAGCTGGTTGATTTGACGGATGGGGAGCATATTGAGCGAGAGTTGATGCTAATCAAGGTCAAGGCTACTGGTGCCCAGCGGGCGGAAGTCAAACGCACCGCTGATATTTTTCGCGGTCAGATTGTGGACGTGACGCACAATGCTTACACCATCCAGTTGGCGGGGACCTCGGATAAGCTTGACGCGTTCTTACGCGCCATGTCCGAATCGGTTGTCCTAGAAGTGGTAAGATCAGGTGTGTCGGGTCTTGCCCGTGGCGAGAAGATCCTCGCGGTCTAGTTATCAGTACGCTCGATATTCAATGGGGTAGGTTCGATGGAAGAGCAGAAAGACGGCCAGAATCCTAAAGTAGCCTCGTTGGCTGATCGGTCTGAGGAGCGGGCGGGATTGCGCCGCGGCATTTATCTTCTGCCCAATTTGATTACCACGGGCGCGCTGTTTTCCGGATTTTATGCCATTATTTCAGCTATGAGCGGCGCACTTGAAAATGCGGCGGTCGCGATTATTGTCGCAGGCGTGCTGGACGCCCTTGACGGGCGCATCGCCCGCCTGACCAATACACAGAGTGACTTTGGTGTGCAGTATGACAGTCTTTCAGACCTGGTTGCTTTTGGTGTTGCGCCGGCTGTTCTGATGTTTAGCTGGGTGTTATCAGATCTCGGCAAGTTCGGCTGGATGGCCGCCTTCTTGTATATGGCTTGCGCCGCATTGCGGCTCGCAAGATTTAATACCAAGCCAGACAACACCGCCTTTGTCGGTCTTGCCAGCCCCATGGCGGCAGGGGTTTTGGCGACCTCGGTCTGGGTCTGGACGGATAATATCGCCAGTACTGTGACCTTGCCATTGGCGATTCCCATGGCGGCGCTCACCGTGGGGGCTGCGGCTCTGATGGTCAGCAATTTCCGGTATTACAGTCCGAAGCAGATCGACATGCACCGCGTGCCATTTATCTACATGCTGGGTGTCGTCGCCTTGTTTGCTTTGATCGTCGTTAATCCTCCGGTGGTCTTGCTCGGTTTATCGGTGATTTATGCGGGATCAGGTCCCGTTCAGGCTATCCTCCGTAAGCGACCGAGAAAGTCGGCTTAGTGATTGGCGGCGTATCAAGTGGCAGTTGCCGGTCGATCTGAATAAATTAAGGGTCGAAACGGGTTTTAGGTATCTTGTTTCTGGCGCCCCATTAACACGCCAAACAACCTTAGAATGAGGCCATGCTGCATGTTGATCAAAAAGCCAGACGGCTTCAAACCCTCTGAAATCACTCCTGAAGCCGTTTATCTGCAGCGGCGGGCATTCATTCGTGGCGCTGGTCTCGGGCTGGGCGCGATGCTGCTGCCGGGTATGGGCATGGCCGCAATAGATGCGAATGTGCCAGTCAGAGACATCACTCGTTATACCGGCGCCAGGCAAGCTTCGACACTGGTGCCAGACTGGTTGCACAAAAAGGTCTCGCAGGCCCAGCCAAGCCGCCATTTGGCGCAAGAGGCAGTCACGCCCTGGGATATTGTAACGACTTATAATAACTATTATGAATTTGGTACAGACAAAGGGGATCCCGCAGAAAATGCGAGTGATTTTAGGACCGACCCTTGGCAGGTAGAGATTGCGGGTCAGGCGGAAATCACCGGATCCTTTAACCTGGAAGACATTCTAAAGCCCCATGATCTTGAAGAGCGGATCTATCGTCTCCGTTGTGTCGAGGCCTGGTCAATGGTGGTTCCTTGGATAGGCTTCCCGCTGGCCGACTTGATCAAGCGTTTCAAGCCCACCTCTAAAGCGAAGTACGTGCGTTTCGAAACGTTGTTTGATCCGAAGCAAATGCCGGGCCAGCGGTCTCGATTTGCAGCGCTGGACTACCCCTACCGAGAGGGGTTGCGGATTGACGAGGCGATGAACGAGTTGGCGTTTGTTGGGGTTGGCCTCTACGGTAACGCGATGCCGCCACAAAATGGCGCGCCGTTACGGCTCGTTCTGCCCTGGAAGTACGGCTTCAAAAGCATTAAATCTATCGTTAAAATCGAGTTTTTGGAACGCCGCCCCGTGAGCTCCTGGGAGTGCAGTAACCCGAAGGAATATGGCTTTTATGCGAACGTTAATCCGCAAGTCAGTCATCCGCGCTGGAGTCAGGCCAGTGAGCGGCGTTTACCGACCTCATTGTTTGCGCCGAACAGGCGTCCAACCTTGATGTTCAATGGTTATGGGGATGAAGTCGCCCATCTGTATGCGGGTATGAATCTCCGCAATGACTACTAGGTCCGCCTCGATCCTTAAGCCCCTGGTGTTTTGTGCCAGTCTGATGCCGGTTGTGTACCTCTTATGGCAGGTCTATCTGACGGTTAGCGGCCAGACCAATGTGTTGGGCGCTGATCCGGCGAAGACCGTTGTTCAATTCAACGGTGAATGGGCGTTGCGGTTCATGCTCCTCACGCTGGCAGTCACGCCGCTTCGACTGCTACTGGGTTGGGTCGAGCTTGCACGAGTCAGACGTATGCTGGGTCTGTTTGCTTTTGGGTATGCGCTAACGCATTTCGGTACCTATCTGGCGCTGATACTCGAGTTCGAGTTTAGCGAACTGGGCGCTGAGATTCTGAAGCGGCCTTTTATCCTGGTGGGGTTCGCAGCGTTATGCTGTTTAGTGCCGCTGGCTCTTACGTCTAATCATTTAATGATGCGGCTGATGAAGCGCCGTTGGCGCTTGCTCCACCAATTGGTCTATCCCATAGCGATGCTGCAGATCATTCATCTTTTCTGGCTCACTCGCAGTGACTATGCCGAACCAATCGCCTACAGTGTCGTGTTCGCGCTGTTGATGGCTTATCGTTTTATTCGATGGCGACAGCGGCAATCTGGTATGGCTCAGGCTTAGGCCGATGATTAGGTTTTGTGCTGGCCCGTTTTACAACTAGTGGCGAATCTAACTTATCGGTGACTCTCGGGTTGATATTAGATGCTGCTCTGATGCTAAACTGATGCTGGTCTGAATCGTGGTTTTAGGTGTTCACAATTAGCCGCTCGTGTGGGTTCGAAAGTTTATTTGGATTTAGTAAAGAAAACGCTTGCATGACACGCCCCAGAGCGTAATATGCGCTTCCTCGATTCGAGTCGTTAAGCGGATTGAGAGGCGCCATTGTAATAGCAAGCCAGATGACATTTAGGCAGTATTTAAATTCTCTGAAACCTCGAATGAGTGCTTGCAAGTTGTCCCTCGGGACGTATAATACGCTCCCTCGATCGATGAGATCGAGAGAGTTGCCAAAGCGCAGCTCAGTAGGATTCGAATGAGAATCCGCCGGCATAAGAGATTGATAGAGCAGTTCAACGCTCTCCTGATCGGACCGGTCGCTCTTTAAAAGTTTGGAAACATACAATAGGTGTGAGTGCTTG
>ERZ890510.1856-NODE-1856-length-12960-cov-23.457885_pt1 | contig 12960 bp, 10 predicted proteins | sample MGYA00521265_ERZ890510 | MGnify/ENA primary metagenome ERZ890510 (study PRJEB32303, sample SAMEA104408624) | aquatic metagenome | biome: Brackish water; feature: Chemocline; material: water | place: Baltic Sea | collected 2014-10-26T21:54:00 | depth 110 m ...
GCTGGTGCTGCTGGCATTGGGGCTGGTGCTGCGGCTGGTGGTGGTTCTGGTTGCATAATAATCAATAAATACCCTAATTATTAAGATTACCTACATCATTTTTCAATGGTAGATTGATTATTTAGGGTTTCAACTCACTAGTGGCAAAACTCTTTTCTTGGCAATATTATGGTGATTCAGTGGTAAAGAATATGGCCAAGCGGCTATGAGGATTACTTGAGGCGAGCAAATGTCTAGCGTTGATGAGATTCACCAAATCCTTTCCCATCACAAAGCGTGTTTGCCTTCAAAGCAACACCATCCAATAGAAAAAGCGGCGATTTGGTCGATTCTTGCGCTAATAACCGGCATTACAATCGGTTTGGTAATGTTCAATGAATTGGTATGGATTGATACACTAAAACCGATAATCTGGGATCCAATCCTCAAAGATGCAGGTGCGGCAGGAGATGCTGGATATACGCCACAAAATACTGCAATATACACATCTAGCATGTTCATCTGCGTAGTCACCTTACAAGCATTATTCCGTAAAATGGAATTACCTTGCGATGATAGAATGACTCTCGCATTAATCACTTGGGTTAGTCTTGCACCTGTATTGAGAGTTCTCGAGGATGCCGACTTCTACGGCAGTGAAGCAGACTGGTTATTCATCTCCCCAGTGATACATCTCCACCTTACCGCTTGGTTGGTCGTTATCGCTGTAATCTCTCATTACCTTGCAGGTCAGTGGGATTCACAAAGAGGAGACTTGGCTGAATCGCGAAAGCAAACGACTCTATTCACAATACTAGGACTTCTGTTATTTGCACACTGGGCAATGCTATATCGGCCAGCATATGCAGAACACGCTGAAATGGGCAATCAATTGGTGATAGTCGGGCTTATCGCTTCATTCACCATTCTATTCTTTGTCTTGACAAAAACTCGAGATTGGCCAGCGATTACTAGAGGAATGTTTTCTTTCGCAATAGCAGCTTTGGTAATGGGCCTATCTCATTGGGGACAATTTGTTATGACTCCTTGGCAACAAGAGAGTGGCCGAGTCACTTCAGAAGTCACTCTATGGCCAGTGATTATTGTAATCGGCATACCTGCTATTGTTTGTTATTGGATGTATAATAAAGGTATTGAAGATGCACGTATGCTGAAATTAACAGGTTTCAGTGCAGGTGTTCTCCCTGAAGGTATCAGTCTCAAGAGTTGGGAGTTTGAAAAGGAATTAGTTAAAGATCACCCGATTGAAAAGTTGTCAAATAATGCACTCCTAGCATCTCCAATGGTTCTCGGCATGGTCTTCGGACAGTTGGTGGATGGTTTTGCAACTATGATGGGAATCGATTTCTTTGGCTATGGAGAAAAACATCCAGTATCCAATAGTGTGATAGAATTAGGTGGAGAGGTCAATCAAATGCTCGGGATTACCATCGGTGAAGGAGCATGGCTATTCACTCTCTTGAAGATATTTTTAATCGGATTAATCGTTTGGATGTTTGTTCAGATGAGAGTTGAAAACAGGCAAAGTCATCTTCGCCTACTTATCGTCTTAGCAGTCCTGATTGTAGGCTTGGCTCCAGGCCTTCGTGATATTGGCCGATTAATTCTTGGCGTTTGATAATTAATTGCCTTTGAGTTGTTATTGCCTTTGAGTTGTTATTGCCTTTGATGTTAAATGCGGGTTTGACTTGGCTTGTATTGAAGGGGTTGCAATGGACAGATTACCAACTCGCATCATTCGTAGTGACCCTGACTACATTGCTCGTAAGTCGCACAACGAGGGATTACTTGCAACACTTCGTGAGCGTCTTTCAGTCGCAAGCAATGGAGGCGGTGGCAAATACGTCGAAAGACATCAATCTCGCGGCAAGATGTTGCCAAGGGAAAGAATAGAGCGAATCATCGACCCAGGTAGCGCATTTTTGGAATTATCTCCACTGGCTGCTTTTGAATTATATGATGGCAGAGCGCACTCAGCAGGTGTTGTAACTGGCATCGGAATGATACATGGGAGAGAATGTCTATTCGTTGCTAATGATGCAACTGTAAAAGGCGGAAGTTACTATCCAATGACTGTTAAAAAGCATATTCGTGCTCAGTCAATCGCTCATGAAAACCACCTTCCTTGTATCTACTTGGTAGATTCAGGTGGTGCATTCCTGCCATTGCAAGATGAAGTATTTCCAGACATTGGCCATTTCGGTAGAATCTTTCGTAATCAAGCCAAGATGTCTGGTGATGGAATTGCCCAAATTGCAGCAGTTCTCGGCTCCTGTACCGCTGGAGGAGCATATGTTCCAGCAATGTCGGATGAATCTATCATAGTCAAAGGCAATGGAACAATTTTCCTTGCTGGCCCTCCACTGGTCAAAGCAGCGACAGGAGAAGAGGTTACTGCTGAGGAATTAGGTGGCGCTGAAGTCCATACGGTTCAATCAGGTGTTGCAGATCACTTCGCAGAAGATGAGATTGAAGCATTACGAATGGTTCGCAATGTAGTTGAGAATCTCGGTCCAAGGCAATTAGCACCAGCAGCCTTTGCTGAAGTTGAAGAACCAGCACACGATGTCAATGACTTACTAGGTCTAATTCCAAGCGATAACCGTACACCACTGGCTATCAAAGAAGTAATCGCGAGAATAGTCGATGGTTCAAGATTCCATGAATTCAAAGCCAGATATGGAACAACACTGGTTTGTGGCTTTGCTCATATCCATGGCCACAAAGTTGGAATCGTCGCCAATAACGGGATTCTCTTTTCTGAATCATCATTGAAAGGTGCTCACTTTGTTGAGTTGTGTGGTCAAAGAGGAATTCCGTTGGTATTCTTGCAAAACATAACTGGTTTCATGGTCGGTAAGGCATACGAGGCAGGTGGAATTGCTAAGGATGGTGCAAAATTAGTAACTGCAGTATCCTGTGTTAATGTTCCTAAATTCACAGTTATCATCGGTGGTTCCCACGGTGCTGGCAACTATGGTATGTGTGGCAGAGCCTATGACCCAAGATTCCTCTTCATGTGGCCGAACTCACGTATTTCAGTAATGGGCGGTCCTCAAGCAGCTGATGTACTGACTACGGTCAAACAAGACCAGAGGGCCAGAGAAGGATTGCCTCCGATGGAAGGACTTGAGTTAGATGGATTCCGAAAGCCGATATTGGACAAGTACGAAACAGAAGGCTCACCATATTATTCAACAGCCCGATTATGGGATGATGGAATTATCGACCCAAGAGATACCAGAGATGTATTGGGATTGTGTTTGGCAGCAGCGAGAAATGCACCAATGCCTGATGATAAATTCGGTGTATTCCGAATGTGATAATGCAATTAGAAAATTAAAAATGCAATTGGAGTTTTAATCATGGTAAATATGCAAAATCCACCTCAAACGCAATTGATTAGTGTAGAGATTTCAGGTTCTGCCTGCCACATCACACTAAACCGTGAAGACAAGTTCAATGCACTTAACGTTCAAATGATAACAGAATTATGTCAAGTATTGCAATGGACAGCACAAAGAAGTGCTGGTGCTTTGGATTCACTGGTTGATGAAAACGGTCAACCATTCCTAAGAACACTGGTAATCTCAGGTGCAGGGCGTCATTTTTGTGCAGGCGCAGATATCAATATGATGCGTGATGCTGGTGCTAATAGTGCTGAAGAAAACCGTGCAGATTCTGAAAGACTTGACAGTTTATTCAACGGACTTTGGTCTCACCCTTGTTTTACCATCGCCGCAGTTCAAGGAGTAGCACTTGGGGGCGGCGCTGGATTGATCGCTTGCTGTGACCACATAATCGCTAACGAAAACATCAAAATCGCTTTGTCGGAAGGGAAATTGGGAATTCTCCCAGCGGTGATAGGACCTTACGTCTACAGAAGATTAGGTTCTGCTTGCTTCCGAAGACTAGCGATGATGGCCAGCCGTATAGATGGTGAAGAAGCGTTGCGTACTGGATTTATTGAAAAGTTGGTCGAGAGCGAAGAGCAAATGATTGCAGAGGTTGACAAAGTAATCGCTGAAGTCTTAACCACAGGGCCATGTGCTGTAACATTAGCAAAACAATTGACACTAGAGTTTGATAGATTTACTGAGAGTGATGCGGAATTAAGAGATTGGACTCTTAACTTCACTAGCAAAATGCGCGCATCAAACGAAGGACAGGAAGGCCTTTCTTCATTCATTGACAAGCGCCCAGCCAATTGGAAGCCAGAAAGCGAGTAATCAACAATAAATTGAATCGATAGATGGGGTGAGATTATGGCCAACAAACTGACTAAAGTTCTGGTGGCAAACCGTGGTGAAATCGCTTGCCGAATTCTCCGTGCTTGTAGTGAAGCTGGAATTGCATCAGTAGCAATATATGCCAAAAATGATGCAAAATCACTATTCGTTGAATTAGCTGATGAAGCGGTACAACTCAGTGGCGAAACGATTGCACAAACCTATCTTGACCAACAGCAGATTTTACGAATAGCAGCAGCAACAGGCTCAGATGCAATTCATCCTGGTTTTGGATTCTTATCAGAAAGAGCAGACTTTGCTCAAGCGGTAGGGGATGCTGGAATCCAATGGGTCGGGCCAAGTCCTGCAGCAATCACTCAAATGGGCGATAAGATGACTGCCAGAATCACCATGCGTAATGCTGGAGTTCCTGTAATTCCTGGTGAAGAGATTGAGGAGGTTGAAGAAGAGGCTGCGCTTATCGCAATTGAAGAGGCCAGCCATAGAGTCGGATATCCTCTTCTTCTCAAAGCATCAAGTGGCGGTGGTGGTAAAGGAATGCGGGCAGTTCATGATCCAAGCGAATTGATTTCATCTGCCCAAGGCGCTCGTCGAGAAGCGATTGCAGCATTCGGTGATGGCCGAGTCTATATTGAGAGATTGCTAACCGGTTCTAAGCACGTTGAGATTCAAATTCTTGCCGATAGGCATGGCAGAACTATTCACCTCGGAGAGCGAGAGTGTAGTGTTCAGCGGCGACATCAGAAAGTTTTCGAAGAAGCGCCATGTGCAACGATGACCGCACAAATAAGAGACGCGATGGGAAGTGCTGCTGTTGCAGCAGCACAAGCAGTTGATTACGAAGGTGCGGGGACTGTTGAGTTCTTATTAGCGCCTAATGGTGAATTCTTTTTCCTTGAAATGAATACAAGAATTCAGGTTGAACATCCGGTTACAGAATTGGTTACAGGCGTTGACTTGGTTAGAGAGCAATTGAGAATCGCAGCCGGTGAACCGATGTCATGTGGAGATTTGATGATACGCGGTCATTCTATTGAAGTGCGATTATATGCAGAAGATGCGGCAAATAATTTTCTTCCAGCGATTGGAAAATTGGCAGTATTCTCACCCCCTGAAGGCCCAGGTGTCCGTTTGGATACCGGCGTTAGAGAGGGAGATGAAGTCACTCCAAATTATGACCCAATGCTTGCAAAACTAATCGTTTGGGCACCAAGTCGCCCTGAAGCATTACAGCGAATGAGAAGAGCACTGGACGAATTTGTAGTTCTAGGAACTACCACCAATATCAGGTTCTTGCGAGAATTATGCGACCAATCAGAGGTGATTAACGGAACTACCGATACTACCACAATCGACAGACTTTGGCCTAATGGCTGGTCGCCTAATGTTTCTCAATCAATTCAAAGTGCTGCACTATTAGTTGCTTCTTGTGCTGAAGTGAATGGGCTACAGCGAAGAGGTTCTTCCAATTCCAATCAAGTCATATCCGATGGTCCAGTCAGCCCATTCCACACTTTGAACAGGAGGTTTCCTTGATGCAGAATCAGTTCAAAAGTGCGGATGGATTAGTTGAAGTCAATATCTCTAAGCAAGGAGATTCATGGTTGTATGAAGGCCAATCTTGCCAGATTCTCAATGATGGCAGATTACAAGTAACAACTGCAGATGGTTCAGTGCATCTTGCAAGAGCAGCCAAGGTTGGTGATGTTTGGTGGATTCATATCAGTGGCCACACTTTCAAACTGGAAAGAATTGAACCAGGGGCTAATGCCAGTGAAGAACAAGGTGGATTGACGGCACCAATGCCAGGAAAAGTTCTCGAAGTAATGGTTTCAGTTGGTCAAGAAGTGAGTGCTGGGGCTACTTTGATGATATTAGAAGCGATGAAGATGGAACATAAAATCGTTGCAGCAACAGATGGTACTGTTACTGCGATTAATTCCAATGCTGGCGACCAAGTAGAACAAGGAGTAACTCTTCTTGACTTGGAAGAATAATGATAAATGCAATTGTCTTTATGATTAGATTGATTTCAATAGATGCCGAATCACTTTCACGAGGTGCTGATGATGGTCGGGCCAATCATCTTGGCATCTTTCGGACCAGAGATAGCGAGTGTGATGATGCAATCATTCGAACAGATATCAACACCATTTTCATTGATCATCAAAGTTTCGCCAATCTCCCATAGTGATTCATCTGAATCAAATAACTGCACTATGGTGCAGTTTCCTTCACCGCCAGAGGTTGCACAGACGTGAGAGATGCCCCTTTGCTTGACAATTATATCTAATTCGGAAATTGCCATATCCGTTCCACTGTTTAAAGTAAGTGTGAACAGAAGATCGGAGGTATCATCCGAGTTTGTATTATCCGTTGAATCTTCCATCGAGTAAGTGTAACGAACCTCACTCGTTCCAAGACAACCTGAAGTTGAAAATGTAAAACCTAAAATTAGGAATATGGCAAATAAACTCCAGTTCATGTATTTGCCTCCAACATATTGCATATAATGTAACCCTATAACTGAAACCTATCTTTTCAGAGACATGCAATGGATTGAACAAAGTATGCTGTAATCTAATAAATTAATTCCAAGGACGTTGGTATTCAGCCCCTGCTGAAGAAGAATTACAAGAAAACAGATTAATTCTTTATTGCCGGCCAATGATTTATGTACTATGGCCAAAATTTACTGATTATGACGCAAATCACTATGTCAATACGAAAGCCTGCTGGTGCCATCTTTTTGGCTCTTGCATTAATTACCACAACTTTTGCTGGAATCTCCTCCGCCGACAATGACGAGGAAGATGTGTTTGGTTGGGATTGGGACAGCGAAACAGGAACTGTGACCATTGTTCCAACGCCTTTCCTCAATACAACAACATTCGATTATACTGTTTCAATAATGGATTATGATTGGAATGAACAATTCTATGTCGGAGGTTTCGATATTCCTACTGCGAATGTCTCACTCACCACTAATCTTAGCGATGGATATTACATGTTGAGTATTTCGGTTTGGAATAATTATGGTGCAAATTGGACTGAAGATGGAACTATCTGCATGGGCCTGAACTGTTCAGAAACTCAAGTTGAGATCATATATGACGAGGCTACCATGGTTGCTACATTACTTGTCACATGGGGAAATTTAAGCTATGAAACAATCACCGCTTCGCTTTTCGATGAATGGACAGGAAATGAACAAGTATTGTATAATGTCTCCAATGGAGATACGATTGATATTGGAGGACAAGGCGATGGATACTTTTGCCTAGAATTATTAGCCGAAACTGCTGATGGTTTCGAAATAGATCATGATGAGATTTGTATCCAAATTGGAGAAGAGCCAGTAACTCCGGGTATGGATGCTCATTACGATGACACTACAATGACGATCACATTTGACCTTTATGATATGCCAGATAATTCAACATTCCTTTACTTTGCATACATTGAATCAATGGACACCGGTTTTGAAACATGGGGAATTGAATCTGTTGCCATCGATTCAAACACTACTTCAATAGATTTTGAAATTGTCGAGATTCTGAACCAATCATATGGAAACTACTGGGCAACCATGGAGATCCAAGACACAGAAGGAAACTATGTTGTCGATGGCGGAATCGATTTCTGTTATGGAGACCAGACAGATTGCGAAGAAGTAGAAGACATGTTCATTTGTGACAATGGTGAAGAAATTCCAATGTCATGGTACGATGATGGTGAGGCTGACTGTGAAGATGGTTCAGATGAGCCAAATGGCACTGATAATGAAGAAGAAGAAATAGAGTTCGTTTCTCATGACATGGACATTTGGTTCGAGCAATGGGATGACGAATCGATGGAGTTTGTCATGGTCAATAGAATGGTTATTGACGATTCTGAAGCGATTGCATTGTATGCAATGATGGCTGATATGTTCTTGGGCAATAATGATGGTGAAGTTTCACAAGATGAAGTGGACTCCTTTATTGAGATGATGAACGAAGAAACGGATGATGAAGGTGTAAATGAAGCCATGATGCAATTAGACGGTGCTCCAGGCACAATGGTCGATACATGGATGGAAATTGAAGGCCTAGTTGGCATTGATGAGAGCAATGTAAATGAAAGTGAAATAGTCATGATAATGGTAGAGGTTGTCGCATTCGATACAACAGCATATGCTGATTCAACAACACATGTCTTCACTATTGATGACGATGATGATGGTGATTCAAGTGAAGAGCCTGTGCCTGACGAAGGTTGCGACATAGATAGTATTTGGATTCACAACAGTGATACTTGGAGTGTTTCCAGTATTACTGATTCGGCTAGCACTATGGCATTCACATATGAAGATTTCAATAATGCTTGGTTTACCGAAGACTGTCCTGATGACAGTGGAATAGTCACTTTCAATCTAGTAAAGACTGATGGTGGAGAACTGCCTGATGATACAGCCGAAGATGATTGGGGCGAAATGGATATGAACAAGTTCCCAATATGTGCTTATGCATATGCAATGATGTTACCTGATGGTGAATTCGATGTGAGAGTGGGCATTGGAGCTGCACCTGAGAGTGGAGATTACATTATCGACCTTGTTGATGGCGCTAAATACATGATTTCTGTCGTCTGTAGTGATCCTGAAGGAGAAGACATGACTGTAACAATCGCTAACGCTGATTTGAATCTAACCTCCACATATACCTCAACTGCAACCGCAGAAGCAAGTCTCATGCTTTCTGTTCCTGCTGGTTATGATGGCACCTATGTCTTTGATGTTACATGGACGGATGGCTATCACGTTGAATCTGGTAATCTAACTATAATCGGTCTAGGTGATGGAAGCAATGATGATGACATTTCAGCAGATGGTGATGGATTCCTACCAGGATTCACAGCAGCACTTGGCATTGTGGCTCTACTTGGAGCAGCAATGATAGGTAGCCGCAGAAATCGTGCTTGAAACTGGTGTCACTGCGAAGGTTTACAAAGAACTACTCGGCGACATTACTGATGAAGATTAATCAGTTAAACATCGTGGTACTGACCGGTGCCGGAATTTCCGCAGAATCAGGTCTTAGGACGTTTCGAGATAATGGCGGACTTTGGGAGGAGCACCCAGTGGAAGAAGTAGCAACTCCCCAAGCATGGCAACGTAATCCGAGCATGGTTTGGGGATTCTATCAATCACGTCGCCGACAACTATCCGAAGTGGAACCTAATCCTGCCCACTTTGCATTATCCAAGTTAGCAGAATACGCAAAGGATTTTTTCCTTATCACTCAAAATGTTGACGATTTACATGAAAGATCTGGTATCATGGATGTCGTCCACATGCACGGACAATTGAGGATGCTTAGGTGCGAGCTAAGTGGAAAAAGCGAAGAGCGAATGGAGCCAAGCGACCTTGAAAGTGACTTTCAGTTCTGTACATGCTGCGAAACTGCAAGTCGCCTTCGACCTGACATCGTTTGGTTTGGAGAACAGCCAATGAATATGGTTGAAATCTACAATAAAATTGAGACCTGTGATGTCTTCATTGTGGTGGGAAGTTCTGGTCATGTATATCCGGCAGCAGGTCTCGTTAATATTGCTAAACAGTTTAATGCGCGTACAATACTAATCAATCTCGAGGAACCTGTGAATTCTTTTATGTTTGATGAAACTCATTTTGGCAGTGCAGGAAAAATCCTTCCAAAACTAGTCAACGAATGGATTGATCAAAGTTCATTGTGACCGAATAAAGTCTTCACAATTATTCTTCAGCAGGGGTTGAATACCAACGCCCTTGGAAAGAATTATCAGTATTATCAATATGAATGAATAGATTCAATGAAGTCCATACAAGGGTATTGAAACCATCCCCTAAGTTATCCTCTCCACCTGCTTTGGTGACCATAAAGTCAAGGTTGTCGGAGCCTGAATGCCATTCTTGCCAGAATGAAATATCTCCACCAGCACTAAAGAAATTGAATGTTGCATAATCGTGAGTGAAGAATGAACAATGGTCACTCGCACATGATTCTGCACTTTCCCAATGAATGTCATTTTGCGCAGTATCTTGGAAGGCCATCTCATCTTCGACAACAACTCTTAGCCACTCGTTCATTTGACTCAAATTCCCTTCATTTGCACCTGCAGTTGCAATCCCTAAATCATAAGGACCATAACCAGGAGGTGGAACAATTGGATAGTTTAATGAAACCATATCAAAATTCATGTAGGCCTTAACATTCTGACCTTCTTGTAGATGATTAACGAATGCTGCAGAACCAAGCAAACCCTCTTCTTCACATGCCCACAGTGCTGCTGCGACTGTATGGTCCCATTCACGGCTGGCTATTGCTTGAGCAACTTCCATACTTACAGTTGACCCACTGGTGTCATCATTAGCACCTTCACTAGTACCGCCACCAGGTGGTGTAAATGCATAAGCAACATCAAAATGACCGCCCAGTAATATAATTTGATCTGGATATAAGAGTCCATATTTGTAACCTACAACATTGATTTGGTCAGGGTCATCCTCGTAGTTGGTAACGACTACTTCATCAAAACCATAGGTCTCCCAAATTGCTGCGATTCCATTCGCTGCAGCCTCATAACTTGCTCCACTATCATGGATAGATGCGCTTGCACACCAGCGGTTATTCCAATCGGTAGTCAACATATCAATCGTATCAAAGGCACGACGTCCATCGACCAGCATCATTTCACTAGAATCTTCAAGAGTTAATGTTGCATTCCAAAATATTTCATCATCAATAGTGCTGACGATAAGTTCTAATTCACTCTGTTCAGTATCTATTATCAATAATTCAATAGTTGATACAGTGGAGGAATAAGTCCAGTTCATTGCATCTCTAAAGACATTATATTCATCGACAAAGAACATTCCAGCAGAGCGATGCACCTTGAAATCAACATTTGATTCAACCTCTAAGAAATATGGTTGGCCGCGTATTGCAACCAATGTTTGTTCTTCGCTAACAGTAATATCAGCAATGACTTCGTTTGCAGAATCTTGTCCAAAGCAACCAGAGAGTGGAGCCAATAGGAATAATGATACTAAAAATAAAGCCTGAAATCCGCGCATCTTTTTCACCTGTCTATTTGTTAGCCCCAATTACATGGTTGTAGAGTTTCTTGACCACCCATAAATGGCCGTAAAACTTGAGGAATACTAACTCTACCATCTGCTAATTGCATCTGTTCCATAATCGCAACCAATGCACGAGATGTTGCCACAGCAGTTGAATTTAGAGTATGTGCAATAGGCTGACCAGCATGGCCAGGTTGGCCATAGCGAATGTTCAATCTATTAGCTTGATAATCGGTACAGTTTGAACAGGAGACGATTTCTTTGTATTGGTCAGCACCTGGAATCCATGCTTCAAGATCGTACTTTCTTGCCGCAACAGTACCCATATCGCCGGTGCAGATATTGACCACTTGGTAATGAATCGACAAACTATCCCACAAGTCGACACAATTTTGTAATAATTCTTCTTGAATTTGCCACGATTGCTCTGGTGTTGCGAAAACGATTTGCTCAACTTTTGTGAATTGATGGACTCGCCAAATCCCTAAGTCGGATTGACCGTGTGAACCAACTTCCCTGCGGAAACATGGAGAAACAGCAACTATTTTCAGTGGTAATTGCTCTTCAGGGATAGTCTCATTCATGAACATCGCTGTTAATGGGTGTTCTGCGGTTGCTATCATGTAGAATTGTTCAGGTTCAACTCCATACATCACAGTTTCAAAGTCAGCCAAGTCAGTAACGCCTTCGTAGGCTTCTCTATTCATCATGGCAGGGGGCTGAACGAAAGTGAAGCCCCTTTGTCGAATGAACTCAACTGAATATTGTTGTAATGCAAATTCTAAGCGAGCCAAGTCACCCTTTAGGAAGAAGAAACGTGAACCAACAATCTTTGCTGCTCGTTTCAAATCTACCCATTTATTGAGTTCAATTAATTCGTTATGAGTACGAGGTTCAAAATCAAAAATTGGTTTTTTACCATGAACGCTGTGTTGTGTATTACCACCTTCATCCTCACCTACTGGTACATCTGGATGAAGGATATTTGGAATTGTCATTCTAATCTTATCCCTTTGAGCAAGAGCTTCATCAGTTGCACTTTCTGCTGTAGTAATTTTTGTTCCTAAATCTGCAACTTGAGCCTTAATTTTCTCTGCTTCATCACGGTTTCCTGCTTTCATCGCTTCTCCAATACCCCTAGCAGCACCATTCTTTTGCTGCCTCAGTTGGTTGGTTTGATGTTGTAAATCTCTCCACTTAAGGTCTAGGTCAATCACTTGTTGAACTTTATCATGTGCGATACCGCGTTTATCGTGATCCGCAAATATCAATTGCGGGTTTTCTCTAAACAAGGTAATATCAAGCATTATTTTCACCAACTAATTCCGAAATCTAATAACGATGTTCCAATGAAGAATAATCCTGTGATTAAGTATCCTAAGATTGCCCCACCATTGAGCAGAGGTAATCCTGCTTGTGCTTTCCCTTGGGCAACGAAATACATCAATGCTGCATATCCACATAGGCCACCGACCAATGCTCCCATTGCGACAGGTATTGCTGCAGACTCATCGAGCCATTGAGCGCATGAAAGGACTAACATTCCAGGGAATATTACATCGCCAAGACCCATAAACATCGCTTCTCCACCTTTTTTGGATTTTTTAG
>ERZ890510.1858-NODE-1858-length-12953-cov-6.196620_pt1 | contig 12953 bp, 10 predicted proteins | sample MGYA00521265_ERZ890510 | MGnify/ENA primary metagenome ERZ890510 (study PRJEB32303, sample SAMEA104408624) | aquatic metagenome | biome: Brackish water; feature: Chemocline; material: water | place: Baltic Sea | collected 2014-10-26T21:54:00 | depth 110 m ...
TATGATTAATCCTAATTTAATGCAGGCAGTAATAAAACTTATTGAACTGTGAGAATCACTAATATTTCTTTTATATGTTATAACAGAATTAACAATTGATTTTACGATGATTAATAAATACAGCAATACGGCTATAACACCCATTTGAACACCATATATTAAAAACTGATTCTCTCCTCCAATTTTAATTGATTGATCGACTCCACTAGCATTTCCACTCATAGCTAGACCTACGCCAAAAGGGTTTTCGTAAATCGACAAGAGCCCTTGTATCCACTCCAATAGATGTCCTAAACTAGAGGAGTTTTGAAAAGTTAAAGTGTCTTCAATCAAATACCTTGTGTCTTCAGATGCAAAAAATAAGTTATATAAAAAGGCAATTAAAACTATAGATAAGCCAGTAAATAATATTTTGTAATTTTTAGAAATAAACAACCCAAAACATAAAACTAAAACAGCTGATAGCATAGCACCTCTAGAAAAAGCTAATAAAAAAGAACAGCTTACAACAAACATCAAACCTAAATAAATTATTTTATTGTTTCTTAATTTAGAATGCAAATAATACCAAAGAGAGGCTGAAAAGAAAAGTAAAAGAGAAGCTGAAAATTCTAAAGGATCAGCAAAAAAAGAAGCAAATCTAGGATTGGCACCCTGCCTTTCAAATGACCAGTTTAAGCCAAAGTTTCCTTGCGGATCAATGTCATTTATACGCATGTTATAGTCCGCATATCCAATTAACGAGTGAAGATGAATTCCTATTATATTTTCAATAAAAGCAACAATAAAGGAAAGAGCAGTTAATCCTATGATAATTTTTAATATTGAATTCCAATTTTTTGAATGGAATCTTGTTTTGCGTCCAAAAAAATAAACAATCCCAATTAAAAAAATATTTTTTGAATAAATGATTTTTGATAAAAAAGCAGCTTCACCTAAAGGAATTATCAAATAAATGAAAGTGAGTAGTAAAAAACATACTATTAATTTATCCAAAAATGATAACTTAATTTCAGTGTCTAATAAACTCTTTCTTGTACCAAGAATAAACAATACAAAACTTGTAAAAAAAACAAAATCTTTTGAATACTTAATTAGATTAACCAGTAAAACATTATCAAATGCATTAAAAACAATAATTTGAAAAGTTGTATAAAATGGTAAAAAACAAGCGATGTACAAAAGTATGTATAGGGGCTTGCCTTGATAGGTGTTTTTTAACACAAAGCCTGTGAAAAAAAAATAAAGTACTATTAATAAAGAAGCAATTATAATCACAAGAAATATTATTTGTTATTTAGACTGTGTTTTATTCCCTTAAAAACCATCGATAATTTATTAAATCTAAATCTTATTAAGAAATATATAGTATAGGATGTTATTTTTAGTACTTGAAAAAAAACAATTCCAAATAAATTAAATAAGTTTTTATGTTTTTTTAAAAATAGAATATGATTTCTAATATTAAAGTAATGAACTTTAGCAGAGAGATTTCCTTCCTTTTTATTATTATCTTTTGAAGATGATGAGCCATGGTGATAAACTATACTTTCTTTAACAAATCCAAGCTCATAGCCTAAACCTTTCATCCGTAAAGACCAATCAACATCTTCATAATAGGCAAAAAATTTCTCATCTAATAATCCTGTTTTTTTAACTATTTCAGATTTGATTAAAATACAACAACCACTTATCCAATCCGTAAAATCATTAAACACAAGTTTAGGATTCAATTCTTTATTATTAAGTCTAGTCTGTGTTGTGCCAAAAAACTTATTTAGTTTGCCTCCAGCATTCCAAATAGTATTTTTACTGTAATAGTTTAAAATCAGTGGCTGAACAGCTGCTAGAAAGAAATTTTCTTCCAGTCTTTCAATCAATGGTAAAATAAAATTCGCTTCAACCTCAGTATCATTATTTAATAGCATAATGTAATCAAAGTCATTTTCTAAAGCATAACTAATTCCAATATTATTTGCCCCAGTAAACCCTAGATTAGATTTATCTTTAAAAACTATAATGTCTTTGTGCTTATTTTTTAATTCAATTAAATATTTTTCAGTGTATTGATTATCAATCAAAATAATTTTAAAATTTTTATAAATAGATTTATTTATGGAATCAATGCATTTACTTGTTAAATTGTATTTTTTCCAATTTACTAAAATGACAGCAACAGAAGGATTAGTTTTTTTCATTGCCTAATAAAATTGAGTGAATAATGAAACTTATGAGCTCGGAAAGCAGTAAAGCAATTGCTAAACCTTTTCCTCCAAAATAAAAACTCATAATAATTGATGAAAAAATCATAAAAAAAACTGTAATCCAAGTTGCTTTATTTAAAATTCTTTTCTTCTCTTCAACCAAAATCTTAATTATATTTTTAAAATTTAACATGGCTAAAAAAGGAATAAAAGACAATAAACTCAGTACTTCTTGACTGTATACTATTTCACTTCCAGACAAGAAAATAATAATCCATTTTGAAAATAGAGTCACTGATAATCCTATAGAAAATGTAAACAGCAATCCTTTAAAATAGAATTTAGATAGATAATTGTTGAGATATGATTTTCTATTTTGATTAATTAAAGAGGCTTCTTGTAAAACTGATTGAATAATAAAAACGGGAATCATTCTTAAAAGCATCCCGGCTTTTTGCGCTAAAGCGAATTTTCCTAACTCTGTGTTATCTATGAAATTTGACAATATTATTATCCCACCATATGTGGAAATATGTCCTGCAACTGAAGAAAAGAAAAATTCAAAATTTTCTTTTATTCTATAAATTATTTTATATGAATTTGGCCATATAAATCTTGTTTTATTTTTTAAAAAAAGGCTTAACCAATACAGTAAATATACAGTTGATAACGCTGCTCCAAATATTAGATTAACTAAAAAAGAATCATTTGGGCTTTTTACTAAAAGAATTATAAAACCAACATATATTAATTTAGATATCGCATTGGTAATAGCGAGAATAGATAAATTATTTTCTCCTTGTAAATAAAAAATGGGGTGCAGGGATTCACTTAATAACACCAATAATGAAAACATAAGAATATCTTCATATCCAATAAAAATATTTGTAAAGGTTATTATAACATATACTATAATTGATATTAATAAGGCAATGGCTAGTCTTAATGAGATAATTTCTGTTATAAATTCTAATTTTTCAATTTTGGTTTTGAATAAAGAAATTCTTTTAGGACCATTTAAATGATATCCATAACTTACTACAATAGAAAGAATCATGACAATCGAAAAAGCTAAATTCACTAATCCGTATTCTGATTCCCCAAGGTTTTTAAATAAAATAGGGGTGACTACAATTACTGCTAAAATATTTATACCCTGATTTAGAGAAAGATTGAAAAAGTTTTTAAAAAAAGGATTAAGAACCTTCTTGCTCATTTTCTTTTAGAAATAAAAATTAACATTAAAATAACTAATTCTAAACAGAATTAATTATTCGCTTAAAAGACAAGCCTATAACAATAGATGAGATTCCAATTATAAAACTTAAAATAAAGGTTTTTAAAAATTTCCATCTAGAGTTTTCTAGTGGAAGAATTGGTTTGTCAATTATTTGAATTAAAGGCATGTTATTTCTATGAGTAACTTTTGCTAATTCCAGTTGCTTAACAATTTCACCATAAATAGCACTATTGGCTTGAACATCTATCATCGCCTTTTGATAAGGCACCATAGAGACTTTATCTAAAGCATTTAAATTTGGAATATTTTGATCCTTTTCAGCTAAAAAGAGAATTGATTCATCTAAAACATTTTTAACGCTATCAGACTGTTTTTTTAATATTTCTAGATTGGAACCAGTTTTTAAAGTTTTTGTATCAAAGTAAAATTGATTAACTATACTCACTAGATTTTCATTGAATGCTTTTGCTAATAATTCATCCTTGTGATTAAAGCCTATTTCTAAAATTGTCGTTTTTCTGCTAGGTTTGTCAACTAATAAATATTCTTTTTTAATAAGTTTTATAGACTCTTTAATTAGGCTGTCTTGTTGCCTAGTTAAGTTTATGTTTTTAAAATCTTTTATACTAATTCCGAGCTTTTCCCATTTGTTAATTAATTTTTCAGCTTCAGCGAATCTTTCAATAATTAAAACTTCTTGGTTATTTATTAAAGTAGTTGAAAGCAAGGTGTTTTTTAACATCGAACTAGACCTATATAGCTCTTGTATGTTATCAATTTGAAACAAACTACTCGCGTCGATAAAGCTAGAAGCATTGATTCCTGCTAATGAAGCTAAAGATGATAAATCCCCCATAGAACCAGACGAAGAATCATTGTCTAGAACAAAAGTAGTTCTAGCATAATGAACAGGAGATGTAATGTAATTATAAGAAAAAACAAGAGTCATTATAATCAGTGTTCCTAGTATAATAACTCTTGCTCTAGAAATTATAAAACTAAACCAATCTTTAATACCATCTATAATGTATGAGATAGAAATATTTTCTTCAATATGATTATTTTTATTATTCAATTTTTCTATTACTTAATTTGATTAATTGCTAATATTAGCGTTGCTAAACCAGTTGTGAAATTTAATATTTGAGAAGTTGCTATTGGATTTTTAAGAGATTTTTTAGGCACTATTACTTCAGAACCAGGCTCTGCTTTTGGATATATATTGAAAAATAAAAACTTTTTTGTCCTTGCTACATCTCCATTGGCATATACCACATAAGTTCCACTTCTTTTGGCTTTACTATCAAAACCTCCTGAAGAATTAATATAGTATTTAAGTGTTCTTCCTGGTGAAAATCTCACTGTAGTTGGGTATAGCAATTCTCCTCTTAATCTTATAGTTTCTAATTTTTTAGGAATAATAATTACATCCCCTTCTTCTATTAATAAATCGGATTTTGAACCAGGAGACTTAACTATAGAGCCTAAATCAATTCCTATAGCTTCTGATTTCGAAATTGGAATATCATTTGATACAGTATTTCTTTTAACTATTTCACTTATTCTTTCTTTTTTAGCGTAACTGGAAAGGTTTTGATTATTGTTTTTTTCAAGATTTAGATTCTTTAGATCTTTATCTAACCTTTCAACAAGAGAAATATCTGATTCAGATAAAACTTCCCTATTTAAAACCTTCGTTTTAAGATTTATTAAATCATTTATTTTTTTCTGAACATCAGATTCAGGCTCAGAAAATTCTGTAAGACGAATTAAAGTTGCCCCTTTTTCATAAGCAAACTTTTTTAGCCCTCCTGCTCTTTCTAGTAAATCAGAAATTCTATCGTTTTTTGAAGAAATAGCGTACTTACCTGGATACATAACTTCTCCTTCAATATTTGCATATTGCTGAATATAAAAATTTGGATTTTTTCTTACTATAACTTGATCAAATGGAGAAAGCTTAAAGTTATCATTTTCAATTATACCTTCTAAATCTTTTGATAAATTAACAATTATAACCTTTGAAAGAATTTCATTATTTGAGTTTTCATTTGAAACTCTTCTAGTTATTTCCACTCTTTTACCAGTAGCATTATCTTTAAATCCACCTGCAGATAAAATCAAATCAATTAGTGAAATATTTTTTGAATAAGGATAAACTCCTGAATTACTCACTTCACCAGATATTTCGACATACCCTTCTTCTGATAGATCATTTATTGAAAAAATTGTTATCACATCTTCTTCCTCTAAATTAAATTGAGGATTTTGAAGTTCTTCTTTTAAATTTAATGAGATGTTTGTTGTTGAATAATCCGAATTAGTTCTTGTTACAGTGGCTCTATTTAAAAAAACATCTGGCTTTAACCCTTCAGCTTTTGTTATTAAATCATTAATAGTCATTTTATCTGAAATAGAATAAACACCAGGCCTGTATACCGCTCCTTTAACTATTATTCTGTCATTATATTTATTAATTATTTCTTCAACTTGAAACTTATCTCCAGTCTTAAGTTGGAAAAAATCAAATTGGTCAGAATTGATATCTACTATTTTTAATTGATCATTAATAATTCTTGTTACTTTTATTTTCTTGGTAGAAGCGTTTTCTGTGAATCCTCCAGAATAAAAAATTAAATCAGATAAAGTCTCGTTGTTTTTAAATTCAAATTTTCCAGGAAGCTTAACTGCTCCATCAATAGAAATTCTATTTGAATAAGGTGAAACTAAGATTAAATCATTATTCTCTAATCTTATATTGGATGATCCATCTCCTTTAGTAAGAAACTTATATACATCTACGGTATTAACTAATTTATTGTTTCTAAATAGTTTTATATCTCTTAAGGTTGCTTTTTCTGTGATTCCACCTGCTACATAAATAGCATTATAAACCGTGTTAAAAGCGCTGAAATTATACGTTCCTGGCAAATTAACTTCACCTACAATATTCACTCTAATTGCTCTTGGGATTCCAACCGAAATATCTATAAATGTCTTTTTCTGGTTAATTCCTTGGTATACTTTTTTAAGTCTTGATACTAATCTTTTTTCTGCTTCTAAAAGAGTTAATCCACTTAAATTTACAGGTCCAACGTTCTCTAAAATTACATTTCCTTCCGGGGAAATTTCTGCTTGATAATAATTTTCAGACTGCCCATAAATATCAATGTACAACTTATCTCCAGGGCCAATCACATAATCTAAAGGAGTGGGAATATTTAAATTTGATTGGAACGAAAGAAAAGTGTTTCCTCTAAACACATTATATCCAAAAATATCCGAATCTTCCATTTTCCTGAACACTTCCATTTCTTCAACCCATCTCTGTCTCAACCTAGTGTCCTCTAAAGGCGTACTCGCATTTTGTGAAACTCTAGCAATAGTTTCTGTTGATTTAAATTTTTTATTAAGTTCATTTATTTTACTGGGATCCATACCCTGGTCTCTTGCCATTTTTAATAAATCAAATTGCGAATAACCTTGTGCCCCAGCTCTTCTTAACAATAAATCTATTTGTGAGTTTTTTAATTCAGAAAAATTAACACCAGATATATCAGAAATATTTTGAGAGTATGATGAAATTGACACTGTAAAAGTGAAAATTATTATAAAATTTAACTTTAAGTTTTTAAACATTTTAGAAATATTGAAAGACAAATATACTTAAAAACTGAATAGTTGGTTTTTTTCAGGTTAAAACACAATAAAGATTCTTTATTTTAATCTAAACTGGATTATCAATATATTGCACCTATGTTTAAAAAATTGATATGTTCTATAATTCTGGTAGCATCGAGCTCTATAAGCGCACAAACAGAATTAAAAGTTAACCTAGCCTCAGCTCTATTACTTGTTCCAAACATTGGAATTGAAGTTCAACTTTCTGAAAAATTTGGATATCAATTAGATACCAGTGCTAGTTTTTTTGACAATATTGAAGGGTCTCCTTTTCAGACAATTCAAATTTTTAATGAATTAAGATATTATCCTAAATTAAAAGAAGGGAAAAATATTCGATCTTTTTTTATTGGCCCTCATGTTGGATATGGGATGTTCACACTAAGAATACCTAAGTTTATTACTTCAATAGTTGACACGGAATTAAAAGAAGAGGGCAGTTACCAATCTGGAAGAAATGCATATTATGGGATTACTATTGGGAAAAAAATTCCTCTAAAAAATGAAAAATTAAATCTTGAAATATTTTTTGGGGGAGGAACCTCTCAATCAAATTATAAGTACTATAATAAACTCGGAAATAGAATTTATGAAAATCCAGATATTGAAAAGGATTTTAATCAAAGTGGGGAAGAGTTAATATATAAAGGTGGGTTAATGTTAACCTATAAACTATAAAAAATGAAAGGTATTATTTTAGCAGGAGGTAGTGGAACTAGATTGTATCCTTTAACGAAAGGACAGTCTAAACAATTATTGGCGATTCATGATAAGCCAATGATTTATTATCCTCTTTCTGTTCTAATGTTAGCTGGGATAAAAGATATCTTACTAATTTCTACCCCATCTGATTTACCTAATTTTAAAAGATTATTTGAAAATGGAAATCATATAGGTCTAAACATTTCCTACGCTGAACAAAAAAATCCTAATGGAATAGCCGAAGCCTTTATTATTGGAGAAAATTTTATTGGAAATGATAATGTTTGCTTAATTCTAGGTGATAATATTTTTTATGGAGGCGGATTTACTAAACTATTAAAAAAAGGTCTAGAAAAGGTTAATAAATCCAATGATGCTCTTGTATTTGGGTATTATGTGAATGATGCGAAAAGATATGGTGTTGTTGAAAATGACAAGAATGGAAATGTTATAAGTATTGAGGAAAAACCCCAACATCCAAAAAGCAATTATGCTGTAGTTGGGCTTTATTTTTATCCTAATTCAGTTGTAGAAATTGCTAAAAAAATATCACCTAGTAATAGAGGAGAACTTGAAATAACAAGCATTAATCAATTCTATTTAAAAAACAAACAATTAAAAGTTGAAATATTAGATGACGATTTTACTTGGCTTGATTCAGGTACTCACGAATCAATGCTTGAAGCGTCCAATTATATTCACACAATCGAAAAAAGAAAAGGACTAAAAGTGGCCTGTATTGAAGAAATTGCCTATTTATTAGGTTACATAAGCAAAACAGATCTAATGAAGATAGCAGAGCCTATTCAAAACAATCCCTATGGCAAATATTTAATGGAAAAGGTATTAAAATAATTATGAAATTAAGTAGAGCCAATATACCAGACTTAGTAATTTGTGAACCAAAAAAATTGGAAGACGAAAGAGGATTTTTTTGTGAATCATTTAGAAAAGATAGTTTAGAAAATCTTCTAGGATATTCATTGAATTTTTGTCAAGAAAATCTTTCCGAGTCAAAATATGGTGTTTTAAGAGGTTTACACTTTCAAATAGAGCCAAATGCTCAATCCAAATTAGTGAGTGTTATAAAAGGGAAAATTTTAGATGTTGCAGTAGATATTAGAAAAAATTCTAAATTTTATGGTCAAAGTTTTTCTATTGAATTAGATGACAAAACCAATAAACAACTATTTATTCCAAAAGGATTCGCCCATGGATTTGTTGTTTTATCAAAAACGGCTAGAGTTAGTTATAAAGTAGATAATTACTACAACCCCAAATCTGAAAGAGGCTTGAACTATAACGACCCATTATTAGAAATTGACTGGAAAATTGATAAAAAATCAATTATTACAAATGAAAAAGATAATAATTATTCTTCTTTTGACTATGAATTTTTTTTTGAATAACAAATGAAGAATATTCTAATTACAGGATGTCATGGTCAATTAGGCTCTGAATTTAAAAATTTAGAAAAGGAGTTCCCTAATTATAAATTCTTTTTTAAAGATTTAGACCTCGATATAACTCAAAAGAAAAAAGTTGAAGATTTTATAAAAAAAAATAAAATTAATGTCATTTTAAACACGGCAGCTTACACAAATGTCAATAATGCTGAAATTGAAAAAAATAATGCTGACTTAGTGAATGTAGAAGCGGTAAAGAATTTAGTAGACTTATCTGAAAAACATAATTGTAAGTTAATTCACTATTCAACAGACTATGTGTATGACGGGACAAGTAAAACCCCAATTAACGAAAAGTGTTTAGTAAATCCAATTAATTATTATGGAGAATCAAAAAGAAAAGGGGAAATATTTATAGAGAACTCACCTTCAGAATCAATAGTCATTAGAACTTCATGGCTTTACTCAAGATATGGGCATAATTTTGTAAATACCATTATTGCAAAAGCAAAAAAAGAAAAAGAAATAAACGTTGTAAATGATCAGTTTGGATGTCCAACTTACGCTAAAGATCTTGCTAGAGACACCTTGAAGATTTTAGAATCTAACATAAAACTAGATAGTAGAGGTAAAGTTTATAATTATTCCAACTTAGAGTCAACCAATTGGAGTGGTTTTGCAGAAAAAATAATAGAACTATTAAATATCGAATGCGAAATCAATGAAGTTTCAACTGCTTTTTTTAAATCATCTGTGAAACGTCCAGCATATTCTATAACTAATAAAGCATTAATTTCCAGCACTTTTAATTTAAACATCCCTAAATGGGAAGATTCATTAAAAACTTATTTAACTAACTTTCAATTATGAAAAATATTTTAATCACTGGTGGCGCTGGATTTATAGGCTCCCATTTAGTGAAGTTTTTTGTTGAGAATTATCCAAAATATACCATTATTAATTTGGACAGTCTTACTTATGCTGGCAACCTTGATAATTTAAAAGAAATTGAAAATAAATCCAACTACAAGTTTATACGTGAAGATATTTGTAACCTTACAGCTATTAAAGAAATATTAGAAAAAGAAAAAATAAATAGTATCATTCATCTAGCAGCAGAATCTCATGTAGATCGCTCCATTACTGATCCGTTTTCTTTTGCTAAAACAAATGTTTTAGGAACCTTGTCACTACTAGAAGCTGCAAAAAATTATTGGAACTCTGATTTTAAAAATAAACTTTTTTATCATGTATCAACCGATGAAGTCTATGGTAGTTTAGGGTCTGAAGGGCTCTTTACTGAAAAAACTGCTTATGACCCTCATTCTCCCTACTCTGCGTCAAAAGCTTCTTCTGATCATTTTGTAAGGGCTTTTCACGATACTTACAACCTACCTATAGTTATTTCCAATTGCTCAAATAATTATGGCCCCAATCAATACCCAGAAAAACTGATTCCTCTATTTATTAATAATATCATAAATAACATCGCAATTCCAATTTATGGAAATGGGGAAAATATAAGAGACTGGCTATATGTAGAAGATCATGTGTCCGCCATTGATTTGATTTTTCATAATTCTAAAATTGGAAAAACTTATAATATTGGCGGAAATAATGAAATTACTAATAATCAAATTGCCGATATTTTAATTAAAAAGCTTGACGAAAAATTAAAAAGAACAAAGGGAGAGTCTTTAAATTTGATAAAGTATATCGAAGATCGATTAGGTCATGACAAAAGATATGCAATCGATAGTTCTAAAATAAAATCTGAATTAAATTGGTCTCCAAAACATAATTTTGAAAAAGGAATTGACAAAACAATCGATTGGTATATAAAAAGACTTTCTTAAATTTAAAATGAAATTAATTTTTTCGAAAACTTAGATTTGAGGATATCTTTAAAATAGTCATAATTATTATTTTAATATCCATTACTATACTCCAGTTTTTAAAATAAAAAATATCCATTTTAACTCTTTCTCTCATATCAGATAACTCTGAAATAAAACCTGAAAAGCCTTTGGCTTGCGCTAGTCCGGTAATTCCTGGCTTGAAGCGATGTCTTTTATTAAATTTATTAATTTTATCTTGGTACTCTAAATTTAAATTAATGGGGTGAGGTCTAGGTCCCACAACAGACATATCACCGATTAATACGTTTATAAATTGCGGCATTTCATCTAGTGCTGATAATCTTAAAATTCTACCTACTTTAGTTAATCTGCTATCATTATCATCCGCCCATTTTGAATCTGATTGAGAATTTACAGACATAGTTCTAAACTTAATGCAATTAAAAAACGAGCTCTTGTATCCCTCTCTTTTTTGTATAAAAAATACAGGGCCTTTTGATGACAGTTTTATTATTATTCCAAATATTGGAATCATCCAAGAAAGAAAAAATACAGAAACTAAAAATGAAAATAAAATATCAAAACTTCTTTTTAAAATTTGATTATAAAAACCATCAAGAGGAAGTTTGTTTATACTAATATAAGGGACACTTGAAATTTTAGATATAAAAAAATTCTTAAAATCATGATTAACAAGATCAGGAATAGAATTAACTTTTAAGTTGTATTCATCTGCCTTTTGAACTAAATACTCTTGCTCTTTAAAAGAAAGTTTTTCTGAAAAAAAAATAATATCGTAATTTTTAAAAAGACTATCATCTAAATCTATTATTTTACCCTGAAAAGGAATGTTATTGATATTTTTATTGACCTTAGAGTCAAAGGTAAATAGTCCAAATGATCTATAACCAAATTCAGGAAATTTAAGTAATTCTTCATACAAATGCACACCATGATAATTATAACCCACAATCATACATCTTAAAATATTCCCACCAAAAGCTCTATATTTTTCTAAAACTAAATTCAAGATTAGCCTATAAGAAAGTATACTAAAATAAAAAAAAGTAATGGCTATTGCTAGAGTACTTAATTGAAACTGGAGATTAAAAAAAAACAAATTAATAATAGCTACTAAACCAGAAAAAAAGAAAAGACTTTTAAGAGTGGAGTTCACAAGGCTAAAATATTCTATCCCCCTGCCTAATACATGAGATCTAAAACTAATAGACGTCAATAACCAAAAGAGTATAAAAATAGTGTTATATATACTCCAAATAGTAAAAGTTAAATAAAGCATTATCTGACTACAAAATAGAATAATAATGAATTCTCCTAAGAAATAAAGAAATGGAAAATAAGTGTTAAATCTAGTTTTAATCATAATTTTTCAAATATAAACTATTTATAGATTTTAACTAGAATGTGCGTAAAGAAACAAAGATTTAAACTACAAGTTTATAAAAAATCCTAGAATTGTAAGACATGTAGATGAACTAAAAAAACAATAGGAATAAGTGAAGGTTTAATTATATTAATTATTGGGATACAGAACTTCGAAGATATAAAACAAGCATTTAATTAAAATCAAACTTTAAAAAAATATAGTACTTCGGGTGGGACTTGAACCCCCTTATTTTAACACATTTCGGGCCCTTTGTAAAATATAGCAAACCTTCTTTAAAGTTAATTATTCCTTCGTAAATGAAGGCTTTTACAGTTATACTTAAAATTAACTAAGGTTAAGTAAGATTAAAAAATGGTTGGCAAATGGTTGGCAAGAATTAAAAATGTTATAAATTCGTATTGTTAAAGACTCAATACTTATGGCTACTATTAAATATCAAATTTTAAGCAAAAG